>Ga0208079_1000709_pt1 | contig 18229 bp, 14 predicted proteins | sample NGESurdeep092012_5_FD_184474 | JGI IMG/M metagenome (GOLD analysis project Ga0208079, IMG submission 184474) | Arctic peat soil microbial communities from Barrow, Alaska - NGEE Surface sample 210-2 deep-092012 (SPAdes) | ecosystem: Environmental > Terrestrial > Soil > Wetlands > Peat ... | reverse complement strand
ACGATAATGAAGAGGATTGTATTTCCAAAGTGAAGTGGTTGCTCGACCATGAGGATCAACGTAAGAAAATTGCTCTGGCGGGTCAGAAGAAAACGCTGCAATATCATACAGTTGAAAACAGATGTAAAGCTATTTTTGAGATAATGGAGCATAATTTGTTAAATCCGGGAGTTAAGTGATCCGGATAAAGCCATATATTCCGTCTAAGAACTTTTGTACCTGCGGAGGTGAATTTCTTTTTGATGTATTATTATGGCAGGGATTACATATTTGCGAAAAGTTTACATGTTCGGACTGTAAAAAAGTAAGAATTAATTCACTACCCGTTAATCAGTCTGCTATTGAACAATATACCTTCTATCCGGAAACAGGATTAATTAATGATATTGACGGTAATGCTGTCCCTGACAACTGGTATTCTGTAAAACTTAAGAGTGTGGCACATCCGGTAAATAAGGATGTTGAAATTGAGATTGAAAAATTTGGAGAACATAAAGAGATCCTCATTCTGAATACTCTTGATTATGTTTACGGACATTCTTTGTTATTCTTATTAAATCTTCAACGAATAATTAAAACCGAAAAACGACTTGGAATTGTAGTTATTGTGCAGCCTATGCTGAAATGGCTCGTTCCTAAAGCAGGAATTGCTGAAATATGGACTGTAAAACTGGGATTTCAAAAATTTCATAATTTCTATCCGCTTCTTTCCGGAAAAATTAATTCAGAGTTAAACAGGTTTGACAATGCATGGCTAAGCGAAGGTCATCTGATCCCTACTAATCAGAATATTGAAATAGAAATGTTCACAGGCATCAAGCCTTATGATTTTCTAAATGAACCTGTTAATCCTGGAATTACTTTTATCTGGAGGGAAGATCCTGATCGTCTGTGGATCAGAAATATATTCCTGTTAAAAGGACTGAAGAAACTTGGATTCAGGAGAATACTGATTCCACTTCAGTATTTAAGAGTACTCCTGATCTTTCATTCTATTAGAAACAGACTTGGAAATAAATTTACTTATTCGGTGGCAGGATTAGGGAAGTTTGGCAAATTTCCGTCATTTATAAAAGACCAGAGAGTGATTCTTTTCAATGAAGATACAGAAAAGAAGCTTTGCGGAGTTTATGCTGATAGTATACTGGTATTCGGCGTGCATGGTTCGGGTATGCTGCTGCCATCTGCGCATGCTGGAATGACTATAAGTCTGATGCCATCAAGACGCTGGGGAAATTTTGCTGAAGATATTCTTTTCAGTGAGCACGACATAAGGTTAGCTGCATTCCAGAGAAGAATTGTGCCATTGAATCTTTGCATTGCCGATATCAGGGATATCCTGATAGATATGGTTTCGGGAAGGGACCAGTTCATCAAAAAATTCATGCATTCTGATGAACTTTGAATGTTTAAAAGACACATATTCAGCATATTAATAATACCTGCTTCGCGAATCTCATTTTCTGAACAATATCCTTTATGCCAATGTCAATAAAGAAGTTATCAATTGTAATACCTGTATTTAATGAAGAGAAAACAATTTATGTTCTTTTAAACAGAATCCAAGATATTAATCTGAACGATAACATACTCAAAGAGATTATAATTATAAATGATTGTTCAGACGATAATACGGCTGGAGAAATCGAAAAGTATATTAAAGACTATCCGGTATGCGATATTCAGTGTTATCATCATGAAAAAAATAGGGGCAAGGGTGCAGCACTACACACAGGGATCTCTCATGCAAGTGGAGAATATCTTGTTATTCAGGATGCTGATACTGAATATGACCCAATAGAATATAATGACTTATTAAAACCTGTAATAGCGGGATTTGCTGATGTTGTCTATGGTTCACGATTTATTGGAAGTAATCCGCATCGGATCTTATTTTTCTGGCATACCATTGGTAACCGGTTCCTGACATTTCTGACGAATTTATTTTCCAACCTGAACCTGACAGATATGGAAACCTGTTACAAACTTTTCAATACCAAAATTATTCAGTCATTAGATCTGAAAGAAAAGCGTTTCGGATTTGAACCCGAAGTTACTATTAAGGTTTCAAGGGTACCGAAAGTCAGAATATACGAAGTAGGTATTTCTTATTATGGAAGAGGATATGAAGAGGGGAAAAAAATTGGTTGGAAAGATGGATTCAGAGCTATTTATTGTATTATTAAATACGGATTATTCAGAGTTTAAATCATGCTTCTGGTTTTATTTCTGTGGATATTTATTTTTTTTAGTTTTTCTGTTCTGGGAATCTCTCTTGTTAAACTAATTATTAAGATTCCTGGTTTGAAAGGCACTGATGACAATTTAAAATTGGATGAATACTTTTTCATTGGTTTTTTAGCATTATCATTGGTTACAGGAATACTTTCAATTTTTATTCCGATAGGGGATAGGGTACTCATTATTATCAGTATCATTGTTTTACTACTCCTGGTAATTAATTTCAGGGAGATAGTACTCAACCTTAAGGAATCGGGCAAGGCTGTTTCTGGTCTTGAAAAGCCTAACTTAATATTGTTGGTTTTCTTTATTCTTTTTGTACTTATGGCAGTTGTCCAGAATATCACATGGCTTGATACCCAGGCATATCATGTTCAGAATATTCAATGGATAAAAAAATACCCGGTAGTACCGGGTCTGGGAAATTTGCACGACAGATTTGCCTTTAACTCTATGTTTTTTGTAATCTCCGCTCTGTTTACTTTTCATATAAAGGATATCCTGGTCTTTCCTCTGAACGGGATATGCTATGTTGTCCTAATCGCCCGATTATTCGTTCTGTACAAAAAAGAAAGTGATAAGGGAATCGCCTGGAAAGCAGTATTCTATATTTTGATGCTATTGATAAGTCTGCTGATAATGATTCCAAATATTAATACACCTTCACCTGACATTATATGTGCAGTTCTGACCATCTATATTTTTGTCTTGATTTTTAAAAACATGGGTAATAAATTCCAGTTGAATTATCCCCGGTTTATTCTTCTTAATCTGTTGGTATTTAGTTGTATATCATTTAAGCTTAGCTCTCTTTTTCTGGTCTCAGCCCTGCTCTTTTTTCTAAATATGGATTTTACTAAAAGAAGCCTGATTATAATAGTAAGTTTCATTTTAATAATCTCATCATTTATTATCAGAAATTATTATCTGTCAGGATATCTTATTTATCCATTTCCTGCCATTGATATTTTTAATGTAGACTGGAAAATTCCTATGGCCAATGTAATTGAAACAAAATCAGTGATTGAAGCTTGGGCGAGAATTCCGGTGACTCCTTATCCGGAGGTATTAGCTATGAAATTTCCTGAATGGGTTTTGCCATGGTTTACGCAGATGAGTTTTTTCAGCAAGTTGATAGTTGCGGTTAATTTCTTCTCGGTTTTTACCCTGATTATCATGGTTCTCAGAAAGGATTACTTTCTGGCAAAAGTGCAGCTGATTATCCTTATTAATCTAATTTTTTGGTTTGTTGAAGCCCCCGATCCAAGATTTTCATACGGGTGTTTATTCATTGGTTTTTCTCTTACGTTCTCGTATCTGGTAAAAATATCAGGATCTGTTGCTTTTTTAAGGGAAATGAAGTACTTAAAAATTATCCTTGCCTGTTTCCTGTTAGTAATTATCGGCAGAAGAATTATGGCCCCTGTTGGTACGCTGAAAGATCCGTCATTATGGATACATCCTTCCTCTTTTCGAACCGTTGAAACCAAAGACTATTTCACTAATTTTCATTACCGCATTCCGGTAAACAATGAAGAATGCTTCAACACCGATATACCCTGTGTAACTTATCCTCTTAATAATGTTTATTTAAGGGGTAAAGAACTGAATGAGGGTTTCAGGGTTTTAAATGTTAAATAGCAAGCTTATATAGTAAGTAATAATATATCCTCTTTTGAACTATTTCTGTACACTTTTCGACGCGTTTTACCTGAGCAGGGGCCTGGTAATGTATGAATCATTGAAGGAGAAGACTCAAAATTTCCATCTATATATATTTGCGTTTGATGATCTGACCCTGGATATACTTCAAAAGCTTAAACTTGACTATGTTACAGTGGTATCATTGGGAGAATTTGAAACATCTGAACTTATAGAGGTTAAAAAGAACAGAAGTGTGGCAGAATACTGCTGGACTTGTACTCCTTCTATAGTCAGTTATATATTAAATAATTATGATGTTCCACACTGCACTTACGTTGATGCAGATCTTTATTTCTACTCTGATCCTTCGGTTCTCGTTTCAGAGATGGAGGAAAACAGTAAAAGTGTATTAATTACAGAGCATCGTTTTTCAATCCTGCCTAAATTATATGGAGAGAAGCGGGCAGGCAGGTTTTGCGTTCAATTCATTACCTTTTTGAAGGAAGAAAAAAGCATACAGGTTCTTGAACGATGGAGAAAGCAATGTATAAACTGGTGCTTTGCAAGATATGAAGAAGGGAAATTCGGAGATCAGAAATATCTTGACGACTGGCCTTTGACTTATCCGAATGTTCATATTCTTCAGCATCAGGGTGGTGGTATTGCCCCATGGAACCTGACACAATATTCATTTTCAAAAGATAAGAATTCGATAAAAGGGAAAGTCAGGAAGAACAGTGTTGAATTCAATGTCGTTTTTTTCCATTTTCAATATGTTAAATTGATGAAGGATGGTTCGTGTGATATTGGCTGGTATTATATTTCACCAGTGATTAAAAAGATGTTTTATGAGCCCTATCTGAAGAAGATAAATGATATAGAAACAAGAATCCTTAATCTGGATGTTAGTTATAAAACAGGAATAACTAGTTTTAATACTGACAATTTAAAGAATGTAACGAAAACAGCTTTTAAGAGAATCTTTGGTTATAACATACTGAAATTTAAAGATTAATGGCATATTTAATAGATCTTAAAACCTATACTGACAGTCGCGGTAATCTTACTGTAATCGAAAATGTGTTGCCATTCGTGATTGAAAGAGTATTCTACATCTATGGAGTTGATAGCTCTGAACGGGGAGGCCATCGTCATTACAAAACCATTCAGGCAGCAATATGTATTAAGGGAGAGTGCAAAATAATTAGCAATAACGGAAAAGAGATCCAGGTTTTTCATCTGAGTATGCCATCTATGTGTGTTTTGCTAGAGCCAAAAGACTGGCATAAAATGTACGATTTTTCAAATGACGCTATATTAATGGTCCTGGCGTCGGAGAAGTTTGACCAAAACGATTATATTTTTGAGAATTATGATTGAATACGAAAACCTGCAAAGGGTAAATAAGCCATATTTCAAAGAGTTCAATGAGGTTTTTAACCAGGTTCTGGAATCAGGATGGTTTGTGCTTGGTCATAATGTTGAAGAGTTTGAGAAAGAGTTCGCAGGATATCTTGATGTAAAATACTGCGCCGGAGTTGCATCGGGGTTGGATGCACTTACAATTTCATTGATGATCCTTGATCTGCCGGCAAATTCGGAAATTATAGTACCATCAAATACGTATATAGCGACTATTTTATCTATCCTCCTCAGCGGACATAAACCAGTTCTTGTAGAGCCGGTTATATCAACATATAATATTAACCCTGAGTTAATAGAGTCAGCAATTACTTCTAAAACAAAAGTCATAATGGTGGTACATCTGTATGGGAAATCATGCGATATGGACCCGATTATGGATATTTGTAAAAGATATAGTCTTTTTCTAGTTGAAGATTGTGCCCAGGCTCATGGTGCAATATATAAAGGCAGAAAGGCAGGAAGCTTCGGAGATATGGCAGCATTTAGCTTCTATCCGACTAAAAACCTGGGTTGCCTGGGCGATGGAGGAGCCCTGGTAACAAATAATGCTGATTACCTGAGAAAGGCAAAAATGTTGAGAAATTATGGATCTGAAAAAAAATACTATAATGAATACCAGGGCCTTAATTCTAGGTTGGATGAAATTCAGGCAGCGTTTCTCAGAATTAAACTAAAGCATCTGGATGAAATTGTTGCTTATAAAAACAGTCTGGCTGAAGTCTACTTAAAAGGAATTTCCTCAAATTTCATCCTGCCGGCTATTGATCCAAATTTTTATAATAGCTATCATATTTTTAATATACGTCATAATGAAAGGGACAAATTAAAACAGTATTTACTTGATAATGGTATAAAAACTGAAATCCATTATCCTTTGGCTCCTAATAAACAAAACGCATTGAAGTTTATGAATTCATTCAGTTTCCCGTTATCGGAGGAGATACATCGTACAACTCTGAGCTTGCCTGTTTCGACCTTTCATACTGTTGATGATGTAACAGAGGTCATAAAAATTCTTAATGGTTTTAAAAATTATTAATTGATGATTAATACGTTTTTCTCGATAAACCTGTTTTACTGAATAGATCCTGATTTCATATATTTTCTTAAAGTAGTAAAATGAATAAATTAAAATTTGCCATTATTGGGTGTGGCAGAATAGCAGCCAGACATGCGGAGCAAATAAACCGGGTTGCCAAACTAAAAGCAGTTTGTGATAAAGTCGAATCAAAAGCTGTACTTCTTGGGAATAAATACGGAGCAAAAGTATACAGCGATTATAATGAAATGCTCCTTAACGAAAAAGAACTTGATGTGGTTACTATATGTACTCCAAACGGATTGCACGCGGAACATACAATTAAGGCATTTCGAAATGGATTTCATGTTTTATGTGAGAAACCTATGGCAATAAGCGTGTATGACTGTGGAGAAATGATAAAAGAGGCTGAAAAAGCGAATAAAAGGCTCTTTGTGGTTAAACAAAACAGGTACAATCCACCGGTAAGAGCATTAAAAGAAGCAATTGATAATAACAGGCTAGGTAAAATATTCAGTATACAACTAAACTGCTTCTGGAACAGGAATACTGAGTATTATAGTGAATCTGAATGGAAAGGCACTTTAGCTCAGGATGGGGGTACACTGTTCACTCAATTTAGCCATTTTATTGACTTGCTTTACTGGATATTCGGAGATATAAAAAAAGCTGAAGCAATAACGAGAAATTTTAATCACGAAAAAATTATTGAATTTGAAGATTCAGGAGTGGTTATTGTTGAATTCTATAATGGAATAATCGGAACAATAAATTACACAGTGAACAGTTATTCCAAAAATATGGAAGGATCATTGACTGTTTTTGGTGAATATGGTACTGTTAAAATAGGAGGTCAGTATCTTAATGAACTGGAATACCAAAATATCAGGGACTTCCGCATTACAGATTTGCCAGAGGGGAATCCCCCCAACAACTATGGACAATATGTCGGATCAATGTCAAACCACGATAAAGTCTATGAGAACATTATAGATGTATTGTTAAATAAGGGGATAATAGGCACAAACGGTTTTGAAGGCCTTAAGACTGTGGAAATAATTGATAAAATATATGCTTCTGCGTATAGATCAAGGGTCTGATATATTCAGATCAGATAGAAGAGTCCAACGTTTTGTCAGAGCATTAGAGTGAACCACTATAAATAATAATAATGATACCATTTGTTGATTTAAGCGCGCAGTACAAGAGTATTAAAAAAGAAATTGATGATGCAATTGCTGAATGTATTGCAGAGACGAATTTTATAAAAGGGAAAGCGGTATCTGAATTTGAGAGGCACTTTGCAGATTATCTCAATGTCAATTACTGTGTAGGTTGTGGAAACGGAACAGATGCTCTTGAAATAATCATGACATCATTAGGTATCGGAGCAGGTGATGAGGTACTGGTACCTGCACTGACATGGATATCGACAGCTGAATCTGTTACTAATGTTGGAGCTGAACCTGTTTTTGTCGATGTAGATGCCAGAACTTATACAATTGATCATGCAAAGATTGAGGAAAAGATTACCGTAAGGACGAAAGCAATTATCCCTGTCCACTTGTATGGTTGCCCTGCTGATATGATCGAAATATCGGCTATTGCCAGGAAATATAAATTGCACATTATTGAAGATTGTGCCCAGGCGCATGGAGCAGAGTATTCTGGTAAAAAAGTAGGAACTTTTGGAATCGCATCTGCTTTCAGCTTTTTTCCAAGCAAGAATCTTGGAGCTTATGGCGATGGCGGAGCTATAGTTACAAATGATAAAGAGATAAGTGATCTTGTGAGAAAAATTTCCAATCATGGTCAGCTTAATGAAAAACACAGGCATTTTATAATCGGACGAAACAGCCGTTTGGATAGTATTCAGGCTTCAATCCTGAGTGTAAAATTGAAATATCTTGACAAATGGAACCTTGAACGTCAGAAGGTTGCCTCTTTTTATCAGTCTGGAATAGATGACAAAAACGGTTTTATTTTACCATTCCACGAAGAAAATAAGAAGCACGTTTATCACCTTTTTGTTTTAAGATGTACAGAACGCAACAGGCTCATTAAACTTCTTGATGATAAAAAAATATCATGGGGAATACATTATCCAAATGCGCTTCCGTTTACAGATCCTTATGGATATAAGAAGCACCGTCCTGAAGATTTTAAAAATTCAGCTAAAATTATAAATGAAATTATATCAATACCTATATACCCTGAAATTAGCACGGAACAGTTGAATATTATCTGCAACCAGCTAAACAAATATCGGGAATAATCCATATCAATAACCTGAAATCACTTAGTTTTATTATCTAAGTACCGATATCAATAAAATGCCAGAATCCTATTTTGCATAATATGCTAAACTATAAAACTTTAAATATTAGAGATTTAATAAAAAGAGGGGGACTTACTTTCTTTTCATGTCTTCTTGCGGTAATAATTTTACCTGCTCATGTAGACTTTCTTCCTCCCGTTATGATTTTATGGTTGATATCATGGATTCTGGAAAATCATCAGAGTTTTAGAAAAAAATGGAGTATCAAAGATCCTGTTGTCCTTCTCTTCGCAGGCTTTTCACTATACTTTGCATGGTATGTATCAGGATTACTGTATACGGTCGATATTTATAATGGTATATTATTAATATTCCGACGATTGTCGTTTGTAATTTTCCCTTTTGTTTTGATAACACCCGGAGAATTAATAAAGAGGAAAGTGAATGTATTATTGAAGGTTTTTTCACTTAGTGCGTTATCATATATATTGTTTTCATTTGGGTTGGCGCTTTTCAGATCTCTGTATATAATAAATGGAAGTATTTCTTTTAATCCGCATCCGTTGGAAGCAGATTATAACAATTATTTCTTTGGAACTGATTTTGCTCTTTTACAACATCCTACTTATCTTGCGATGTACGTTATATTCTCTATATGTATAACGGTTGAAGCTTTTTTTGACAAAAAACTTCAATCATTTTTAAGAATCGGATGGCTTCTGTCAGGAATTGTATTATTGATCTCTTTGTATTTTATTTCATCAAGAACAGGTATTATTTCAGCTCTCATTATAATTCCGATTTATTTAATAATCAAGTTTAAAAGATTGAATAAATGGTGGATTTCTGGACTGATTGCATTGGCAGCAGCTACTCTGCTCACTATTTTATTCTTGAATAATGAGCGGATTAAGTACTATTTTCCTGACAATTCGGTTTCATCTGTTATGGAAAAATTTATGCTCGATAACAGGGTTCCTATCTGGAAATCTTCAATAAATGTAATTAAGCATAATCTTGTTCTGGGTGTAGGGGCTGGCGACGCCAGCTATGAGCTTCAAAAAGAGTATTTAAGAGAGGGCTATTCTGAAATGTACTATAATAATCTTAATGCCCATGACCAATATCTTGAGATTTTACTTAGCACCGGATTAATCGGTTTGCTCATTTTTGCCTGGATAATTTCATATATGGTGTACAGGGCTATAAAGAGACGGAATTTAATCTTCGGATTGTTTCTTCTCATTGTATTGATATTCTTTCTGTTTGAGTCAATTCTAAACAGGATTGCCGGTGTTACTTTTTTTGCCCTGTTCAGCTTTCTTCTTATTCATATTGATGAGAAAAATATTCTTGTTCGCACCAGTGACTGATCATATGATTTAAGCGTAAGGGATACCAAGATGCATTATGGAATTATTGATAACCTTAATTAAAGAGGACAAGAAAGGGAGTTTTGAGCTCCCTTTCTTTTTAGTATTTCTTGTATATCTCACTAAGTTTTTTTCGGTTTGCCAGAAAAATCAATATCAACAAAGTAATAAAGAAAAAAACCGGGATCAGATATTGACCATAATACATACCTCCATTGTCTCTTTTAGCTGGTAACGAAAAATCACTAAATACAGTTACAATTCCTTTGTATAGATCACGTTCTGATTCCAGCGTCTGCTTCTTTGTATAGAGGTAATAAATATCATTATATACCAATTGTGTTTTCTGTTCCTGCATAAAGACAATCTGACCACCACTGCTTGGTTTCATATTCCGGGTTTCTTCGAAATATTTTACTTTCTGCAAGCTGTCAAGTTGGATTATATCAAAATTAAGTCTTGAAAGGAGTTCCCTGTTTTGTCTTAAACGCACCCTGTTCCTTTGCTGATATAATGAATCACTTTCTATAAATTTAACAATTCCTTCACGGATTAGAATCAAGTCCTGGGGCGAATTAATCTTTACCCTGACATCCAACCGGTCCTGCATTCTGATATTGATCGTATCATAAGCATTATGGCTTCCCTTATAGTCCACATAGTCGGGTATCCCATCCCTGCTCTGATCAATTATCCAGTATGCGCTGATGTCTGAAATGTTTTTAACAGCTTCGGGGTTCATCGATAAGGCTTCCGACAATGCCGCTGAGTTTCCTTCCGCACAGAATGTATGTAGTTTATTGATTTTAGAGATAATTTCGGAAGTGGTCCCGGAATTATCTCTTAAAGTTTTTTTATCCATCAATATAAGATTATTCCTAAATACAAGGTCTGATGTATAAAATGAAGGTGAAGTAGTTTTTAAAATGTAGGATATTGCTATCCCTGCAGCAAGACTTAATCCCAATGGCAACCATCTTTTCACAAGGAAAACTACAGATGTAAGAAAGGTTATTGCCAGCAATTTGCCCCAACGGTTTAGAGTTCTTCCTATTCTTCTGAAAAGATCCATAAGGTCAATTTCGTCATTATTGTTTGTTGTACTTTCCGGCATATTGTAATAGTTGAATTGTTTATTATACAAATATATCCAAATTTGGACTTACTACAAGTATAAAAACAAAGGTTAAATAAGATGGAACACTTTAAGAGCCAGATCGCTCATCAATGGCTTATAATCCTGAACAAATTCTCCGGTTACGCGGTTCCCTATTACCAGACAGATTGTAATTGCTTTGTGACCAAGCAAAGCAGATAATCCATAAATGGCCGAGCTTTCCATCTCATAATTGCAAATAGTCCTTCCCCTGTAGGAGAACTCCGCAAGTTTGTTATTAATTTCATTGTCAAATGTTTCTAGCCTGAGCCTTCTGCCCTGCGGTGCATAAAAGCCCGGAGCGGATATTGTAATTCCTTTTTTAAGATCTAAGATTTGAAATAATTCTTTAAGCTCTTTATCTGCATTAACGGCATATGGGTAGGAGAGGGTATCCGGCCATTCAAGATATTCAACCAGAGAATCGGCTAGGCCGGTATCCAATATCCAGTCATAACCCTCATAGAAATGAAGAAGACCATCAAAACCGATAGCAGTTTCGGTGAGGACACATGAGCCTGCAGGAACATCATTCCTCAGACCTCCTGATGTACCCAGCCTGACGAAAGTAAGCGAAACAGGATCCTCCTTACTTAACCCTGTGTTCAGGTCTATGTTGGCAAGAGCATCAAGCTCATTTACCAGAATATCGATATTGTCGGTACCAATTCCTGATGAGATAACTGTTATTTCAGTATTTTCGAATGAGCCCGTAACCGTATGGAACTCCCTGTTCTGTTTTCTAACTCTTATATCCTGCATCAGCGATGCCAGCATATCAACCCGTCCCGGATCACCAACTATAATTATTTTATGCGCAATGTCATCAGGAAGCAGGTTGAGATGAAATATGCTTCCATCCTTATTTGTAATTAGTTCAGTTTTCTTTTGCATGTTTAAAGTTTAAGCTCAAATTTAATATAATCTGGTTTAAAAGCCAAATGAGCTCAACCTTAACCTTAACCTTAACCTCAGTTTACTTATAGTATTCCATTATTTTCCCCGAGATAAGCTGCAATGAAACTTCTGCAAGTTTTGTCTGGTAATGGGCTGATATTAATCTCTCACGCGCATCAAGAAGACTTTTTTGCACTTCTCTGAGATCTATCCCGGAAAGACTGCCAAGCTTATATCTTTCAAGGGCTATATCGAGGTTTTCCCGTGCAGTCTGGAAGTTCTGTTCTTCAAGCGATATTAGTCGAAGATTATTACTATAAGCGCTGTATATTGTTAACAGATCAGCTTTTACACCCTGTTCAACTTCACGGTATCTTAAATCTTTGCTTTCCCGGTCAATTACCGAGTTATGTATATTTCTTCTCTGGTTATTTCCATCAAACAAATTTAAACCAAGAGTGAGACCGTAGTTTACTCCACCTATTATCTGATTTTTGTTGATACTCTGATCAAATGTGTTGTAAGTATAACCATACCCTCCAAGAAAATTCAGATAAGGGTATGATCTTGAAAGTACCAGTTTGTAATCATAATCTGAGATAGTCTTATTTTTTGACGCAATCTGAAGATTGGTGTTGTTAGTTATAGTTTCCTCAAGCAGCTTCTCATAAATGAGTCCTGGATTTACATCTATTGTGGTATCTTTTGAAGCGAATTCATTCCCTAGATTTTCGACAGCCATCATTTGATTAAGCCTTATCTGAGCCGATCTGACTACTTCATTCTGTCGCGACAGGTTTGAACTATCCGAATTAACATAAACCCGTGATTGCAAAACTTCCAGCTTTGAACCTGAACCTAACAGATAACGATCCTGATCAATTCTTAACCTTTCTCTGGAAAGAATCAATGCGTATTTTAAGTTATTCATCAACTGGACTTGCAGAATATAACCATAATAGCCTGAGACAATATCTGATATCAGGTTTTCTACTGTGAGTTGAGTATTAAGTTGGCCTAACTGGTTTAACTCACCAAGTTTCTTATAAGTTGTAACCGCCTTAAATCCGCTAAATATTGTCAATCCTAACTCAGCTGATCCATAAGTGATTGTATTGAAAACACCATTTGAAACACTTTTGGTACCATCAGTGTTGTTCAATTTTGAGTTGTTTACTGTCCCTGAACTATTCCCGATCAGATCGATTTTAGGTAGAAAGCCTGCATTTCCAGGGGTATAGTTGTTTTTTGCAATTGTCTCATCGTTTTTGGCTATCAGGATCGAAAAATTTCTTTCTAACCCTATTGAGATGCAATCTTTAAGTCCATAGACATTTTGTCCCTGGGCCGGTACAACATACAAATATATTAGAATAAGCAAACTAAGACGCGTGAACTTCATTTTCAATATTTTTTGTTTCGCTTGATATAAAAGTATAAATAGCAGGAACAACAAAGAGCGTCAGGAATGTTGAAAAGACCATACCCCCGACTACTGCGATTCCCATTGATACACGACTCTGAGCACCTTCACCAAATCCAAGGGCAAGTGGCATGATTCCCAGGATGGTGGCAAGACTTGTCATCAGAATTGGTCTGAATCGTGATGCGGCTGCATATTTTATCGCATCAATTTTAGACATCCCGTTTTGTTTTCGCTGATTGGCAAACTCAACAATCAAAATCCCGTTCTTTGTTACAAGCCCGATGAGCATGATGATACCAATCTGGCTGAATATATTCATTGTAACATTAAAATACCACATGAATAATAGAGCTCCGGTGAGTGCAAGGGGTACTGTCATCATGACTATGAAAGGATCTTTGAAACTTTCAAACTGAGCAGCCAGAACCAGAAAAATCAGAACGATTGCCAACATAAAGGCAAACATAAGGCTGGATGAGCTTTCCTTAAAATCTTTTGAGTCACCAGCAAGAGCAGTTCTAAACGTGTCATCCAGAACTTCCTTAGAGATCTTATCCATTTCATCAAGACCCTGACTAATAGTTTTTCCTTTTGCCAGACCGGCAGAAATTGTAGCAGCAACAAATCTGTTGTAACGGTTAAGCTGGGGAGGAGCGGTCTCTTCCGTCAGGGTAACGAGGTTATCGAATTGGATCATATTGCCGTAATTATTTCTTACGTACAACGATTTAAGATCCAATGGTTTGTTTCTGGCGCTTCTTGCCAGGTCGCCTAATATCTGGTATTGCTTGCCATTCATAAAGAAATATCCGAATCTCTGTCCGCTTAAAGCAAGCTGCAAAGTCTGGCCAATATTAGTTGTTGATACTCCAAGATTGCTGGCCTTTTCCCTGTCTATATGAATTCTGAGTTCAGGTTTAGTGAATTTAAGGTTTACATCAGCCATCTGAAACATCGGATCTTCCATTACTTTTGCCATATATGCGGGAAGTACTTTCCTGAGTTTATCGATAGATGTAGCCTGAAGCACATACTGAATAGGCAATCCGGCACGTCTGCCTCCAAAAGTAGATTGCTGCATAACCATAGATCTTGCCTTGGTTTTTGTCCGCAAAGCTGCTCCAAGTATATCAGCAATTTGCTGCTGTGTCCGTTCACGGTCCTTTGGATTTAAAAGTGTTATTCTTACAAATCCACCACCTCCTCTTACCATAGACATAATACCATCTTTTTCAGGAACCAGATCGGTGATCGTTTTAGCTATATCGTCAATATAGTCAAGATTAAACTCATATGTGGATCCTTCCTGGGCGATTGTGTTCACTGAAATCTGCGATCTGTCTTCAAGTGGTGCCATTTCAGCCGGAATATTCTTCCAGAGAAAAATAATCAGACCAAACGCTGCTATCAGTATGAGGAATGTTACATTACGGTGATTGAGAAATGATGAAAGTGCACCTTTGTACCAGTCATTGAGGCTGTTAAAAAATTTGTCTGTTTTCCTGTAAAACCAGCTATGTTTTGTTTCATGACGAAGCATTTTCGTTGAGACCATAGGCGTCAGAGAAAGTGCAAGAAATGCTGATATACCTACAGCTCCGGCCATAACTATTGCAAACTCACGAAAGAGCCTTCCTGTTATTCCCTGAAGGAAAACTATCGGGAAGAAAACTGCAATCAATGTAATTGTGGTAGCTATTATGGCAAAATATATTTCTTTAGATCCTTCAAGCCCTGCCTGCACAGGAGGCATTCCATTTTCCACCTTAACATAGATATTCTCCATCACCACAATAGCATCATCAACTACAATCCCAATTGCAAGTACTATTGCAAGTAAAGTGAGCACATTTATTGAGTAACCGGCCAGATACATTATGAAGAATGCCCCGATGAGTGATACAGGTATAACAAGAATAGGAATGAGAGTAGCTCTCCAGCTTCTTAAAAAGAAGTATATGATTACAACTACCAGCGCGAATGCTATATAAATCGTGTCTTTTACTTCCTTAATAGAATTTCTTATAAACTGTGTATTATCAAATGCTACCCTGACTTTAACGTCATCAGGAAGGTCCTTTTTTATGTATTCAAGCCGCCTGTATACTTCATCAACTATATCGATCTGATTAGACCCTGGCTGGGGTATAATAACATCGCTGACCATTGGGACTCCATCCATTTTGAGTATACCGCGTATATCTTCAGGTCCAAGTTCCGCTCTGCCTATATCTTTAAAACGTACAATCTGATCTCCGGTTTGTTTGAGTATCAGATCATCAAACTCTTTCGGCGTTGACATGAGTCCAAGAGTTCTGATTGTTAACTGTGTTGTATTGCCTTCAATGCTTCCCGATGGAAGTTCTACATTCTCTCTGAGTACTGCATCTCTTACATCGAGCGGAGTCATCTGATATCCTGCAAGCTTGACAGGATCGAGAAACAACCTCATTGCATATCGTTTTTGGCCCCATATACCAACTGCACTGACACCTGATATAGTCTGCAATTGTTCCTTTAATGTAAGTTCGGCTATTTCTGAAAGTTCCAGCAGAGATCTTTTATCGCTTTCAACTGTGATCTGAAGAATAGGGTTAGCATCAGCATCAGCTTTTGCAACCACAGGAGGATCACAATCACGTGGCAACATTCTCAATGCCTGTGAAACTTTATCTCTGGTATCATTCGCAGCGGTTTCCATATCTACCGAAAGTTCAAATTCAACAGTTATGTTACTTTGACCCTGCTGGCTGACGCTGGTAAGTGATCGGATTCCCTGGATTCCGTTTATTGACTGCTCGAGTGGTTCAGTTATCTGTGTTTCAATGACATCTGAGTTGGCTCCCGGATAGGACGTGCTCACTGAGATAATAGGAGGATCCACACTCGGGAATTCCCTTATCCCTAAAAACGTCAGGCCCACTACTCCAAAGAGCAGAATCACAATAGCAAATACCGTTGCTAATACTGGCCTGTTAATACTTACGGATGATAAACTCATATTATTGCTCCCGTATTTTATTAAGTATCACTGTGTCGAGTACTATCGGAAGATTCTGTCTTAGCTGCATTATCCCCGATGTTATTAAGGTATCACCAAATTTCAGCCCGTCGGTGATCTGTATCTGTGACGCTGTTCGAAGACCTGTATTTACCATTACAGATTTTGCTTTTCCATTTTTATAAATAAATACTTGTTCACCGTCCATCTGGGGTATCAGAGCTTCTGTAGGAATAGCGATCGCTTTATCGATCTGGGACAATTCTAAAGTAATACCGGCATATCTTCCAGATTTGAGTTCTTCATCTTTGTTTGGATACAATGAACGCAGAGTGATTGTTCTAGTATCTACATCAATCTTTGGATCGATAGCGTAAACAGAAGCTTTGAATACCTGTGTGCTGCCGTCGATAGTAAAAGTGACAGGATAGCCAATTTTAATTTCAGAGGCATATTTTTCAGGTATTGAAAATTCTATTTTCAACGGACTTATTTTTATAAGTTTTGCTATTTTAGTTGACATTGTTGTAAAACTTCCTTCACTCACATATCTTAATCCTATTATTCCGTCAAATGGGGCTCGGAGTTCAGTCTGTGAAATATTTGCTTTGATGAGATTAATATCTGCCTTTATTGTCTGAACATCAGTCTGGACCTGATCGTAGCTTTCCTGACTGATGGCATCCTTATCAAGCAAGCTCCTTTGTCTGAATTCTTTTGCTTCTGCCATTTTTAATTGTGCTTCGAGCTTTTCAAGTTGAGCCTGAAGGGGACGGTCATTTACTTTTGCAAGGAGATCTCCCTTTTTTACACGGGTTCCTTCTGTAAAGTTAATTCCAATAATTTTTCCTGATGTTTCAAATGCAAGGTCGACTTCCTCATCAGGTTTGAGCGTACCAGTTGAATTTATAAGTTCACTCATATGTGTTGGATTGATTACATATCCAATGGCATTTAGTTTTTGCTGAGCTTGTCTTATAGGTTCCCCGGCAATGCCCTTACTTTTTATTTTTGTAGCCAGAAAGGATTTGTATTTAGGATAAAATACGATCAGCGCAAGAAAAATTACCAGAAGAATAGTTACGGTTAAACGTAGTTTTTTATTCATTTTTATGTATAATGAAATTGTTACAATGATGTATTAATAACTATGTAATTTGATTTAAAATATTGATTTAAAGAACGATATTAAACATTTTAAGGTTTAGAATCGATTAGATCGCACAAATGTATGTAAATAATATTTTTGAAGAGAGATAGCTAATTTAAAATAATGTTAAAAATTCATAAAACAACTCATTTGCAGGTGAGTATTCCGAATTAAATTAAAAGGAAGTAAATTTGCACACACAAAATGTTCCAAAAATGATTCAGCGAATTCAATCTGTATATCTTTTTCTGATTGCTTTGGTCTCGTTGTTGTTCTTTAGCGGGAGTATTGTAAACTTTATAAATGGATCCGGATCAGTTTTTAAAATCACGTTTGACAGTATTATTAAAAGTACTGAAGGCCAGGGATTAGAAATAATCGAGAAGCTTTTACCACTTACGGTTTTGATCATTCTTATTCCTATAATATCGCTTATTACAATATTTATTTTCAAAAACAGGAAAATTCAATTGAGACTGGCAATGTTCTTAATGATACTGTGTACCCTGCTGGTAATTGCCTTAATCCACAGGTCAATCATAACTATAACAAAATTCGAGGCAACTATCACTCCTGGGTTTAAGATGATCCTGCCGCTG
>Ga0208079_1000707_pt1 | contig 18249 bp, 14 predicted proteins | sample NGESurdeep092012_5_FD_184474 | JGI IMG/M metagenome (GOLD analysis project Ga0208079, IMG submission 184474) | Arctic peat soil microbial communities from Barrow, Alaska - NGEE Surface sample 210-2 deep-092012 (SPAdes) | ecosystem: Environmental > Terrestrial > Soil > Wetlands > Peat ... | reverse complement strand
CTTCTTCGCCGCACGGCATTTTTGCGCCAAGAAGTAGACTTAACCGGCTAATCTTTGCCTAATTTAATGCGGAGGCGCGGCGGGTCGCTCAAGACCACGCAGGACCATTCTGCACAATGAAAGTGCGGACGGCAAGAGGTTTTTGTGCCAACCTCCGGGGCTCCGGCCAGACGGTGCTTCCTGGGCGCTCTCAGGTAAGACAACTCGAACGAAAAGAAGAAATGAAGCCGATCCAGCGGACACTGAGTGCTTCGTCTAACGGACCCCCTCACTCAGGACATTGGCCGGTATAAAACGACTTCGTGGGCTTTCGTGCCCGCAAACGCTACGGTCGGCCAAGTATGGCGGCAAGGCTTGCCAATACGTCGTTGCCCGGATGCCTGCCCTTTGACCATTCAGTGACCCACTTGAGACAGGTGTCTTTATGGTCGTTCGCGAGTCCACTGAGAAAGTTGCAGATTGTTTGGTCCAACTGCGGCTCGACTACTTGCCAGGCGTTGCCCCAATCTTTGAGCCCTCGCTTTGCCATTTCAGACCGTGTTTTTGAGATGTGGGCCAGCATGGTGTGACAGCGCTGCATATAATCGTCAAACCACGTCAGCTTCTTAACGTCTTGGGTACGTTGCCAGTCATGGATATACTCCCAGGCGACGATATTGTCTTGGTGTTTTGGCCGACCGTAGAAGAATTCAAGCAAAACCCTGTGATGGAGTACTCGAAACTCTATAGCGGCATCGCCGCCGGCGTGCAGAATCTGTCCGTAGTGCGCGACAGATTGCTTGTACTTCCAAATCTCATATGCAACGTGCTCAAGAGCGTCAACTAGGTCATGTGGATCGTGTTTTTTGTGGCGGGTCATGATCGGGCACTCCAAAGACAGGCGAACACCCGGTTATCACACTTTCCAGAACGCCCTGCGGCCACCGCCTCTCAACCTGGGGATCCAACGACGCCATTTCGCCGTGTCGGCAGGTCTCAGGGTGGCGTTCAGCCGAATGAGCCGAGTGGGGAACGGACGCATTTCCACTCCCATGGCCCAAACTTCCCCGAAGGACTTCGGGTTCCTTTGGCTCCAAGTGGGCCCCATGGTCACTCAGTCGCGGTCTACTTGCAACTTTGGTCCCGGACTTTTCGCTCCGCAGGCTTGGGGGTGCCACGCCCGCAAGCGTTGAGCACCGAGAGCCAAAAAGGTATATAAATGGTTTGTGGCCGACAATGCAAGAAGTGGGGACAAGCTGGCGCTAGCCCGGCACCACTTGAAGCGAGTGCAGAGCGCGTGGGATGATCCTACCGATTGGGATGACCTCTCGCTCTACGGCTTTTATTGTCTGGAAGCTGCCGTCGAGGCAGCTGCAGTACGCGTTGGGATGAGAACCTCGAAGAAGCACTGGGAGAAAGCTGACGTTGCCGGAGAGCTCCACAGGAAGCATGGGCTACCCGACATCGAGCAACTGCTTCGTGATCTGAACGACGCTCGCAAATCGGCAGCTTATGGTGATATCCCTGCCCCTGACCTAAACGCAGAGGATGTCGCATCTGAGATCGAAAGGTACGTCGATGCCGTCGCCGATCTCGTCGAAAGGACTGCCGACAATGGGGCGTAACCCCCGAAACCGATGCGGCGATTCGCCGATCCAGGTGCTTCGCTGGCCCACTGAAAGGGCGCGGAAATGGACTTGCGAGTTTCTGAACTCCGCGCCAGCCAACGATAGCTTCCTGGCGGTAATCGCGATTGGATCGGCGGTCAGGCCCAACGTCGTCAGTGCCGATCTAGACTTAATTGTGATTTCCGCTGAGGCGACGCCTCTCCACATCTCACCCCCAATGGAGATCGATCTGCGTACTTATTCCGCAGCCACCATAGATGCTCAAATCGCCAGTGGCCACGACTTGCTGGGTTGGGCCATCAGATTCGGCAAAGCTCTCTTTCAACGGGATCACTGTTGGGATAGAATTATTGACGCCTGGAAAGAGCGGCTCCCTCTACCTTCCGCCGCGCTTGCCCGCGAAAGGGCAGCGAGGGCGCACGAACGGTTGGCTAAGGTCTTGGAGTCCGGCGATACGGATGCCGTACATGATCTGGCTGTTTCTTATTTGACCCATGCTGCTCGGGCAGAGCTTCTGGAGCGGGGGGTCTACCCGGCATCAAGGCCGGAGTTGGCTTCTCAACTGCGCGCCAGCAATGGTAGTCAGATCGCCGAACAGCTTGACCGCTTGTTGCAGAACGATCGGATTGACAAAGCGCGGATAGACCAAGTCTTGAAACTAACCGCCTGACAGCTTGTCCGAGGGCATCTCTGCACTTCCCGCGCTGCGTGAGCAAAAAATGGCCGAACTCCGTTGGGCCCAAAACCAGGCCTGCGTAAGCCTGAGAATCGCCACGTGGCTCGCAAGTCGCCATCCCGGACTTGCAGCCGTCAGGCTCCCCCCAAACGGCCTTCTAGGAAAGCACGTGCGCTTTGGGGTCCAACCTCGCGCTGGCGCGGGACCGATTCGTGGGCCTTATTTTAACGCCTATGCCTAGGTCCGCGCGGGTTCCCCTGGACCCGCTTCTCGCCCACGAAATCAGCTTCATCCATAGTGCGCAAGCTGGCGTGCGCGTCGTTCCCAGTGGGGACCCCAGGACCTGGCGGTCCGCCCCGCTTGGTTATCTGCCACGGCGGCCCATTCCCATTATGGGTTCGGGGACCGGGGGCGGCGGAGGTGGGACCTCTTCTTCGACTGGCGGCTTGGGCTTGCGGTTGAGGATCTCGCTGATGAACTCATCGCGCGCTTTGGCGTATTTCGGAGTGCCGGGCTTGGGTTCGATGGTCGCCCACTCTTCCGGCGTGATCTCCTGGACGGTGAGAACATACTTCTGGAAGTGGTTGCGCAGCCGTTCCTGCACGGGTTTCAGGGCGGAGTGGTAGAGAACGAACAGGACGTCTTCCGGGGCGGCGGCAACCACGATGTGGTAGACGTGCGAGGGTTTGCGGACGCGCGGGGCACGCAGCGCGGTTTCGAGCTTTTTAGCGCGAGCCTCGATTTTCTGCCACTGGTCGATATCGCTCTTGGGCATATCGGCCGCCTTGATCAGGGCCTGCTTGTCCTTGGGCGTGAGCTTTTCGTTCAGCCAGTGGAGGAAGGTTGGGAAGCGGGCGGCGCGCCAGCGCGCGTCCTCGGGGAGCACGCGAATGGCCTTCTCGTATTTGGCCAGCCCAGGCAGGTTCAGTTTGGAGAGCAGCGCGGGGGAGAAGAGCGAGAGCAGGCCGGCTTCTTCCAGGCCTTTGAAGATCTCCGTGGGACTGTCTTCGGCGCTGATGCGTTTGAGTTCGTCGCCCAGGGCGCGCGCCGGGATGTGCTTTTCGACTTCGGCTTCGCGCGCGTTGGCGATCTGCATCTGGGTGCGCGCTTCGACGGTATAGCCCATGCGGACGCGGTAGCGGACGAGGCGCAGCAGGCGCGAGGGATCGTCGTAGAAGCCGTAGGCGCTGACCGCGCGCAACTCCTTGCGCTCGATATCGGCGAGGCCGTTCATGGGGTCGAGCAGCAGGCCGCGGGAGGCGCGGTTGAGCGAGAGCGCGATGGCGTTGCAGGTGAAATCGCGGCCGCGCAGATCCTCCTGAATGGTGGCCGGCGAAACCTGCGGTTTGGCGCCGGCGCGGGCGTACTTGTCCTGGCGCGACATGGCGATCTGCGCGGTGACGCCGCTGGGAAAGACGAGTTCGGCGGTCTTGCGGTTCTCGTCGGTGGAAACGGTGGTAGCTCCGGAGCGCTCGCAAATGGCTTTTGCGATTTTCAGCGCGTTGCCCTCCACGACGAAATCCAGGTCGCGGATCCGGAAGCCGGCCAGCATATCGCGCATGGCGCCTCCGGTCAGAAAGACGTTGACGTTGGCCAGTCCGGCGGCCGCCTGCGTGTCTTCCACCGCCCGATTTTGATCCGGGCTGAGATGGCTCTCCAGCATGTAAATGTAGTCGCTCATCGCGTTGCGCCTTCGACCTCACAAAATTTTCCCGAACCGCGGCCGCAGCGGGCTCGCATCATGCTCGGGGGTGGTGTTTCTCAACGGTGTCTCGAAGCCTCGATCGCATGACATGGGTATAAATCTGGGTAGTCGAGATATCGACATGACCCAACATGATCTGCACACTGCGCAGGTCGGCGCCACCCTCGAGGAGGTGGGTGGCAAAACTATGACGGAGCACGTGGGGCGTGAGCCCGTGGAAGATGCCCACTTTCCTGCCGTAGGCGGCCAGGAGCTTCCAGAACGCTTGACGGGTGAGGCACCCGCCGCGCGCGGTTATGAAAAGGTATCGGCTGGCGCGTCCCTTAAGCAGGGCGGACCGGCCGGTTTCGAGATAGGCCCGGACGGCGAGGACGGCGCTCTTGCCGACTGGCACGAGGCGCTGCTTGTTGCCCTTTCCGGTGGTACGGAGGACGCCAAGTTCCAGGTTCAAATCGCCCACTCCGACTTTGCACAATTCGCTCACCCGGACGCCAGAGGCATACAGCAGCTCCACCATGGCGCGATCGCGCAGGCCGGTCGGGCGGGACAGGTCGGGGGCCTTAATGATTCTCTCGATCTCTTCCAGATTCAGATACTTAGGAATAGTCTGCCACTGCCTTGGGGTGCGCAGGTGCTCGGTGGGGTCGGTAGCGATCTCGCCTTCCCTCAGGAGAAAACCGTAGAAATTACGAATTGTCGTGAGGTGACGGCCGACGGAGCGGCTGCCGAGCCCGGTTTGGTACAGATTATCGATATGAAGGCGGATTTCCGGGGTGCCCGGCAAGTCCGTGGCATCACCAATAAACTCTTTAAAACGAGCGAGATCCGTGGTGTAGGCGTCGAGTGAATTGACCGAAAGACCCTTCTCCAGGCGGCAGAAGTTCAAAAAGGCGGTAATCTGGCTACGCAGGTGTGCCGACCCTTCCGCAAGCGCGCCAGACATCGTGCCAATGATACAATAAGCCGCGAAATGTTTGAAACATCGTTCTTGCATAGGGGACAATTTGGCCGCTTCGACCACTAAAAAAGCGCTGATCCGCCGTTACGACCGGGAAACCCTGGCGGGGTACGTCAACCCCGCGTCTTTTCTGCAGCCGGAGGGCGTGGAACTGCTTTCCGATCAGGGGCATGCGTCGATCGTCCCCTATCCCGAAATCAAGCTGGTGGCGTTCGTGAAGGAATTCGAGGGCGCGGCGGAGCCGGAACGGCAGGTTTTCCAGACGCGACCCAAGATGGCGGGGCTGTGGGTGAACCTGCGATTTCGGGACGGAGGCGTGCTGGAGGGGATTATCCCAAATAATCTCATGCTCCTGGAAGGCAGCGGGTTCACCGTGATCCCGCCGGATTCATTCGGCAACCAGCAGCGGGTGTGGGCGCCCAGGGCGTCGCTGGTCTCTGTCGAGGTGCTCGGGGTGGTGGGAAGTCCGCTGAAGAAGCGGAAGGCTAAGCCGGCGCCAAAGGAACAGATCGGGTTGTTTGATGAATAGGGTTTCACGGTGCGCCAAAATCTGTTACGGTATACTGGAGTTTAATACTGAATCGTCTCTAGTTGGAGGTTTTTTTATGAAGTTTCGCAACCTGCTTGTTGCCGTGGCCGGAGCTTGCCTGCTCGCGGTGACCTCTTTCGCCCAGATCACGGCGCTCGAAGGCATGGTGATCGGCGAGGACGGGGCCCCGATGGTCAAAGCCCTGGTCAAAATCACGCGTACCGATATCAAGGGCAGCTACAAGTGCAACACGGATAAGAAAGGCCACTACTTCTACAATGGTCTGCCGTTGGGCAACTACAACATCGCGATAGAAGTAGATGGCAAGGACGTGGACGCGGTAAGCGGCGTGCGCACCAAATTGGGCGACCCGACCGCGGTCAACTTCGACCTGCAGAAGATCGCCAAACAGCGGGCTGCCCAGAACGCGCAGATGAACCAGGCGGCGCAGGCCGCGGCGGGGGGCAACGCGGCGGCTCTCTCCAAGGAGCAGGAACGCGGCATGACCAAGGAGCAGAAGGAAGCCTACGACAAGGCCATCAAAGAGCGCGAAACGTCGATGAAGAAGAACAAGGAACTGAACGACGCGTTCTCGGGCGGCCTGGCGGAGATGCAAAGCGCGGCGGGAGCGGCGGACCCTGCGGAGCGCGCGAAGCATTATGACGCTGCCGTTGCCAGCCTGACCAAGGCCAGCGAACTGGATCCCAAGCAGGTGGCAGTGTGGGCGCAACTCGCCGACGCGCACGTGAATGCGGCGACGACGAAGACTGGCGCCGAGTTCGACGCCGAAATGGCCAAGGGCATTGAGGGCTACAACAAGGCGCTGGAACTGAATCCGTCGGACGCGGCGACGCACAACAACTTCGCGCTGGCGCTCGGCAAGGCAAAGAAGTTCCCGGAGATGCAGGCGGAACTGCAGAAGGCCGCGGAACTCGATCCGCCCAAGGCCGGGCAATACTATTACAACCTGGGCGCGATGCTGGTGAACGCGGGACAGGCTGAACCGGCCGGACAGGCATTCAAGAAGGCGATCGAGCTCGACCCGAACCACGCGGATTCGTACTACCAGTTGGGGGTCTATCTGATTGGCAAGGCGTCGTTCGCGGCCGACGGCAAAGTGACGCCGGTGGCGGGCACGGTGGAAGCATTCCAGAAGTACCTGCAACTGGCGCCCACCGGGCAGTTCGCGGACTCCGCAAAAGGCATGCTGGCTTCGTTGGACGCGAAGGTGGACACGGCGTACAAAAATCCCAACGCGCCGGCCCCCAAGAAGAAAAAGTAGCCTGAGTCAGTGAGTTCCGGGGCGGGGCGACGCTTCCCGCCCCGCCCCCATGCTGCGTTATCTCATCGTCGATATTCTGCTTCCTCTGCTGGTCTTCGCTCTTCTGCGATCGTTATTCCGTGGTCTTTTTCAAACCAGGCGCGACATGACCCGCCAGGCTGCGCCGCCTTCCCGGCCCAACGTGGTGGTGGGCGGCGAGTTGAAGAAAGATCCGGTATGCGGAACCTATGTTTCCACCGGCGCTAGCGTGACGCGCACGGTGGACGGAGAGGTGCTGCATTTCTGTTCGAAGGAATGCCGGGATAAGTACCGCGCGGCCTAAACCCCAGAGGCGTGGCGCAGGCACTCGTGCCTGCCGTGTCGAGACTCGTCTCGACACCTGTTCGCGGTTGCGACATAGTGTCGAAGGCAGGCGTCGGCATGAGTGCCGACGCGGCAGGCACGAGTGCCTGCGCCACGTCACACGCGGAGTTCGTACCCTAGGTCGCGCATGCGGTCGATGATGGTGACGCGGATGGCGGCGATCTCGTCGGAGGAAAGAGTGCGCTGCGGCGAGCCGACGGTCAGGCGGAAGGAGACGCTCTTGGTGCCTTCGCCGAGCGGCGGACCCGCATATTGGCGCACGAATTGAATGGACTCCATTAGCGGGCCGGCGAAACCGGCGATGGCGGCTTCCAGCTTGCCCGCAAGCTCGCGCGACGGGGCGATCACCGATAGGTCGAAGGCGCTCGACGGATAGCGGCGGATGGGCGTGTACTTCGTCCGGTCGGCGAGTAGCGACTCCACCAGGCGCAGATCGAGATCGAGGATCGCGGCGCGGCCGGTCTCGACGAACCTGGGGTGCAGTTCGAAGAGGCGTCCGGCCACCGCGCCTTTCCACTGGATCGCGGCGGCGCGCGCGGGATGCTCGTAGCCGCGGGCTTCGGCGGGGACGGTCCGCGCGCCGGGCAGCAGGCATTCGGCGACGCGCTTGAGCTCGAAGATGCCGCCGGCATTGGGGTCGTAGAGCGTGCGGTCGTAGAGCGCGGCCACGAGGTGCGGAATTTCCTCCGGAAGTCCTGGCTCCCGCCGGTGGATCTCTAAGCCAATTTCGAACAACCGGAAGCTCTCCCGGTGCTTGGCGTTGTCGGTGACGTTCTTCCAGATGCCCGGCAACAGCGACGCGCGCATCAATTCCTGATTGCTGGCGATGGGGTTGGTGACGCGGATGTGCGCCGCGGGGTCGCTTCCGAAGGCGCGCACCGATGCCTCGCTCAGGAAGCTGTAGTTGTAGACTTCGGTGAAACCGTTATCGACGAAAAGATTGCGCACCTCATGTTGGAAGCGGCGCGCCGGGTTGCCGGGCGGTACGGCGGCGGGTACGAGCGGCGCTTTGGGCGCGATGGAATCGTAGCCCACCATGCGGCCGACCTCTTCCACCAGATCGTCCTTGATGGCAATGTCCTTGGTGGCGCGCCAACTGGGGACGGTCACCGAGAAGACGCCGGGCTCGGGTTCGGTAACGCCGAACGCCAGGCTCTCCAGAATGCGCCGCACCTCGGCGGGCTCAATCGCCCGGCCCAACTTGCGCTCGAGCCACGCCAATGAGAGTTCGATCGCTGGCGGCGCCGTCATCTCGCGCATCCGATCGGCGAGACCGCCCACCAGGCGGATGCCCGGCGAAATCTCCCGCAGCAGTTCGACGGCACGCGCCAGGCCGCGGACCGTGTTCACCGGATCCTGCGCCTTTTCGAAGCGCATGCTGGCGTCGGTGCGCAGCTTGATGGCAGACGAAGTCTTGCGAATCGACGACGCCTGGAAATTGGCGCTTTCCAGCACCACGCGCGTGGTTTTGGCGCTGATCGCGCTATCCGCGCCGCCGATCACGCCCGCGAGCGCGATGGCGCCTGCCGCATCCGCGATCGCCAGGTTCGAAGGGTCGAGCGTGTAGGCCTCGCCGTTGAGCGCGCGGAAGGCTTCGCCGGGCTTCGCCGGACGGATGAAAATGGTGTCCCCGTGCAGCAGGTCCGCGTCGAAGGCGTGCATGGGCTGCGCCAGTTCGGCCATCACGAAGTTCGTCATGTCGACGATGTTGTTGATCGGGTTGATGCCGATGGCGGTGAGCCGGTATTGCAGCCATAACGGCGAGGGCTGCACGGTGACGTTTTCGAAAACCAGCGCGCTATACCGCGGGCAGAGATCGAGATCTTCGATTCTTATCGTGACAGCGGCGGGACCTTGCGGCAGAAGATCGAGACTGGCGGGGTCGATGAGTTCCAACCCGAGGATGGCGGCGACCTCGCGCGCCAAGCCGTGGTGGCCCCACAGGTCGGGGCGGTGCGTGATGCTCTTGTTATCGATCTCAATGATGGAATCGGGCGCGCAGCCGTCGAGCGTGCCGAGTTCGACAATGCCGGCGTGATCGCGGTTGATGCCGAGTTCGGCGCCAGAGGCCAGCATGCCGTCGCTCTCCACGCCGTGGACCACTTTCTTCTCGAGGGGGACGTAGGCCGTCAGCAGGCCGGGACGGCAGTTGGGCGCGCCGCAGACCACGGTCTTCCTGCCGAGCGGGCCGGCATCGACGACGGCCTTCACGTTGTGGCCGCCGGGAATCGGCTCGACCGATTCGACGCGCGCCACGCAGGCCTCGGCCAGCAGCGCGCCGGTTTCCTCAATCCCCTCGCACTCGGCGGTCTTCATAGTGATCAGCCGTTCCAGCAGGCCGGCGGACGGAGTGAGACCGGGGACCATTTCGCGGATCCAGTTGTAGGAGAATTTCACGGTTAGAACTGCTCCAGGAAGCGGAGATCGCCGCCTTGCAGGTGGCGGATATCGTCGATGCCATACCTCATCATGACCAGGCGCGTGAGGCCGAGACCGAAAGCGAAACCGCCCCACTCGCCGGGATCGATGCCGCTGGTGCGCAGGACGTTGGGGTTGACCAGGCCGCAGGGCAGCAGTTCCACCCACCCGCTGTGCTTGCAGACGGCGCACCCGGGGCCGCCGCAAATCAGGCACTGGATATCGAGTTCGAAACCCGGCTCGACGAAGGGAAAGTAGCCCGGACGAAGGCGCACCATAACGTCGCGCTGGAAGATCGCGGTGAGCAGCGTCTTCATGAAGTAGAGCAGGTGCGCCACCGAAACGTCGCGATCGATCATCATGCCTTCGAGCTGGTAAAAGGTGTGCTCGTGGCTGGCATCCACGCTTTCGTTGCGGAAAACGCGGCCGGGGGCGATCATGCGCAGGGGCGGGCCCAGGCGCTCCATGCCGCGCACCTGCACCGGCGAGGTGTGGGTACGGAGCAGATTGCCGCCATCCAGCCAGAAGGTGTCCTGCATGTCGCGCGCCGGGTGGTCGGGCGGGATGTTCAGGGCGTCGAAGTTGTAGTATTCGGTTTCGACTTCGGGGCCGTCCAGCACGGTGAAACCGAGCGAGACGAAGAGGTCCTCGAGTTCCCGCTGGATGCGCGTGATGGGGTGCAGGTGGCCGCGGCGCGGGCCGGGCGCGGGCAAGGTGAGATCCACCCACTCGGCGTCGAGGCGCGCGCGCAGGGCGGCGTCGTCGAACTGCGCCTTCCTGGCCTCGAGTGCGGCTTCGAGCTGCTGCTTGGCGGCGTTGAGCACTTGCCCGATGCGTTTGCGCTCTTCGGGCGAGAGTTTGCCCATGCCCTGGCTGATTTCGGCGAGCGCGCCTTTGCGGCCCACGGCGTCCACGCGGACCGCTTCGAGAGCCTCGGGGGACGCGGCGGAAGCGATGCGCGCGAGGGAACGGGACGCCAGTTCCTGGATGGATTCGTCAAGCATGTTGTGGAAGTTTTTATTGTAGCAAGGGGCCGTTCGCGCCGAATCGCGGATAATAGAGGCATGGCACTCCAGTTCACCTCTTCTCACCTGGAAGATTCCCTTTCGCTTTTTCGTTATTACAAGAAACTGGCCGAAGACGCGATGGCGCAGGTCACCGATGGGGAACTCACCGTCACGCTGGACGGCGAGATGAATTCCATCGCACTCATCGTCAAACACATGGCGGGCAACATGCGGTCGCGATGGACGGATTTCCTGACCACCGACGGCGAGAAGCCGCTCCGCCAGCGGGACAGCGAGTTCGTCGAGCCCCCGGCCACGCGCGCGGAGCTGATGCAGTTGTGGGAGGAAGGTTGGGATTGCGTGTGGCGCGCGCTGGGTCCGTTGAGCGAGATCGATCTGGTACGCACGGTGACCATCCGCGGCGAGAATCACTCGGTGATGCAGGCCATCAACCGGCAACTGGCGCACTATCCCTACCACGTCGGGCAGATCGTCATGCTGGCCAAGCATTTTCGCGGCGAGCAGTGGAAATCGCTGAGCGTACCCAGGAACCGATCGGCGGAATTCAACCAGAAGGATTCGGCAGAAAAATCTGTCGGTGAGTTCCGGCTCGGGCAGCTTGCCAAGTGAGTGATATAGGGCCAGTTCGGTGACTCGGAAGGTTCGGAACCCGTAGGATTTTCCGATAGTGACTTTTGCTTTGTTGTGCAGGCCCTCAATTACACCGCTGGAAAACTCTTTCCGGGCGCGAAGCGAGCGCCAGAAATTCGGGTCAACCCCAACCTCCCGGCCTTCCCCCCTCCCGCTTTCCGCTATCCTCATCCTATATGCGGACCCTTCTCCTTCTCCTCCTCGCCACCACGCCCCTGGTGGCTGATGACAAGAGCGCGCTCCTCCAAACCATGGACGCGCACGCCGCCCACTACGGCGACGTCTCGCGAAAAATCTGGGAGTTCGCCGAGGTCGGCTTCAAGGAAAACCAAAGCGCCGCGCTCCTCAAGAGCGAACTGCGTACGGCGGGATTCTCCCTCGTCGATAACGTGGCCGGCATGCCGACGGCGTTCACCGCCACCTGGGGCCAGGGTAAGCCGGTGATCGCCATCATGGGCGAGTACGATGCCTTGCCCGGTCTCTCGCAGGAGGACACCCCGGTCCGCAAACCCCGCGTCGAGGGCGGACCCGGACATGGCTGTGGCCACAACCTGCTGGGCGCGGCGTCGCTGTTCGCCGCCGTCACCCTCAAGCAATGGCTCGCCGCCAACAAAATTGCCGGCACCATCCGCTTCTACGGCACGCCCGCCGAAGAAGGCGGAGACGGCAAGCTGTATATGATTCGCGCCGGCGTGTTCCAGGATGTGGACACCGTGCTGAGCTGGCATCCCGCCGATCAGAACGGCGCGGTGCTGAAGAGTTCGCTGGCCATCATTTCCGCCAAGTTTCGCTTCTTTGGAAAACCCGCGCATGCGGCAGCCGCGCCGGACGCCGGCCGTTCCGCGCTCGATGGCCTGATGATTATGGCCAACGCCCTCGAGTTCATGCGCGAGCACGTGCCGGATTCCACCCGCATACACTACATCGTCACCAACGGCGGTTCGGCTCCCAACATCGTCCCCGACTATTCCGAAATGTTCCTTTACGCCCGCCACCCCAGCATGCCCACGCTCGACGGAATCTGGGAGCGCGTCATCAAGTGCGCTCAGGCCGGAGCCCTGGCCAGCGAGACCCGCATGGAGATGGAACTGATCAACAGCTCTTACAACACCCTGCCGAATGACGCTCTGGCCGCGCTCGTCGACAAGAACATGCGCTTGGTGGGCGGCGTGACGTACACCCGCGAAGAGCAGGCGTTCGCCGAAACCATCCGCCAAACGCTCCCCGATCGTACCCGGCCCATCGGCAGTCAGGAGACCATCGAGCCTCCGGTTGAAGGCAAGGGCGAGGCCTCCACCGATGCGGGCGACGTCAGTTGGACTCTGCCGATGGCGCAGATCGTGGCGGCCACGTTTGTTCCGGGCGTGCCGGCGCACAGTTGGCAGTCGGCCGCCTGCGCCGGCATGAGCATCGGCCGCAAGGGCATGGTGGTGGCCGCCAAATCGCTCGTGCTGACCGCCGTCGATCTCTTCACCGACCCCAAACAGGTGGCAGCGGCCAAGGCCAGCTTCGAAAAACGCCGCGCCGGATTTGAGTACCGGTCGCGCATTCCAGCCGGTCAGAAACCGCCGCTGACCTACCGCGACAACAAGTTATGAAGGGCTACAACGCGCGTTACGTCTGGATGATATCCGCCGTGGCCGCGTTGGGCGGCCTGCTGTTCGGCTACGACTTTGTGGTGATCGGCGGGGCCAAGCCGTTCTACGAGCGCTGCTTCCAACTCAACAGCGAGCATTTGGTGGGTTGGGCCAACAGTTGTGCCCTGCTCGGCTGCCTGCTCGGGTCCATCGCGGCAGGTGGCCTGAGCGAGCGCCTCGGCCGCAAGAAACTCCTCATCCTGTCCGCGTTTCTGTTCGCCACCTCCTCTGTGCTGACCGGATGGGCGCCCGTGTTCGCGTGGTTCGTGGTGTGGCGCATCGTGGGCGGCGTGGCTATCGGCATGGCCTCCAATGTTTCGCCGATGTACATAGCGGAGATCAGTCCCGCGGCCTGGCGCGGGCGGCTGGTGTCGCTCAATCAGTTGACCATCGTGGTGGGGATTCTGGGTGCGCAGATCGTCAACTGGCTGATCGCGCAACCGGTGCCGGATTCTGCCACCGACCAGATGATCCGCGATTCCTGGAACGGTCAATTGGGCTGGCGGTGGATGTTCACCGCCGTTGCCGTGCCTTCGGTCGTCTTTTTCGTGAGCGCGTTCTTCGTGCCGGAAAGCCCGCGCTGGCTGGTCAAGAAGGGACGCAGCGAGCTTGCCCGCCGCGTGCTGGCGCGCATCGGCGGGCGTGCGTATGCCGATGCCGCCGTGGCCGAGATCGGCGGCAGCATCGGCGCCGAAACGCGCGTCCGGTTTGCCGAACTGCTCGCGCCGGGTATGCTGCGCATTCTCGGCATCGGCGTTGCCCTGGCCGTGCTCCAGCAGTGGAGCGGTATCAACGTGATCTTCAATTACGCCGAGGAGATCTACCGCGGCGCGGGCTACAGCGTCAGCGGCATCCTGTTCAACATCGTGATCACCGGGGCCATCAACCTGGCGTTCACCTTTGTCGCGCTCGGCTTCGTCGACCGCATTGGCCGCCGCGCCCTGATGCTGGCGGGCTGCGCCGGAATCGCCGTGTCGCACACCCTGCTCGGCCTGGCGTTTCACTTCGGACTGAAGGGCATCCCGGTGCTGGTGCTCACGCTGTGCACCATCGGCTGCTTTGCGATGTCGCTGGGGCCCGTGACCTGGGTGCTGATTTCGGAGATCTTCCCCAACCGCGTGCGCGGGCTGGCGGTTTCCGTTGCGGTTTCGGCGCTGTGGATCGCCTGCTTCGTGCTGACCTTTACGTTCCCGGTGCTCAATCGGGCGCTGGGAGCGGCCGGCACTTTCTGGCTCTACGCCGCCATCTGCTTCGCCGGTTTCGTATTCGTCAAGCGGTGTGTTCCCGAGACCAAGGGCCGCAGCCTCGAAGAGATCGAGCACGATCTCACCGCACCCAGATGACGCTGTTGATCCGATGAAACAACTGGTTGGCAGGCGGAAGCGCCTGCCCCACAAACGTGGGACAGACCCTTTCGTCTGTCAACCCGGCGATCTCAGGTCTCCGTCTCTACCTCGAAACGGTAGCCCACGTCCCGAATCGTCTGTAGATAAATGGGATTATGCGGGTCCGCCTCGATCTTCGCGCGTAATGTGGTCACGCAGCGATCGATGCTGCGCGGCGTCACCATCACCGAGTTGCCCCACACCGCATTCAGAATATCGTTGCGCGCCAGCGCCCTCCCCGGGTGCGCGGCGAAATGCGCCAGCAGGCGGAATTCCTTGGCGGTCAGTTCGACCTCCCGCCCTCCGCGGAACAGCTTGTGCGCCGTCAGGTCCAATACAAACTCGCCGAACCGCGTGACGCCATCCTGCCCCGATTTCCGCCGGCGCAGAAAGGCGTTCACGCGCGCCACCAGTTCGCGCACCTTGAACGGCTTGGCGACATAATCGTCGGCGCCGAGATTCAGCCCCAGCACGATGTCCTCTTCCTGCCCCTTGGCGGTCAGCATGACGATCGGCATATCGAGCCCCTGCTGGCGAACCGCGCGGCAAATCTCGTACCCGTTCACCTTGGGCAGCATAATATCGAGCAGGATCAAATCCGGCTGCGCCGAGAGCGCCAGTTTCAGCCCGCTCTCGCCATCGGCGGCGGTCAGCACCTCGCAGCCTTTGGCGGTGAACGTGTCTTTCAAGCCGCGCAACATCGCCGGCTCGTCTTCCACAATCAGTATGCGGTTCCCGTTCATGGCAGCTCCACCGAAAACGTGCTGCCCCGGCCCGGCTCGCTCTCCACCTGTACCGTGCCACCGTGCGCACGCACAATAAACTCCACGATACTCAATCCCAACCCGCAGCCGCCCGACTCGCGCGCCAGCCGTTGGTCCACCTGGTAGAAGCGGCGAAAGATTTTTTTGCGTTCGCGTGGGGCGATGCCGATGCCGTTATCCCGCACCGCGAAAACCACGTGCCCGTTCCGCGGGAAGGCCTTGAGGACGATGTGTTTTTCGCCCGGCGTGTACTTGCACGCATTGTCCAGCAGGTTGAGGAGTACGGTAGTGAGCGCGTCTTCGTCGGCGCGCACCGGCGGCAGTCCGGGCGCCAGATCGACCTCCACGGGAAAGCGGCTCTGCACCGCTTCGATGGCGCCCCGCACCACCCGTTCGGGTTGGGTCGCGCGGAAATCGAACTTCTGCCGGTTGCGCTCCAACCGGGAGAAGGTCAGGAAGTTCTCGATCAGGCGGCTCAAGCGCGCATTCTCGCGCGCGATCAGCTCCAGGTATTCGCGCGTCTTGGTGGCATCGGGAGCCTCGTCATCGAGCAGCGTGTCGACTAATAGCCGCATGGATGCAAGCGGTGTGCGCAGTTCGTGCGACACCGCCGCCGCCAGGTCCGTCTTCAGCCGCGCCGCCTGCCACTGCCGCCGCACGGCCCCACCGGCGACCAGCGCGGTGATCGCTACCACGGCAATCGCCAGCATGCCGATCCACACGTAGGATGCGGTCTGCCGCCGCGCGAGCTCGTCCACCGCCTGGTCTGCCGCGGGCAAGAGCGAGATCTGCCAGCCCGGAAGCCGCGATCCGGCGGGCAGCGATTCGGCGCCGGCCGGCGCGGCGCGGCCCGGAGGTGTCACGGCGAGCGCGACCTTGCGCTCGCTGCCCAAGGACCGCATGGCGGCAAGCACGGTGGTGGTGCGGTAGAGGGCGATCACTCGTCCGCCAGATGCGCTGAACTTCCAGATGTCCGGTGCGCCGCTCGCCTCCAGCGCCGCTTCCCCGGCCTGAGTGCGCCCGGTTTCGAGAAATTGCGCGGCGAGGCGCTCCGCCGCGTAGGTGGGGAAGTCCGCGGTGTCGAGCACAATCGCTCCCGACCCCAGGGGGGTACCCCGGTCGCGGCTCGGATGCGCTTTCAGAGCCGCGACCGTCAGGGAGCGGTTGGCGGAGAGATCCTCCATCAGGTACAGGCGCTGTGCCGCGGGCATGGGCGTTGCGGCGTAATCGTTCACCAGCGCGGCCAGGCGCTGCACGGACGACGCGCGGTGCGGGTCTGCGGCGGGCATGAGGTGAATCGCCAGGAGGTACTCATCGGCGGCGATCTGGCGGCCGGCGAGGTCAAACGCTCCCTTACGGTCGCGGCTCTGATTGGAGCCGAACTCTTCCTCCACGGCGCGGATGGCGGCGGCCTTGTCGCCGGAGCGCACGAGACAACGAATGCGCGCTTGGGCGGCGCGCGCCGCGAGCGCGGGGTCGCGCTCCGCCTTGGCGATCGCCGTCCACGACGCGGCTGCCATGGATGCATCGCGCCAGCTTTCGAGGGTCTGTGCCGCCATCCAATCGGCGCGGCCGGCCGCCGGGTCGGCGGCGATTGCGCCGGTGACGGACGGATACGGCGCGCGGCCCATCACTACCGCCGAATCCGCCAGTCCGAGTTTCACCACGCGCTCGAAGACCGCCGGCGCCGAGCCCTCGCGCGTCTCTCGCTCCAGGTCTGACGCGCGCAAGGCCCAGTAAGCGTCCACGCGATCGCGCAGCAGAGCCAATTGTCCGCGGTAGGCCTCCGACAGTGTACGCCGCGACGCGTCCCGCTGGTTGTTGACCGCGACGTTCATGAACCAGAGCACGCAGGCGGTGGGCGTCAGCACACCGATCAGGAGGAACAGCGGCACCAGCCACCGTCCTCCGCCGAGTTGGTTCCCGATTCGCACGGTGCGCTCTTACGGAACTTTCACGGTGGCCAGCACGGGGTCGAACTTCCAGCGGAAGACGGGGAATTCTGAGGTGATAACCGCCCTGAACTCCACCGCCGTACTCTCACTTCGAATCCACACGTAGTACGTAGTGGTCGGTGGGCGTCCGGTGAAATCCACCAGGCAGCGCAGTGCCTGCTGCCCGCCAATCTCGAACGCCTCCACGCTCGCCGGCCGCACACGCTCCGTCTCCCCGGGATAACTGGTCCGGTCGGCCATCGTCTTCTGAAGCGCCTGGGCAATTTCAGCCTTGGGGGTGTACAGTTTTTTCACGGTGACAGAGACCCTCTGCCTGGCGTCCGGATTGTCTATATACGCCTCGCTCTCCGCGCCTTGCCGCGTCCAAAAGGGAACTGAGGCATTGGGGTCACGCCACCCGGCTGCGACCAAGGACGCCATGACGGATGCCAGAACGTTGGTGGTCCACACCTTGACCAGTTCGGCTTCCACGTTGCCCGCTTGAAACTTCACCAGCGGCCTCGCGCCCTCTACGCCGATCCAGAAGGTCTGGCCGATGGCGGGCATCGTCACCTTGTAGCAGTTGAATTTCCCCGCCACCGTCTGTACGGCCTCGATTCCTGTTACCGCAATTTCGACCGGGCTCTTCACCTTCGATGCCAGGGCAAAGGGCTGAGTGTTCAGAGTGGTCTTAAATCCCGGGGCCAGCGGCAGACGCCGCATCAGAAACACCGATTGCTCGATATCGATGGCCGGACCGGAGATTGCCGCCGCCGCCGGGTCGCCGAGATCGTCGTTGGAGCGTAGCTCGGGCTTGGCGAGCGGCTGCAGGCTGTCCCGATCCACGTCGACTTGTGCCCAGCGGTTGGAATTCTTGGTAGTCAGTTCCCAACGCAGGACCACCGCCTGCGGATTGTCTGGCCGCCCGGGTCTCTTAGGCCGAGGATCGACCGAGTAGTGCAGGTACTCGCCGGTGAAGACCCCATCCCGCTTGATGTTCAACTGGCTGCCTTCGATTTCACCCCAGGGCGCGGGGAGCAGGGTGTCGCCGTCCGGCACCAGCTTGCGGGCTTTGGTCGCCAGGTCCGGCTGGTCCGGAAAATTGCGCGCGAGCAGATCGAGTTCCTTGCGGGCCGACGCGCGGTCGCCCTTTTGCAGCATGCAGACTACAAGCTGGTACTGCGCCTGCGCCGCGAGTACCTTATTAGCCGCGGGCGATGCGGCCACCTGGCGGAAAATCTGGATGGCAGAATCCACGTCCCCCACGGTTTCCTGGGCGTGAATGCCTTTTTGAAGCAGGTCCGCGGCCGATTGGGCGCTGGCCGGCGCGCCG
>Ga0208079_1000705_pt1 | contig 18281 bp, 18 predicted proteins | sample NGESurdeep092012_5_FD_184474 | JGI IMG/M metagenome (GOLD analysis project Ga0208079, IMG submission 184474) | Arctic peat soil microbial communities from Barrow, Alaska - NGEE Surface sample 210-2 deep-092012 (SPAdes) | ecosystem: Environmental > Terrestrial > Soil > Wetlands > Peat ... | reverse complement strand
GAGCCGTTCCGATGCCACGACCGTCGGCAGGACGCGATCGAGGATCGCCTCCACCTCGTCGCGGAACGCGTCGTTCGTGCTCCGGACTCCGTCCGCCTGGAGCTCGATGTCGGGGAGCAGCCGGACGACCAGGTCGTACGTGCCGGACCAGCTCCGGACCAGCGCCTCCACGGCGTAGCGGTCGGCCCCGCCGCAAGCCCGCAGGTAGTAGGCGAAGTTGTCCATCACGCCCCGGTCCGTCACGAGGACGTCGGCTTTGCGTGCCAGCTCGAGCTCCTGCCGGATCTGCGAGACGAGGACCCAGAGCTGCGCCTCGCCGGTGGCGCCCTCATTGATCCCGAGCGGGTTGTCGCGCACGACTTCGCGCGCCAGCTCCGCGGAGCAGCCCGCCCGCTGCACCGTGGCCGCGAACGCGAGCACGGCGCTCGTCTTGCGGATCCCATGGGAGCCGATGAAGGCGACCTTCGCGGAACGCGGCCAGCGCGACGGCGCCCCCGGGACGGGCACGGGCGAGGCGGCGGGCTGGCGGGCGGTCCTGGCTCGGGGCATCGCCGCCAAGGGTAGGCCGCCGGGCGGTGGCGTGCGCGTCGCGCAGCCGCGGGCCCTACGGCAGCGGCAGCCGGACCGTGCGGCGTGCCTCGCGAACCACCCGCACGAAGCTCGCCACGTGCGCGAGTGGCCGGATGCGGCTGGGCTCGCCGGCATAGATCGTCCGGATCGGCACCCAAGCCATCGGCCACCCGCCGCGGATGCAGGTGGTGATCATCTCCACTTCGAACGCGAATCCGGTCTCGCGGCTGGCCAGGAGCGCAACCATCAGCCGTCGGTCGATCAGCCGATAGCCGGACTGGTTGTCGGGGATGTCGCGGCCGACGGCCCACGAGAACGCGCGGCCGCCGAGCGAGTTCGCCAGGCGCCGCGCCGGGGGCATCCGGCGGAAGTCGCGGCAGCCGATCACGAGCGCGTCGCCGGCGACCGCCCGGGCGGCCAGGAAGGCCGGGATCGTGGCCGGATCGTGCTGGCCGTCGCCATCCAGGGTGACGACGGCGTCGAAGCCCCGCTCGAGCGCCCAGCGGAAGCCGGTCCGCAGCGCCGCGCCCTTCCCCTGGTTGGGGCGCTGGATGAGCACGCTCGCGCCGGCGGCCTCGGCCTCGGAAGCCGTGGCATCCGACGACCCGTCGTCGACGACGAGGACCGGCAGGTGGGCGCTCGCCTCCCGCACCACGTCTCGGATCCGGGCTGCCTCGTTGAAGGCCGCAACCAGGGCGAGGTCGCGGCCACCGGGCTGTGGATCGAAACGGACGCCGCCGCCGGTGCCGGCCAGCTCGCCGGCCAGCGTGCCGCCCCGCGCCAGGTGGAAGCTGGAAGCGAGGCCGGCCTGGCCCCCGCCGACCACGAGCGTGTCGATGCTCCGCACGACGGACCCCCTGCGTCTCGACGCCGACGGGACGCGCCGACCGTCGGGGCGTCAGGGTACCGCGAACGGCGCGGCGCATCCACCGGAGACTCGCGACCGAACGCGACGCCGCTGACCGAACGCGACGCGGCCGACCGTCCCGAGTGGGGCGGCCGGCCACAGTTCGTGCGGGGCGTTCGCGGCCCCTGCCCGGGGCTACATCAGGCCGACGACGTGGCCCTCCGGATCGGCGAAGAGCGCGATGGTCGTGCCAGGCGCGATCTCGGTGAGCGGCATGAGGACGCGCCCACCCAGCTCCTCCACGTGGCGGAGCGTCGCCGCGGCATCGTCCGCGTGGACGTAGAACGTGACGTGCCCCGGGCCGCCGTCGTTCGAGGCGCCGATGCCGCCCCCGACGCCTTCCCGCCGCCATCGAACATCCCGTACCCGCCGGGATTGTCCGTGTTGAGCGTCCACCCGAACACGTCCCCGTAGAACCGCTGGAGCGCGGGGCCGTCCTTGCCGAGCACCTCGACGTGGATCACGTGGCTTGCCATGCCGGAACCTCCGGATCGCTGTGACGGGTCCCTGTCCCCCGTTCACCAGGACGACGTCCGGCCACGCCCGGAATCGACAGCCCGGCAGCGTGCGTTTGTCACTCGGGGATCGACGTCCGAGCGGCCCCGTCGTAGGATCTCGGGAACGGTGCTTGCCGGCCGGGAACGCGGTCGGGAACGCGACCGCGACCGGACCCGGCCATGACCGGCGTCCGGCAGCAAGGGGGGTTGCCTGATGGGCGAAGTCGACAACGTGCGCGCCGTGGAGCGCCTGGTGACGGGCCTCAACGCCAAGGACGTCGAGGTCATGAACGAAGTGTTCGTCGACGACTCGATCCTCTCCTGGCCCCAGTCCGGCGAGATCATCCGCGGCAGGGAGAACCGCCAGGGCGTCTACCGGGCATTCCCCTCGCTCCCGACGATTACGCCGTATCGCACCGTGTCGTCGGGCGACCTCGTGATCTCCGAGGCCGAGCTCGACTACGGCACGGAGACGTACCAGGTGGTCTTCATCTTCGAGTGCCGTGACGGCAAGATCGTCCGCGAGACGGCCTACTGGGCGAAGCCGTTCCCGGCCCCCGAGTGGCGGGCAAAGTGGGTTGAGCGCGCCTGACCTGCCCGTCCCTCGAACGTCGTGAGGCACATGAGAGGGGTGGATCCCGTGCTCACCAAGTGTCGCGTCTACACGACCCTTCCGGCCGCCGATCTCGAGCGCGCCCGGACCGGTCCGGTTGCTTCGGCCTGGTTCCGCGACAGCGAGAGCAATCTCCTCGGGCTCGCCCAGGTTGACGCGGGATAGTCGCGGGCCAGGCCGGGCGTGACATGCCGGAGGACCGATGACACCGGCGAATCCGTGGACGTTGACATCCGGCCGCCCTCCATGCGCGTAGGTTGGGATGATGGCTGATGTGAGCGACGCGCACGACACTGGTCCGGCGCCCGTTCGCGGGTGGATTCCGCTGCACCGTGCGCTGAACGGGATCTGGCGCCCGGCCGTCGCCGGCGCGCTGGCCGCCGGCGTCGCGATCGCGGCATCGGAGCTCGTCGCGGGCCTGGTCAGTGGCGCGCCGTCGCTGGTCGCGGCGATCGGATCGTTGGTGATCAGCCTGCAGCCGCCGGGCGCGAAGGACCTGATGGTCAACCTGTTCGGCACGAACGACAAGCTCGCCCTGATCGTCGGCGTCGTCGCCGTCGCGCTGGTCGTGGCGGCAGCCGCCGGCGTCCTGGCAACGCGACGCCGCCTGCTCGGGTTCGCCATCTTCGTCGCGTTCGGGCTCCTGGCCGGAGCGGCCGTGCTGCGCGACCCGCTCACGTCGCAGGCGCTCGCCGTGGGCAATGCATTCGTGGCCGTCGCGGCGGGCCTCGTCGCCTTGCTCGGCCTCCTGGCGCTCGCGCCTCGGCCGGCCGTCGAGACGGGCCCGGCCGATTCGATGGTCGACCAGCGCACCCCCGAGTGGACCCGCCGCCGGTTCCTGATCGCGAGCGCCGGGACGCTTGGCGGCGTCATCGTCGCGGGTGGCGTCGGCCGAAGCCTCCTCGACCAGGAGCACGCGGACGCCATCGTGAGCTCGTCGAAGATCCCCGCGGCGCTCCTCGCCGTGCCGCCGCTCGCCGCCGACCAGGCGCTTGCGACGCCGGGCCTCACGCCCCTCGTGGTGCCGAATGCCGACTTCTACAAGATCGACACCGCGCTCTTCGTTCCGCGGGTGGACCCCGCCACGTGGAAGCTGGACGTCACCGGCATGGTCGCGCATCCCCTCACGTTCACCTATGACGAGCTCCTCGCGATGCCGCTCTACGAGCAGTACGTCACGATCGCCTGCGTCAGCAACCAGGTTGGCGACCACCTCGTGGGGAATGCGCTCTGGACCGGCGTGCGCCTCAAGGACGTGCTGGAAACGGCCGGCGTCCAGCCGGGAGCGACCCAGATCGTCGGGCGCTCGGTGGACGGTTTCACGGTCGGGTTCCCGACCGCCTGGGCGATGGCGCCCGAGCGGGAGCCGATGATCGCGGTCGGCATGAATCGCGAGCCGCTGCCGGCTGATCACGGCTTCCCGGCCCGTCTCATCGTGCCCGGCCTCTACGGCTACGTGTCCGCTACGAAATGGCTCGCCTCGATCGAGCTGACAACGCGCGAGGCGGTGGACGGCTACTGGGTGCCCCTGGGCTGGGCCAAGGACGCGCCGATCCTCACGCAATCGCGGATCGACGTTCCGAAGAGCGGCGCCACCGTGGATCCGGGCACCGTCGATATCGCAGGCGTGGCATGGGCGCCGGATCGCGGGATCATGGCCGTCGAGGTACGGGTCGACGACGGCCCGTGGCAGGCCGCCCGGATCAGCCGCCCGATCTCGAAGGCCACCTGGGTCCAGTGGACCCTGTCATGGAACGCGACGTCCGGCGCGCACAACCTGGAAGTCCGCGCGACCGACGGCACGGCCGACGTCCAGACGGACCAGCTCTCCGACCCCGCGCCCGACGGCGCTCGCGGACATCACCGGATTCTGGTGATGGTGGGCTGACGGCGCGACGCGGCGACGACCCCCGGATCCCGCCCCGAGCTTCGTCCCCGCAGCTTTGCTCAGCCGCCGGCCGTCCCCACGGCGGCCCACGTGCGGCCCCCGTCGCGGGTCATCAGGAGGCTCGCCGGCCCGCCCGCAGGCGCGGTGATCACGACGCCCTGCGCGGCCGTGGTGAACCCCAGATCCGCGATCGTGACGGCCCCGAGCCGCGCCACGATGATCCAGGTCCGTCCGCCGTCGAACGTCGCGACGAGAACGGCTCCCGTCGCGTCGCTGCCGCCGACCACGATCACGGACGGCGACGCCGAGGCGACCTGGGCGGCCATCTGCAATGGCACCGCGGCCCCGGACTCGACGAACGTGGACCCGCCGTCGTGCGACAGGTACAGGTGGTCGCCTGTCGAGGTGCCCCAGAGGCCGACGTCGCAGGCCGCCGCGAGCTCGGTCGAGCTGGACGCCGCGAGGAATGCCGGGCCAACGACATCGGCGCAAGGCGGCTGCCAGGCAACCCAGGCGCCGTTGACGAGGCGCGCGCCGCCGACGACCGTCCGGTCGTTCTCGATCATCCAGCCGGCCGCGCCCGAAAGGACCTGCTGCACAGCCGGGACGGGCCCGGCCCCCACCGCCACGCGGACCGGACCGAGGCGGAAGTCGTCCGCGCCGACGGGGCTCGACGCGACGCGGTAATCCTGGCCGTCGAGCACGACCGCGTGAACCGTCCCGTGGGCGGATGCGAGGGCGAAGATCGCGGCATCCGCGGGGAGGCCCGGGATCGTCAGCCGGGCCCAGGTGGCCCCGCCGTCATGGGTGGCCCACAGGTCCGGTCCGAAGGCCCACCCGTTGCGCGCGTCCGCGAAGCGGAGCCCGCTGATTCCCGGCGCCCCCTGGCCACCGCCGGGGACGATCGAAGCGTGGGGTGCCGAGACCTTGGCCCACGTGCGCCCGCCGTCGGCGGTCCGTGCGATCGCCGCGCACGGGGCGCTCGAGCACGTGCCCGTCCCCAGGACCCAGCCGTCATCGGGCGACACGAACGTCACCGACGCGGGGCTGAGCCCAAGGAGCGACGTCGACGCGATCGGCGTCGCGGGCGGCACGGGTGACGTCGAGGCGACAGGCGGGGTGGCCGACGGCGCGGCGATCGCGGCCGACGGCGCAATGGCCGACGACGCGGCCGACGGCATGGCGGAGGCGGCCGACGGCACCGCGGAGGCGCCCGGCGTCGCCACGCTCCCGGATCCGGTCGGCTGCCCGCCGGCCGGGAGGTTCCCGCCGTTGCGGCTCACGATGAGCGCCGCGACGGCGATGACCACCACCGCGGCTGCCGCCAGGTTCACCGCGAGCCGGGCGACGCTGCGCAGCCCCCGGACGCCGGCGCGGGGCGATGGCTCCCGGGACGGGATCGCGCCGATCCGCGCCAGCAGCTCGTCCGGCGCCGGCCCCGCCGCGGAAGCGCGGAGCGAAGCGCGCACCTCTCGCTCGAACGACTCGTCGCTCTTCATGGCCTGGATCTCCCCTCGTCTTCGGCATCGACGGCCGCGCGAAGGTGGCGCAGCGCGTAATGGAGGCGGGACTTGACGGTGCCGGCACCGACCCCGGTTCGGGCCGCCACCTGCTCGACGGTCAGGTCGGCATAGAACCGCAGCACGACGACCTCGCGGTGGTCGGCGCTGAGCGACCGAATGGCGACCGCGAGAGCGTCGCGACGGGCAAGCCCGTCGTTCGCATCGGGACTGGACAGCTCGGGATCCAGCTCGACGTGGACCGGCCGACGACGCCGGGCGCGGAGGCGGTCACGACAGGCGTTGACCACGATTCTCCCGAACCACGCCTGGAACTTCGCGGGATCGCGCAGCTCCCCGAGGTGGCGCCACGCGGTCAGCGCCGCGTCGTGCGTGGCGTCCTCCGCGTCCGCGCGGTCGCCGAGGATGAGCGTCGCGTAGCGATAGGCGCTGTCGAGCACGCGCCGATCCATCAGCTGGGCGAAGGTCTGCGCGCGCGGGTCGTCCGTGCGCCCAACGTCGGGGTCCTGCGCCTTCACCACCGCGAGTCGCTCCAATCCGGTCACGTTCACCAGACGACCGGCGCCGGCGAAACGTTCAATCGCGGGACAGCATGACCGAGGAACGCCGCCACTGGCGCGGGCGGCGACCGCGGGCGGCGACCGCGGTGGGTGGCAGCGTGGCGCATCATGCTGGACGTCGCCTCGCGGCGACTTGACGGAAGGCGAGGTACCGGGATGGGGTTCGGGCGGACAACCGCGATCGTCGGGCTGGCTCTGCTCCTGGCGGCGTGTCAGGGGACGACACCGCCAGGCAGCCCTGCTTCCTCGGCCGTCCCGGTCAATGCCAGCCCAGCTGCCGGGCCATCGTCCACGCCCGCTGCCGGCTCCGACGCGGTGCGGTCGCCCACGTTCACCCCCGGGCCCAGGCCGTCGTTCACGCCGACGGCAGGGATCTCCCACGTGGTGGTCGTCTGGATGGAGAACCGGGAAGCGTCGGCGGTCACCGCGTCCACGATGCCATACCTCTACGGCCTCTCGCAGACCTATGGGCGGGCCGACCAGTTCTATGCGGTCACCCATCCGTCGCTGCCGAACTACCTCGCCTTCTGGTCGGGCTCGACGCAGGGGGTGACGGACGACGCGGATCACAACCTGGCGGCCGCGAGCCTGTCCAACCAGCTGGCCGCCGCGGGCAAGTCCTGGCGAACGTACGCCCAGGACTACCCGGCCGGGGGTTGCAACACCGGAAGCGCGTACTCGAGTGGCATGGACGGCGCCGGCGTCGCGGGGACGTACGCTCGCAAGCACAACCCGGCGATGAGCTTCACGTTCGTCTCCGGCAGCAGTCAGTGCGCCAATGTCCAGCCGCTCGCGAGCTTCGATCCAGGCGTGAACTTCGCCTTCGTGGCGCCGAACCTGTGCAACGACATGCACGACTGCTCGCCGGCGCAGGGTGACGCCTTCCTCAGGGACTTTCTGCCCAGGGTGTTCACGGCGCCGGAGTGGGCACACACGCTCCTGGTCGTGTCGTTCGATGAGGGCACCACGAACGTGCATGGCGGGGGCAAGGTCTTCACGATGGTCGCCCGCCAGGGGCTCGCGGGCGTCACCTCATCGACAACGCACGACCACTACGGGGTGCTGCGAACCATCCAGGACATCTTCGGGCTTCCGTGCCTGGACGCCTCGTGCGGCGCGGCGCCCCTCGACGAGTTCCTGCCCTGAGCTCGTGGGCCATCGTGGCCCTGGACACGCGGAGGCGTGGCGGAACCTGGTGCTCCTCGACCCGCCGATCGCTGTCGCCGGCCAGGTCAACCCACGCTGACGAAGACCCGATGGTGGCCGCCCGATCCCGGGCGCCACTCTTCCTCCCAGCCCGCAGGTCCCGACGCCCCTAGAATGCGGTCACGTCCGGAGCACGTGCGTCGCCCCGGCACACGGAGGCAGGCGATGGAATACCGCAGGTTCGGGAAGACCGGTCACCGGGTGAGCGCGATCGGGTTCGGTTCCTGGGCGATCGGCGGGTCGTGGGGCGAGGTAGACGACGAGGTCAGCCTCCGGGCGCTTCACGCCGCGGCCGACGCCGGCGTCACCCTCATCGACACGGCCGACGTCTACGGCGACGGCCGGAGCGAGCGCCTCATCGGCCGGTTCCTCCGCGAGCGCGCCGGCGAGCGCTTCGTCGTCGCCACGAAGATGGGCCGGAGCGTGCCCCAGGTGGCCGCGAACTACACGCCGGAGGCGTTCCGGGGCTGGGTGGACGGCAGCCGCGAGCGGCTCGGCGTCGACCGCCTCGACCTGGTCCAGCTCCACTGCCCGCCGATCGAGGTCTACTACCGCCCGGACCTGTTCGCGGCCCTCGACGAGCTCGTGGCCGACGGGTCCATGGCCGCGTACGGCGTCAGCGTTGAGCGCGTCGAGGAGGCGCTCAAGGCGATCGAGTACCCGGGCGTCGCGAGCGTCCAGATCATCTACAACCTGGTCCGCCAGCGCCCGGCCGACCGCTTCCTGGCCGAGGCCGCCCGCCGCGACGTCGGCGTCCTGGCCCGGGTGCCCCTCGCGTCGGGCCTCCTGACTGGCACGCTCACGCGCCAAACTGCGTTCGATCCCGGCGACCATCGCGCGTTCAACCGCCACGGCGAATCCTTCGACGTCGGGGAGACGTTCGCCGGCCTCGACTACGAGACGGGGCTGGAGCTCGTGGAGGAGCTGCGCGCGCTCGTGCCGGACGGCGCCACGCTCGCCCAGCTGGCGCTGCGGTGGATCCTCATGGCCGACGAGGTGACGGCCGCCATCCCCGGCGCGAAGACACCCGACCAGGCCCGGGCGAACGCGGCAGCGGCGGACCTGGCGCCACTCCCGCCGGCGACGATGGACCGGATCCGCGAGCTCTACGAGAAGCGCGCGAAGCCGCTCGTCCACCAGCGGTGGTAGGGAGTCGGGCGCCAGACCTGGCGCCCGATCGCGCTCCCGGACCGGTCGCGACGGCGGCCGAGCGACGATGACGGCGATCGACCCGAAGGCCGTCCTTGGCGACGTGTCCGGCGGGCGCGTGCTCGACGTCGCCACCGGGACAGGCAGCTTCGCCCGTTTCCTGCTCGACGGCCTCCGGGATCACGCGGAGATCGTCGGCATCGACGCGAACCCGGAGCGGGGCCAGGCGTTCGCGGCGGCATTCGGCGACCGCCCCGACGTGCGGTTCGTGGAGATGGACGCCCACCACCTCGTCTTCACGGATGGCTCGTTCGACACCGTCTGCGTCTCGAACTCCCTCCACCACTTCGCGGACCCTGCCCCCGTGCTGGCCGAGATGCTTCGCGTCCTCCGCCCCGGCGGCCACCTCGTCGTCAACGAGATGTACCGCGACGGCCAGTCCGAGACCCAGACCACGCACGTGCTCCTGCACCACTGGTGGGCGGCCGTGAACCGGCTCCGCGGCGAGGTGCACCGGGAGACCTACAAACGGGGGCGGATCGTCGAGATCGTCGAAGGCCTCGGGCTCTCCGACCTGCGGATCGTCGACCTGGCCGACCCGGACGAAGACCCACACGATCCGGAGGCCACGGCCGAGCTGGAGGCGGCGATTGACCGGTACGCTGTGCTCGCCGAAGGGCACCCGGAGCTCCAGGCGCGCGGCGAGGCCCTGCGGGCGCGGCTCCGCGAGGTCGGCGTCCGCGGCGCGACCCAGATCGTGGCGATCGGCCGGGCGTAGCCCTCCGCGCGCGACGGCAGGCGCTACGAGGACGGCTATGGCTCGGGGATGGGGGCGCCTCGCTGGACGGCGCCGCCCTACCGGGCGATCGACGGGTCGCCGACGCGGCCGAGGAAGAGGACGGCGCCGGTCGGGACGTCGCGGAGCGCGAAGAGGAACGGCCGGTCCGCCCGGAGGGCCACCGGCTCAGCGGGCATGGCGGTCGCCCGCATCACGGCAGCGGTCGCGGCCGCCGCCTCGGTGCCCTTCTCGTCGACGTCGATGTTGGCCTGGTGGATCACGTTCGAGATCACCAGCCGTTCGGCCGTCGTGATCCCGCTGAAGTCCGCCCGATCGTCGAACGCCGAACGCATCCCGAGCGCCGAGAGGAGCGGCGCCAGCTCGGCCTTCGTCTCGATTCCGAACTTCGGGAACGCCAGCGCGACCTGTGTCTCGGTCAGCGCGGCGGTGATCGCCGCGAACGCGTCCGCTGTGAGCGTCCGCTCGAAGCCGGCCAGGTTGTCCGGGAGGATGACCGTCATCGCGAGCGAGCCGCCGATGTACGGGATCTCCACCGCACGCCAGCCGTCCCCGGACGCGAAACGGAGCGACGCCGTCGTGGCCATGAACTGCACCTGCACCGTTGAGGCGTCGGCGCGCGTGAACGCGCCGACCTTCGTCGCGTCAGCGGAGAACGGCGTCTGCCACGGGGCCTTGAGGTAGATGGCGTTGACGAGGGCGAGGCGGGTCGCCGGCGTGAGCACGCCCGGGACGAGCAGCTCCGGGATGCGGTGCTCGGTCTGGGCGTCCACCCAGCCGTTGATCAGCGCACGGGCCTTCTCGGTCTGCGTCGCGTAGTCGACGAGGCGGAGCCCTGCGCCGTAGCGCCCGGCGAGCGCTTCCAGGTACGCCTTCTCCAGGGGCATCCCCTGCTGGGCGAACGGGGCGTTGGCGATCCGCAGCGAGACCGGGAGGTCCTTCCCGCTCTCGTCCTTGAACGTGCCGCTCCGCGCGGCGAGCGCCTGGTCGAGTGCGTTCAGCCAACCGGCATGGTCGTCCGAGGCGACCGCGTGCATGACCGCGTCCATCTCCGTGGCGGTCTGGCCCCGCGCGCCGGCACGCGCCATCGCAAGGGCAAGCGCGATGCTCGCCGGCGAGAAGACCACGTTCGTCTGCCCCGCCGCGACCGCCCGGTAGAGGTCAAGGCCGAACGCGTCGAGGGCGGCGCCCGCATCCAGCGCGTCACCCGGGGCCGCGGAGGAGCGCGGGACCTCCGCTCTCGCCAGCCCCACGTCGCCGCCGGGAGAGGCCGCCGGTGCGCAGGCGGCAAGCGCGAGGACGACCGAGAGCAGGGTCGCGAGCTTCGCTTTCATGGCCCGAGGACGCGCCGGATAGCATCGCGGTTCCAGATCTCGAAGATCGCCTCCGACGCAGGAGGTCTGGGTCGCGAGATCGTGCTGGCGGTCTCAGCCACCGGGCCGCGGTGCCAGAACGTAGAGCGGCCTGGTGAATTGGCGTTCTCGAAGGCCGTACGGAACGAGGATGTCGGCGACTGGCGTGAGGTCGAACCGTGCGCGGAGGCCCGTCATCTCGCCGTCGATCATGAACAGCGCGAAGACGGGCCGTCCGCTGGCCATCGCGGCGCCTGGATCGAGGCGCAGGTTGCACGCGTTCATCTCGGTCGGATCGAGCGACTGGATCGTGACGTCAGGTCGCTGGCCCTCGATGCAATGCGCGTAGTCGAGGCTCGTCATCGTGTCCCAGTAGGTGATGAGGACCGCATTGCGTGGCAGATGCCCGAAGATCTCGGCGACCATGTCCTCCCCGGAGCGGTCGCGGCTGAGGTCGTGTGCCCCCCAGTTGCCGGCCGCAACCAGCAGGGCCAACGCGATCGACGGAAGGGCGACCACGAGAGGCGCGTCTTTGTCGAAGCGTCCGACCAGCCGAGCCAGACCCTCGAGTGCCAGGCCGAAGCAGACCGCGAGGATCAGGAACCCGGTGAGCAGGTAGTACTCCCGTGACCCGCGGTAGGCCGCGTAGAGATAGAGGTCCGCGGCAAGAATCGCGAGGAAGAGCGCGGCGGTCGCCGCCCAGTTGCGCTTGAGGATGAACGGCGCGGACAGAATCCCGACCAGGGCTATTGGCAGCAGGATGGCGTGGACGCGCGTCCCGATGAGGTCTGCCACGACTGGCACCTGCTTCTCGACGAGCGCGATGCTCTCCGGCGACCCGAACGTCATCGAGCCACGGAAGACTTCGCCGCTCACGAGGTGCCAGAACCCTGACCAGCTCAGGAGCCAGCCGTACAGCTGCGGTGGTCCCGCCAGCGCGCGGAGGGGGATGTACGCGTACACGAGCAGCGCGGCGAGCCCGATCCCGATCGCCTGGACGGCCTCCAGCCAGCGCTGACGAAGCTCGGACCGAGCGACCCAGGTCATGTACAACGCGACGAACGGAACGAGCGCCAACGAAATGAGGTGGTTTCCGAGCGCGAGGCCGGCGACCAGGGCGGCAAGACGGAGGTCGGCGGCCCGTCTCTCGTCCCGCCAGCGCAGGGCGAGCCACAGCAGCAGGGCTGCGAGGGCGAGCTGGAGGGTGTTCTCGTCCGCGACCGTGGCCTCGCCCCAGAGCGTGCCGGTAAAGGCGAGAAGCATCGCGCCCGCCCAGGCCAGGATGGGTCGCACTCCGAGCCGACCGAGGATCAGGACGGTCAATCCGACGGCAATCGCCGCGCAGACGGCCGACAGGAGATTCATGCGGAAGGCAACCGACCCGATAGGCAGAACGCTCCAGAGCTTCCCCAGGAGGACGTAGGTCGGATAGCCGGTCGGGTGCGCGATGTCGAGGGCGGGCGGCGCCTTCTGCATCTCCGCCCAGTCGCCCACGGAGACGCCCGGCAGGAGCGTCAGCACATACACGATGAAGGCGGGGGCGGCCGCCGCGAGCGCGGCCCACTGGATGGCCGACCGTGACGCAATGAGCCCCTGAGCGTACATTCGCAGTGCGCCCAGGGGCGGGAAGCTCAGTCGCAGGTCGTTCCGCATGGCTCCAGGGCCGCGCTCTCTGGGATGCCGATGATCGGGCCCCCGAAGACGCATTGGGACCGATGCTCGAATCTCGAAGGTGTGGCGCGCCCGAAGGCCGTTGGGCGCGCAGGAACAAGAACGTTGGGCGGCCCCGGTGAGTGTACCCTCGCCAGGTCCCCAGGCCGGCTGTGGAGAACTTGAGTCCCGTGCTGGACGGTGAGTTGGGCGCGGAACCGATCAGCTCGCCCGGCTGACCAGATACTTCGTCGCTCACGTCCTTCCGGATGGTCGTCCCATCCTCCCGGTCAGCGCGTCGGTCGCGTCAGGTGGTAGCGCGCGATCACGTCGGACAGCCAGTCGGGCTCCGCGAACGGCAGCTGGTACCGCTCCCCAAGCGCCGCGATGGCGGCCGGGTCCGGCGCTCCAACCGCCGTCATGTCGGAGAGCTCGCGGAAGAATCCCTCGAACCCTGCGGGTGAGATGACCTCGATCATCCGGGCGGGTGTGGAGCCCGCGTTCCACATTGCGTGGACCTCGCCCCGCGGCTTGATGATGTAGCCGCCGGGACCAAGGACCACCTCCCGATCGTTCGACCGGAACCCAATCTCACCCTCGAGCACGATCGAATACTCGTCCTCGAGATTGTGGATGTGGGGAGGCACGAGCGCGCCCACCGCGAACGGATGCTCGACGATCGAAAGGGCGCCGCCGGTGTCCTCGCCGTCGATCTTGAAGACGACACCGACGCCGGGTGCGAGCCCACCTACACGACCTTCGCCTGGCTGGACGACCTTTAGCCGTGCCCCTGCCAACCGCGCCGCCGCCCCGGATTCGAGTGCTGTCATCGCCGACCCCCTTCGCTTATCGAGTGAACAGGGCCGTACAATGAACGCCGGCGGAGCGGATGTCAATATCGAGTGAGCAGATGCGTTCTACCAAATCGCGGCCCTACCACATGCGGCGGCGCGCCGAGCAAGTCAACCAGACCCGCGAGCGCATAACAGAGGCCGCGGCCCGCCTCCATACCACGGTCGGACCGGCCCACTCGTCGATCGCGGCCATCGCCGAGGAAGCCGGCGTCACCCGCCTCACGGTGTATCGCCACTTCGCGGACCTCGACGCCCTGTTCGAGGCCTGCAGGGCGCACTGGTCCGCGCGGAACCCGCGCCCGGACGCGCGGGCCTGGCTCGCGATCCCGGACCTCGAGGAGCGGGCGCGACGTGCGTTCGGGGAGCTCTACGGCTGGTACCGGGACCACGCCGACGAGCTGTACCCCATCTACCGTGACGCGGCGGCGATGCCCCTGTCCGCACAGCAGGCCACGGAGGCCGGCAACCGGATGCTGGCGGACGCGCTCGTCGCGGGGCGTGCCGGGGGCGGCAGCGCCGGCGATAACACCGAGCCCGACGCGGAGGGACGGCTCCTTCGCGCGGTCGCCCGCCACCTCGTGGACTTCTGGACGTGGCGCTCGCTCGAGGTGGGGCAGGGCCTCGACGATCGGGAAGTGGCCACGATCGCAGTCCGGCTTCTCACGGCCGTGGTCGCCGGCAGGCATCGACGCGACGAGGGCAGTCCTGGATCGTGACTTCGAGAACGCCGCGAGCGTCGAGCGGCGGAAGCACAAGCGCTCGTGGAGGTGACGGCGGACGCGACGACGTTTGGCGCGCCCGGAGGGACTTGGGCGCGCGCGGACAACAGGACCCCGGCGCGGTCAGCCCAGCGCGAGGACGTGGACCGGGATCGGCGGCAGGTCGTCATAGCGCTCGGTCATCGCTTCCATCTCGTCCGCCGGCACCTGGAGCGTCCTCCGCGTCCATTGCGGAGCACGGCGACCCTCGCGATGGCGCCCGAGAGCAGTCGCTGGCGCGAATGGAGGGATTCGAACCTCCGACCATCTGACCCTACGTCAGCTCGGGGCCGCGCCCGAGTGTCAGCACCGCCGGTTCGGTATGGTTCATCCTGAGCGGGCCACGCCGCCCAACACTTGTCTCCACGATCACGGCCCGACACCGCGTGCTCCTCGCGGCCGGAAGGAGAACCCTATGCCGCAGGCAGAACGAGTCGTCGACATCCTCGCGGGCCGGACGGCGGTCGGCGCGCGCGCGACGGTCCAGGGTTGGATCCGGACACGTCGCGATTCGAAGGCCGGACTCTCATTTCTGCATGTCCACGACGGGTCCTGCTTCGACGCCCTCCAGATCGTGGCCCCGGCAACCCTTGGCAACTACCACGATGAGATCCTGCATCTGACCGCCGGCTGTGCCGTCAGGGTCACCGGCACGATCGCTCCCTCGCAGGGCAAAGGGCAGGCCGTCGAGCTCCTCGCCGACTCTGTCGTCGTGGTCGGTTGGGTGGACGATCCGGAGAGCTACCCCATCTCGGCGAAGCGGCACACGTTTGAGTACCTCCGCGAGGTCGGCCACCTGCGCGCGCGGACCAACACCTTCGGCGCGGTCGCCCGGGTCCGGCACGCGCTCGCCATGGCCATCCACCGCTACTTCGACGAGCACGGCTTCTACTGGGTCCACACGCCGATCATCACGGCGAGCGATGCCGAGGGCGCGGGAGAGCTCTTCCGCGTCTCGACGCTGGACCTGGCCAACCTCCCCCGGACACGTGAGGGCGCGGTCGACTACTCCCAGGACTTCTTCGGCAAGCCCGCCTTCCTCACGGTCTCCGGCCAGCTCAACATCGAGTCGTACTGCCTGGCGCTCACCAACGTCTACACCTTCGGCCCCACCTTCCGGGCGGAGAACTCGAACACCAGCCGGCACCTCTCCGAGTTCTGGATGGTCGAGCCCGAGATCGCCTTCGCCGACATCTCGGACAACGCCGACCTGGCCGAGGACCTGCTCAAGTACAGCTTCCGGGCGATCCTGGACGAGCGTGCCGACGACATGGCGTTCTTCGCCGAACGGATCGACAAGGAGGCGATCAGCCGGCTCGAGGGCCTGGTCAACTCCAGCTTCGTGCGCATGGAGTACACGGAGGCGATCGAGGTCCTGGAACGGGCCGGCCGTTCGTGGGAGTTCCCGGTGGCGTGGGGCGTCGCGCTGCAGGCTGAGCACGAGCGATATCTCTGCGAGGAGTACGCGAAACGGCCGGTGGTGGTCGTCAACTACCCGAAGCAGATCAAGGCGTTCTACATGCGCCTGAATGACGATGAACGCACTGTGGCGGCGATGGACGTGCTCGCCCCAGGCATCGGCGAGATCGTCGGCGGCAGCCAGCGCGAGGAGCGCCTCGACGTGCTCGATGCGCGGATCGTGGAAACCGGCCTGGATCCGGCATCGTACTGGTGGTATCGCGATCTGCGCCGGTACGGCACCGTGCCGCACGCTGGGTTCGGGCTGGGGTTTGATCGGGCGGTGGCCTATGCCACGGGGATGGCAAACATCAGAGATGTCATCCCGTTCCCGCGCACGCCTGCCAGCGCTGATTTCTAGTCCTTCAGGGTGCCGAGGAATTCAATAGCCCCGGTTCCGTCAGCGGCATCCGCATGTGAGCCGCGGACCGGGAGCCGTACGACAGAGGCAAGAGATGACAGACGACCGCCGACTCACTATCGGCTTCCCACGCATGTACAACGAGCCCGGCGAGCGGCGAGCCTTCCTGCCACCGCTGATCGGCCTCCTCGCGAACATGGATGTCGATGTGTACGTCGAGGCCGGGAGCGCGGCCGGCATGGGCTATTCCGACGATGACTATCTGACCTTGTCGCCGAGAGTCCATGTCGTCGACGAGGCCACGGCGTATCGCCAGGACATCGTGGTGGTGCTGCGGGCGCCCGAAGGCCGCTACGAGATGCTCCGACCCGGCGCGATCCTGCTCTCGATGCTCCACTTCACCACGCGGCCGGAACGCGTCGAATTGCTGCGCGGCCTGGGCATAGAAGCCATCGCGATCGACATGGTCACCGGCGACGACGGACGGCGCCTGGTCCAGAACCTGCGGGAAGTGGCCCGCAACGGCCTGGCCGCGGCCTTCGACGCCCTCGAGCGGCGCTGGCCACCGCTGCTCTCGCCCATGCGTCCGCCGATCAGTGTCACGATCCTGGGCGCCGGCGGGGTCGGCAAGCACGCCATCGAGTGGGCAGCCAAGTGCGGCGACGAGGCGCGCAACGAGCGATTCGTCCGCGACGGCCTGGCCGGGGTCGAGGTCGTGGTGGTCGAGCAGAACCTGTCGGGCGACGAAGCCTACTTCCGGCGCCGCCTGGCCCACACCGACATCCTCGTCGATGCCACCGCGCGACGCGACACGTCGCGTCCCCTGTTCCCCAACGCCTGGCTCGGCATGCTGCCGGCCCATGCGATCGTCTGCGACCTGGCGGTCGATCCCTACCTGCTCGACGACGACCCGCCGGTCGTGCGGGGGATCGAGGGCATCCCCCAGGGCAACCTGGACCAGTGGGAATTCGGTCCGCAAGACCCGGCCTGGGACCGCCTGCCCCCCGGGATCCCGACCGGCAACCGGCGAACGGTCGTCTCCTGCTACTCGTGGCCGGGCGTCCAGCCCGAGGCCTGCATGCAGGCCTACAGCTCGCAGGTGACCCCGCTCCTCAAGACGCTCATCTGGTACGGCGGGCTGCCAGCGATCGGCCCGGACGGCTCGTTCCATGGGCGGGCTCTCTGGCGCGGCAGCCTGCGGCATTGGCTGGAGGACCACTCTGCCGCTTGACCGCTGCCGCGTCCCGTGCAGGGAGAGCGGCAAGTTTGGCCAGGTCGCTACGCTCGGCGTCCGCGCGCGGGTGCGCTAACTTAGGCGGCCGCCTCACTGCTCCGAATCGGTGGCCGTAGCGCAACCGCGATGAATCCGGCGACTGACGCTGCCGCGAGAATCGGGACGGCGGCCTTGGCGGCACGCGGCGGCAGCACGAGCTCGAAGAACGGCACCTGATCGCCCAACTTCGCTTGGAACGGCCCCATCGGGCAGTCGCCGCCTCCCACGATGAGCCCGCCGCCCTCGATCGAGAGGAAGGCGATGCTCGCCCAGAGACGTCGATCTCGCCGCCGCGTCGCGGCGCAAGCCCAGATGTAGCCGAGACTGGCGAGCCCGGCCACCGACCATGCGGCGTGGAAGACGCGATATGCCTTGGCTGGACGGCTGAGAGTTGCCCAACCGGCGGGATACGTCACTGATCCTCCCCGAGGCGACTCCAGGGTGCCGCTGCCAGTAGCTCGTCCCGCCTACCGACCGAGTAGCGTGCTGGGAAAGAACATGTAGGCCGTCCACACGGCGAGGCGAACCCTCCGTCGACGGTGCGGTAGCGCTCGGCGACGAAGTCGACGAGCTTCCCGATCTCGTCGAAGACCATCGTGGCGCTGGCGGTCTTGCCGCTGTCCGTGAGGGTCACGCGGGCCGACCAGTCGTCCACGGGCTCGAAGGAAACGTTGTCGCCCAGGAAGGCGGTCCGGGACCAGATCATCTCGCCAAGGTAGCGCAAGCAGCAGCCGGAGAGATGGGGGTCGCGCGGCGGCGCTGAGCCCGCCGGCGAGAGACACCAGGGCATCGAAGCCCTCCGCTACGAATAGACAGCTGTGCTCGTGTGGGGACGGCCGCCCTCGGCCGTCCAGCCGAGCGGAAACGCG
>Ga0208079_1000702_pt1 | contig 18335 bp, 17 predicted proteins | sample NGESurdeep092012_5_FD_184474 | JGI IMG/M metagenome (GOLD analysis project Ga0208079, IMG submission 184474) | Arctic peat soil microbial communities from Barrow, Alaska - NGEE Surface sample 210-2 deep-092012 (SPAdes) | ecosystem: Environmental > Terrestrial > Soil > Wetlands > Peat ... | reverse complement strand
TCTGGTGCTGGCGGAAATGGCGGAGGCTCTACGTGCCCAAGGTGTCGAGCTTACCAGCATAGTGCGTTCGCTATGGCAGGTGGGCGATATCCGGTACGTAGGGTCTGCCCAGAGCCCTCTAACATTCCGCGCGGAACTAAAGTCGGGCAACAGAACGCAGGTCGTCTTCGTACACGTCACGATTCCCGCACTGACGGTGCTTCGTCAAGAGCTCGGAAAAGAGGACTTTCTGATGCACATTGACTGGTTGCCCGAAAAAGGAGACGTGGATAAAAGGAACTTAAGTGCAGTGATTAAGAGTTATCTGGAGATTCAGCTCGAAAGCGGAGGGATGTCTTATTGGGACCCTCTGGTCAACCGAGAGCTCGAGCTGAATGAAGCCGCGATGTCCTACGTATTGCGGCACAGTCCAGCGTTCCAGGAACTACGTGCCGCCATAACCGACGCTTTCTCCGATCCCGTGGTCAAGAGTTTTCTCAAGTCTTTAAGCGTCTCCGGGGGTACGCTGTCCAACTTTGAAGCCGTCCTGACGGAGCTTTCAAATATGCTGGGCGGCGCGTTCGACCCACGACAGCCATTCAGCATCAGTGCAAGAGAGCTTTTCAACAGCTTGAATGCAGTCGAGCGCGAACTGATTAAGCAGTATGTGGCGCTCTGTGTGCAAAAGGCTAAACAGAAGCATCCAGAACTTGCGGACATGTATCCACGCATGTTCGTGAACGTTTGAAATGGGCACCATTACGTCGATTCGAGGTGCGTAGCTAACTAAATGGCCAGGAGACGACATCGCGACAAAGCGGTGAAATGCAAAACTGGCAAAAATGCCGACCGCGTCCCACTTCGCCATGCGCACGCCCGTGATTTGGAACGAATCAACGTCGCGGCCGACCGCCTGAATGCTGAGTCCGAGAATACGCTCGAGCACCAAGCGCTCAATACTTCACGATCTTAGTGAAACTCGCGGGATCCAGACTGGCCCCGCCAACTAGCGCGCCGTCAATTTCGCTCTCGGACATCAGCGCGGAAGCATTGTCGGGTTTCACGCTGCCGCCGTACAAAATTCTCAACTGCTGCGCAAACTCTTTGCCGAACGCCTTCTCCGCCTCGTGGCGGATCACCATGTGGGCATCGGCGGCCATCTGAGGCGTTGCCGTTTTGCCCGTGCCGATGGCCCACACCGGTTCGTATGCGACGGCGAGTTTCGCCGCTTTCCTTGCCGAGATGCCGTTGAAGGCGCGCGTACACTGGCGGCGGAGAACGTCTTCGGTCAGGCCAGCCTCGCGCTCCTCCAGTACCTCGCCGACGCAGACGATGGGCGTCAGTCCGTTCTCCAGCGCGATCTCGAGTTTGCGGTTGACGGTGTCGTCGGTCTCGTTGAAGTACTGCCGGCGCTCCGAGTGCCCGATGATCACGTGCGTGACTTGGATGGCGGTCAGCATTCCGGGAGAGACTTCGCCAGTGAAGGCCCCCTCTTTTTCCCAGTGCATGTTCTGCGCGCCGACGGCGACGTTCGATCCGCGCGCCGCTTCCACGGCAGCGTGGAGGTCAACGAACGGCGGGCAGACGACGATTTCGTCGCGTGAGTGGCCGGTTACCATGGGCAGGAACTCGCTGAAGAATGCGGTGGTCTGTTCCGGCGTCTTGTACATCTTCCAGTTGGCGGCGATGAGCTTCTTACGTGTCATGGATTAAGTCCGTTCTCAGGGATGAGCTGGCGGCAAAAGCGCGAGCGGCATGGGTGTATTGGGTGAACGTTTCGGAATCGAAGAGCACGAACCGCACTTCCCGGACGTGGACTGCCTTTTCGAGTGCCTCAGCCGAGCTGGTTATGGCGACTTGCGACGCCTGGTCTACCGGATAGCGGTAGGCGCCGGTGGAAATTGCAGGGAAGGCGACAGATGCGAGCTGCAGCTCGTCGGCAATGCGAATCGCCTCGCGATGGCAACTGGCAAGCGTTTCTGGCTCACCCTGCTTGCCGCCGTTCCAGAACGGACCAACGGTGTGGATGACGTAGCGCGCCGGCAGGCGTCCCGCGGGAGTTGCGACTGCTTGTCCGGCGGGAAGACGGTCGATGCGCCCGACAATCTCCCGGCAAGCCTCGAGGATCGCTGGGCCACCGGCGCGATGGATAGCGCCATCCACGCCTCCGCCGCCCAACAGGGAAGAGTTGGCGGCGTTCACGATGGCATCGGTCTGTTGGCGAGTGATGTCGCCGGGCCCGAAGATCACGAGAACGCGATCCCCCATCGTTACGCGCAGAGCCTGAGGGCTGCCATGCATGTCGGTTACTTGTTGCTCAACGCTTCCACGCCGGGCAACTTCTTGCCCTCCAGGAACTCCAGCGAGGCGCCGCCTCCGGTCGAGATGTGCGTGATCTTATCGGCCACGCCGGCTGCCTTGACCGCAGCCACGCTGTCGCCGCCGCCGACGATGGAAACCGCCGCTCCATTGTCCGCCACGGCGTAAGCGATTTTCTTCGTTCCTTTGGCGAAGGCTTCGATCTCGAACACGCCCATGGGGCCGTTCCACACGATGGTGCGGGCGAGGCTGATCTCAGTGGAGAACAGCTCCACCGTTTCTGGTCCGATGTCGAGTGCCATCATGTCGGCGGGAATCGGCTTGCCAACGCCAATGTTCTGAATGCGTGCGCTGGCGTCCATTCGGTCGGCGACCACGTGGTCCACGGGCAGCAGGAATTTCACACGGTGCGCCTTGGCGTCGGCGAGAATTTGCGACGCCAATACCACCTTGTCCGCCTCCAGCAGCGACTTGCCAATCTCGTGTCCCTGCGCTTTGAGGAAGGTATAAGCCATGCCTCCTCCGACGATGAGCGTATCCACCTTGGTCATCAGGTGGGTGATGACGCCGATTTTGTCGCTTACCTTGGCTCCGCCGAGAATCGCGACGAAGGGCTTTTGCGGATGAGACAAAGCCTTGCCCAGATATTCGAGCTCTTTTTCCATCAGCAACCCGGCGGCTTTCTTCTCCACAAAGTGAGTAATGCCTTCGGTGGAAGCGTGGGCGCGATGCGCCGAGCCGAAAGCGTCGTTCACGTAGAAGTCGCACAGCTTTCCCAGTCGCCTGGCGAATTCGGGATTGTTGGCTTCCTCTTCCGGGTGAAAGCGCAAATTCTCCAGCATCAAGGACTGGCCGCGCTCCAGTTTCTCAGCCATCTCTTCCGCCTGCACGCCAATGCAATCGGGAGAAAAGCCGACGTTCTCGCCGCGCCGCAATAAGTCGTCAATCAGAACGCGCAGTCGCTCGGCCACCGGCTTCAGGCTCATCTTGGGATTTGGCTTGCCCTTCGGACGCCCAAGGTGCGAGGCCAGTATCAGCCGGGCGCCATGCCGCAGCGCGTACTCGATGGTGGGCAGCGTTTCGCGGATGCGGGTGTCATCTATGACGCGGCCGTCGTCGAGCGGGACATTGAAGTCAACCCGCATGAAGACTCGCTTATTGTTCAGCGGAAGATCACGGATGGATAACTTCGTCATAAGACCTCGTCAGTAGCCAGTTGTCAGTTGCCAGTTGTCAGTAGCCAGTAGTCAGTTGCCAGTCGTCAGTGGCATTCGTAACTTCAGTTCCATCGCGAAGGATGCACTCGCGTCCCCAACCCTTTCAGGTGACGGATGACTTACGCTAACAACTGGCTACTGACTACTGGCTACTCCTTTCATAGGCCCTTCTGTCCGAGGTAATGGATAAGGTCGCGGACCCGGCAGGAGTAGCCCCACTCATTGTCATACCACGAGATCACCTTCACGCAGTTACCGGCCACCACTCGGGTCATGGGCGCGTCCACAATCGAGGAGCGATCGTCGCCACGGTAATCGATCGAGACCAGTTCCGCAGTCTCGTATCCCAGGTAGCCCTTCAGCGGGCCCGCTTCGGACGCGGCCTTCAGCGCGTTGTTCACCTCTTCCACGCTGGTCTTCTTCTCCACGAAGACCACCAGGTCAACCACCGAGACATTAGGCGTCGGCACGCGCATGGCGAAGCCGTCGAGCTTGCCCTTCAAGTCAGGAATCGCCAGATAGACCGCCTTGGCGGCGCCGGTCGAGGTCGGAATCATGGACAGCGCGGCCGCGCGAGCGCGCCGCAGGTCCTTGTGCGGGAAGTCGAGGATGACCTGATCGTTGGTGTAGGAATGGATCGTGGTCATGGTGCCGCACACGATTTTGAAGTTATCGTTGATGACCTTGGCAATGGGCGCCAGGCAGTTGGTGGTGCAAGAGGCATTGGAAATCACGTTGTGCTTCGCCGGGTCGTACTTGTCTTCGTTGACACCCAACACGATGGTGATGTCTTCACCGCTTGCCGGTGCCGTGATGATGACTTTCTTCACCGGCCCACGCAGGTGCTGCTTGGCCAGTTCCGCCTTGGTGAACTTGCCGGTGGACTCGATGACGACCTGCGCCCCTACCGACTCCCAATCGAGCTTGGACGGATCTTTTTCGGCGAAGACGCGGATGCTCTTGCCGTCCACGCTGATGGAGTCGGCGGTGGCGGAGATCTCGTTTTTCAAGTTGCCAAGAATGGAGTCGTATTTCAGGAGATGCGCCAGTGTCTTGGGGTCGGTGAGGTCGTTGACCGCAACGAACTCCAGATTCTTGTCGGTGAGCGCGGTGCGCAGAATGTTGCGACCGATGCGCCCGAAGCCATTGATACCTACTTTGATTGCCATTTTGCCTCGCTAAAAAAATGTCAGATTGAAATCCAATAAATCGAACTCCGCCCCATAACGACGAGCATGATCGGGAGCCCAAACGAAAGCCTAGCATCATGGGTAAGGCGAGGCAATGGCCTAAGTCACAGCATGTCCTAAGTCACAGCACCTCTTGCAGGGGGTCTGGCATGGCACAGTCGGGCAGCCGATTGCTACCGGCTAGGCAGGCGTGTTACAAGTGCAACATGCGCAGATGGATGCGCGACCGCGGCAAGCGGCGCAAATCGCCAGACGACAAGCCAGGGCAGGAGAATCCCGCCCCGCTGCAACCCAAATTCCCCGATCCGACGGCTGCTGAAGTCGACGCTGACAGGCAGCCTGATTTCGCAGCACAATCCGAAACTCAAGCGGAACCCCAGATCACATCGCACGAGCCGCAGCCAACCGGCCCTGCGGGTGGAGGCGAAGAGCCTGCACAGCGGCGCGACCGCAACCGCCGCCGTGGACGACGCGGCCGTGGTGGCCGTCCACAGCCGCCCCTGCAGGTCCCTGCCTTGCCTCGCCCGGGTGGTCCCACGGGAGAAGCGGGCGAGGCCGAGGAGCCGACGGAGACCGCCGAGCCCGCAGCCGTTGTTCCCGCTGCGCCCCGTCCGCCGGCGCCCCACGAGACCAAGAAGTCCAAGGGTGCGGTGGTGCTCTCAATCGGACTTCCGGGGTCCGGCAAGAGCACGTGGTTTAAGCGTCACAATATCCTCCCGCTGTCCAGTGACATGGTGCGTATTCTGCTGTTCGACGACGTCACCGAGCAGCGCTACCAGGACCTGGTGTTCTCCACCTTGCGCTCCATGCTGCGCGGCCGCCTGCTGGCCCGTCGTCCCTGGAACTACGTGGACGCCACCAATTTGACTCCCCACGAACGCCGCAGTTGGGTGAAGCTGGCGCATGACTTCGGCTACGAGGCGCATGCAGTCTTCTTCGATGTGCCGCCGGAGGTCTGCATCCACCGCAATCGCCGTCGCGAGCGCAACGTGCCGGAAGATGTCATGCAGCGGATGGCAGCCAAGCTGCGTCCGCCGAAGTTTGAAGAGGGCTTCGCCAAGATTACGGTTGTGCGATTGAGAAAGAAGGACGGCGAAGGCGGTACCCCCGCGGAGCCTCGACAAGGGGCCGAAACTCAATCCGACGAAGCCGAGCCACCCAACGTGGCGGATGCCGAGTATTAGCTCGTCACAATGATGTTGAAGAAGGGAAGAGCGGTCTGCGGACCGCTTTTTTCTTCCAGGGCAAGAACATCCTTCGCCAGCCAAAATCCCCTCATCGAATCGTAACAATTCCTCTGTTGCCATCGCCGCGAGCCGTCGCCATCGACGGCGGCTTGCAGTCGGTTAACGTCGCCTTCCCGTGTACGCCCCCGGTTTCAGCAACGGAAAGGAACATAAGCCGGGCGGGTTGGTTGCTTCGCGGTTACTATGCGGACTACGGCATTGCCGGGAACTTCCGGGCACTGCAGCCAATTTACAAATTTCTGGCGGAGAGGGAGGGATTCGTCCAGAGGAGATTTAGTTAAGTTATAGACAACCCGGTAACTTAGCCATAATCTATTGGTCCTAAAAGATTTGACGCTTTGTTGACCCATGTACGACGCTCTTGTAGTGTGCGGCCATTCCGGTTCGAAACCTCCAAAAAGGCTAACAAAAGCTAACAAACTACCTGGGCGCCGAAGTCGGCTTGCAGAAGTGGCGACCCACCTAACTCACTGGCGTTCCTTTGGTCACGACCTCCGTCCCCGCCAAGCGCGCCCTTTCCAATTCTGGATTGCCGACCGCACGTAAACCCGGCGAGACTCGAAGCCCCTCCGCACGGCAATCAAATCCCATAGGCCCGCGTCCGCTGCGCCAGCAGCTTCCTTCTGACGGCTTTATCGAACGCGCCCCCCAACGCTCTGTTCCTCTCCACCCTCTTCGGAAAGGCGCGCCTCCAATAAAGCACTAGCGTCATCCGGAATGTTTACCGCTTTTCTATCTCAGTTGGCGCAAAATCGCCGTTGCGTCCATCGACGGACTCAGTTCATGCGATGCCCTGTTATCGCCAACTGACTTCGGAGCTATCCAAAGTGCGTTATGAGTTTAGGCCGTTGGAAGAGGGGGACGGCAGAACATGTTCCTGAGTGAGAATCTCCTGAAACTGGACATGGAGACCTGCTGAGAAAAGGAGGCGGCCTGCCGTGAACTAGAATGATGGCCATGGAAATCCGTCGCAATGTGAGAAGGAATCAGTCGGCGCTGCTATTGCTGGGCGTTGCGGCGCTAATCCTGCAGGGTGCAAGATGCGAGGCGCAGGCAGACCAACAGCTGCTGGCCAAGTCAGTGCTTTCTTATCATTACCACAGCGCTCCGTTAGCGCCGGTCTTTCTGTCAGAGTATGTGGTTACGGTTGAACCCAGCCGGCTCGGTCAGCTTGTGGTATCGGTTTGGTCCTGGCAGTCCCGTGGAGGGGGCTACGCGTAAGTTTCGACTCAGCTCCCATCAATACCGGAAGCTGATTGATGCTCTGGCCGGAGCGGGGGTGCTAGCGAACGGGTGGACGGCGGCCGCAACTCCGCTCGGCGCCAGCCAGGAGAGCGTGACCATCGAAGAACCATCGCGTAAAACGGTTACGATATCCTCCGTGCTGGAGCAAGAACCAAAAATGCGGTTTCTCGTGGTGGTTGCCGCGATGCGAGCGGCGGTGCCGAAGGCGGCGTGGATAGCTAAGGACCGTGATCAGCAGGCGTATCAGACGAGCATGCATTAAGAGTAGATCGGTGCGGGTTGGCGAAGGCCAACCCGCACGATACTCAGTACCCAACCGACTCAGGCCCAGTCATTTGCAGGCGCCGTTGCCGCGCTTGTTCCACATCTGCTTCTCCTGCGGTGACATTCTGGCCCAGGCCTCGCCACGCGTGATGTCATTGGAATATTCCTGAATGCAGGCCGGTGTGGTAGGAAGACTGCGGCCACACGGAGTGATTACTGCTTCGCAGGCGCGCCCGCCGTATTTACGGCAGGCGTTCCCAAGGTTCACCGGGCAACCATTTAATTCCTCACAAAATCAGGAGTAAGATTCGGATCAATGACTCCTGCGGATCCAAAGTCGCCGCGAGCCACCACGTCCCGTCCGTTTCGCTGGCTTATCGGCATTCTCACGGGCGTACTGTTGGCGATGCTCGTAATTGGCACCGCACTATGGGCGTTCACCGGCTTTGGCCTCTTCGAATTCAGCCGCATGCTGCGCGGCGGACAAGTTCACATCAGCGTGGACCAACCCACCCTCATCCACCAGATCCGGGCGCTTCAACGTCTCGAGACAGTCGGCTACACCATGGACAAAATTATCAGCGGCGAGCGCGAGAATCCCATCCTGCCGAGATTACTCGCGGGCGATCGTCTGCTGCTGGTGGTGCACGGCGAGGTGATCGCCGGAATGGATCTGTCGAAGCTTCAGCCCAGCGATATCGTCGTAAGCGGGCGCAGCGTTTCGATTCACCTGCCGCAAGCCGAAATCTTCACCACTCGCCTCGACAACGCGAAAACGAGAGTCTATTCACGCGACACCGGACTCTTCTCCACGGCCGATCCGAATCTTGAAGGCGAGGTACGCCAGGAAGCTGAGCGCCAACTTCAGGCAGCCGCATTGCAGGACGGCATTCTGAAGACCGCCGACAAAAATGCCCGCCAGACGCTTACCAGCATGCTGACGGGCCTTGGGTTCGGGAATGTAGAGATTCGCTAACGGGATTCGCGGAAGCGCGGTCTAGTTTCCTCCAAGCCGCGCGACCGGGCGCGCCTGTCCTTACGACCGCCTCAACTCATGCGATGCCCTGTTTTCATCAAGTGACATTCCGGGTAGACCGTCTACCGGGCAGGAGTGGACACATTCGTAGACACTGGCCGACTTCGGGGGAGCCTTGCGTCTCGCCCGGCCGCGAACCACCAGTGCAATCCAGTTCCCGATTTCGCATAACTTCAGGGTTGTCCCTCATCCCGGCACAATGCGCTATGGACCCGGCTAACCAGAGCGTGTGTCTTGGACTTCTGGTTCTCGCAGAGTGGGTGTCGAAGGGCACGCGCTACCCCGCACTGCAGCTTTCCCATTCATGAAATTGGGCAATCACACGAAAAGCATTCCGATACAGCGCGAGGTTCGAATCGATCGTCTACGTGCCAATGTTGAAGCTCTTACGCACACGCCCACAAAAACCCAGCCTGTGTTTGAAGGTTGCAACACTCCCTTCTTCGGTTGGCACTTCATATAAACTTGCGTGTGGACCCACTTCGCAGGGAGGAGCTGAAATTGGCCGAGGAGGAGGCGCTTTGCCACTAAATCGGGATGTGCTTTGGTACAAGGACGCGATCATCTATCAAGTCCACGTCCGCACATTCCATGACAGCAACGGGGATGGCATCGGTGATTTTCCGGGGCTTGAAGCGAAGCTCGACTACCTCCAGGAACTGGGGATCAGCGCGATATGGCTCATGCCATTCTTCCCTTCTCCTCTGCGCGACGATGGCTACGACATCGCGGATTACGTCTCCGTCCACTCAAGCTATGGAACATTGGAGGATTTCCGGAAGTTTCTGGGGTCGGCCCACGATCGAGGAATCCGGGTCATCATCGAAATGGTGTTGAACCACACATCCGATCAGCATCCGTGGTTTCAAGAGTCGCGAAGTTCCCGGGACAATCCACGCCGCGATTGGTACGTCTGGAGCGATACCAACACCCGGTACAAGGGAGCCCGCATCATTTTTCTTGACACGGAAACGTCCAACTGGGCGTGGGACCCGATTTCGAAATCCTACTATTGGCATCGCTTCTTCAGTCACCAGCCGGATCTCAACTACGACAATCCTGCCGTTCGAGAACAGATGTGGAACGTAATGAAGTTCTGGCTGGAGATGGGGGTTGACGCCTTCCGGCTGGACGCGGTGCCGTACCTGGTAGAACGGGAGGGCACAAATTGCGAGAACTTGCCGGAGACCCACGGTGTCCTGAAGGAGTTGCGACGAAAACTCGATGAAGAATTCCCGGGCAGAATGCTTCTAGCGGAGGCCAATCAGTGGCCCGCGGACCTTCGCCCGTACTTTGGTGACGGAGATGAGTTCCACATGGCGTTTCATTTTCCGTTAATGCCCAGAATGTTCATGGGGGTGAAGTTGGAAGACCGCAAGCCCATCACTGAAATCTTGCAGCAGACCCCGGAAATCCCGCCCTCATGCCAGTGGTCCCTGTTCCTGCGCAACCATGACGAACTGACACTGGAAATGGTGACTGACACGGAGCGCGACTACATGTATGACACGTACGCCGGAAGCAAGACGATGCGGCTGAACCTCGGAATTCGGAGGCGGCTCGCTCCTTTGTTGGACAACGACCGAAGGCGCATAGAGTTAATGAACGGGATGCTGATGTCGCTACCGGGCACTCCCATCATCTATTACGGCGATGAAATCGGAATGGGCGATAACATCAATTTGGGTGACCGTAACGGAGTAAGGACTCCGATGCAGTGGAGCGGGGGACGGAATGGCGGCTTTTCTACCGCGGATCCAGAGCGTCTGTATGCCCCCCTTATCGAGGATCCGGTATATGGTTATCCGGCAGTGAACGTATTGAGGCAAACGGAAACCGAACACTCGCTCCTGTATTGGATGCGGCGCATCATAACGGTCCGCAGATCGACCGCGGTCTTCGGCAGGGGATCGATTGAGTTTCTCTATCCAGCCAGTCACAGAATACTGGCCTATGTGCGACGGCTGGGAAACGAGGCGGTCCTGGTGGTCAACAATCTTTCCAGCACCGCGCAAGCGGTCGAACTGGACCTGCGGCGCTACAAGGGAAATATTCTGATCGAGATGTCCGGCAAGAATATATTTCCCCGTGTGAGCGACGTGCCGTATCTGCTAACGATGGGGCCCTACCAGTTTTATTGGTTTTGGCTGCGGCGAATCTGAGCAAATGCGGGCAGTGAAAACGATGTAACATGACGCGCGTCCACACAAAGGCACGCGGTGGCACTTCGAACGGAGATGAAATTGGCAGAGGAGAGTTTTCTTACGGATGATTTCCTTCGCCAACTGATCAACGTCGGCGAAGTAGATATCCTGGTGGGCTTGCCCACTCACAATAACGCCAAGACCATCGGCTCGATCGTCCACACAATTCAGAGTGACATCCTACGCTGCTTTCCCCGGGAGCGAGCCGTAATCATTAATGCCGATGGGGGGTCACGTGATGGCACTCCCGAACTGGTCACGGGCGTCTCGATCGATGACGTGCGCCCGGCCTCCAATCCGTACGCGCTCCGCACGCTGCATTCAATCAGCACGAGGTATGCGCCCAGCCCGTCGAGCGGAGGTGCGTTGCGGACTATTCTGGCTGCCGCCGAACTGCTCCGCGCCAAGGCCTGTGTAGTGAGGTCACCCGAGTCCGCGAACATCGAATCCGAATGGCTCTCAAAGCTTTTGCGCCCCATTCATCGCGACGGCTTCGATCTTGTGACCCCCATATATCGCAGGCACAAGTTTGAAGGACTGCTCATAACCAATTTGCTGTACCCGATGGTCCGCGCACTCTACGGGGTAAGAATCCGTGAGGCGTACATGCCTGAGTTCGGATTCTCCGGTCGTCTCGGAAGTCAATTCCTTGGACAGAATGTTTGGAATGATGGGGCCGACGGCGCCGGAGTCGAGCTCCGCTTTACGCTGGCGGCGATCACGGGAGGATACCGTATCTGCCAATCCCTCCTTGGGGATAAGGAACACATCGAGCGACGTGGGGCTGACCTGGTGCCGGCACTGCGACAAACTGCGGGGGCCCTGTTCTCCGCATTAGAGGCAGACTTTCCGGTCTGGAGTAGCGTGACCGGTTCCCAGTCGGTCCCTACTACCGGAACCGACCAAGAAGTGTCTTTGGAACCAGTGCGGGTCAATCGGAAACGACTGCGAGAGATGTTCTCGACCGGAGTGGCAGAATTGGATTCCGTATTTCAGTCAATTCTTTCTCCATCGACTCTGGCAGAACTCCAGCGAATTGCGCGCCTGGGAGAAGAGGAGTTTCATTACCCTGCAGAATTGTGGGTCAGGACGGTCTATGAGTTTGCCGCCGCGTATCACAAGTCTGTGATCAGCCGGGACCATATCATCCAGGCCTTAGCCCCGCTTTTCCGCGGGAGAGTATTCACCTTCGTGATCGAGAACCGTAACGCTTCTGCGGACGACGTCGAGAACAATATCGAAGGCTTATGCCTTGAGTTCGAGCGATTGAAACCATATCTGCTGCAGATCTGGAAATCGGGAGAGTGAGGTAACTATGCGGGAAATGATTATCAGCGAACTGAGTCAGGCGCTGCAAGAGCTTGCCAGAGGTTTCGCCCACTTCCTTCCTCGTCTCATCGTGATGCTGATTCTTATATTTGTGGGCTGGGTCATCGCGTACGTTGTAAAAGTTGCTCTCCGCAGCATTCTGCGCCTCATCAAGTTCGACAAGCTTTCAGAAAAGGCAGGCGCCTCTCAACTGCTCACCAAAGCCGCTCTGCCTTCGGCGACGGAACTTTTGAGCCGACTTGTCTTCTGGGTGGTTTGGCTCGGCTTCATTCTGCTGGGTGTAAGAGTGCTCGGGATCCTGGGGCTGCAAGAGCAAATCGCAAGATTCTTTCTGTTCTTGCCGCGTCTATTCGTGGCGATATTCATCATGTTTTTCGGAATGCTGGCAGCAAGCTTCTTTTCTCGCGCCGCTCTATTGGCCGCAGTAAATGCGAACGTACCTTCACCCCGCGTTTTGAGCCTTGCTGTCCGCAGCATCATTATTGTTTTCGTATTGTCTATCGCCTTTGAAGAACTGGGTCTTGCAGAACAGACCATGCTGGTCGCATTCGGCATTGCCTTCGGGGCCCTGATGCTCGGCTTGGCGATCGCATTCGGCATGGGGGGCAGAGACTTGGCCCAGCGTTTCCTGGAGAAGAGGTTCGTTCGCGGGAAGAGGGAGGAGAACGACGATGAACTGTCGCCACTTTAGTGCAGAGACGAGCTCAGGAAGACTCGTTTCCAGGTCACGATTCCCCCCAGATCGCGTCCTTGTAGACTCCCTTGCATAATGCTAACTAATCGCCCGTTGCGGTAGGATGCATTATCCTTCCTGCTCTCTTTTGGAGGCGTGTGCGATGCGACTACTCAGCATCCGGCTCATCGTTTTCCTCATCGTCGGTATCACGCTGGTCTCGCTCTCTTCCTCCTATTACGAGGCGTGGGGTGAGAAGCGTGGCCTGCGCCGGGACCTGGAGCGACGCGCCGAGGTATTGGGCGAAAGCCTCGCGGGAAATGTGGAACGTGACTTGGAGAAAGATTCGGCGCAGGATTTGCAGCGTATCGTAGAGCACTTCGGGAACCGGGAGCATCTCTCGGGACTGGCTATCTACGGCCCGCAGGCCAATTTGCTGGCAGTGACACCGGAGCTGGCATCCACGCTGGCTACAGTTCCCTTCGTAATGTCTCAAGCCTTGCGTGAGAACCATGGAGTAGGAACGTTTCAACGGGTGAGCGATGCCTCGGTGCACATCTACGCTCTACCGCTTCACCAGCACGGCGAAGTCATCGGCGGCCTCGTGATTGTTCATGATGCCAGCTATATTCGGGCGGAGAGCCTTCAAATTTGGCGCCATGCATTCCTGCGAGTGCTGGCATATGTATTTCTCATCGTGCTGATCACGCTGTTGATTGTTCGCTGGAGTATTGCCGCACCCATCGCACGTACGGCGCTGTGGATGCGAGCTTTGCGGACGGGGCGAGTCTCTTCACGCCAACACGCCGCCGATCTGGATCTCTTTCGTCCCCTGGTGCAGGAGGTCGCTGCCTTCGCTGAAAGCCTTACCCAAGCGCGGTCGGCGGCCGAGACGGAAGCCCGCCTGCGGGACACGGGTGAGTCTCAGTGGACGGCCGACCGGCTAGCCGTGCACGTGCGCACGCGACTGGATAATGGGCGTCTTTTTGTCGTGTCTAATCGCCAGCCTTACGTGCACATGCGGCGCGGCAAATCGGTGGAAGTGATTGTGCCGCCCAGTGGGGTGGTCACTGCGATCGAGCCGGTACTGCGCGCCTGTGACGGAACCTGGATAGCCCATGGCAATGGCGATGCCGACCTCGAAACGGTTGATGAGCACGACCGCCTGCGCGTGCCTCCGGAGGATCCTCACTATACCTTGCGCCGGGTCTGGCTGAACGAAGCGGAAGAAGAAGGCTATTACTACGGATTTGCCAACGAGGGAATCTGGCCTCTATGTCATATCGCGCACACCCGCCCGATTTTTCGCGCGGAGGACTGGAAATACTATCAGGCAGTAAACCTGAAGTTCGCTGATGCGCTGCTCGAAGAGATGAAGGACGTGGAGAAGCCCATTGTGCTAGTGCAGGATTACCACTTCGCGCTGCTGCCCCGGCTGATTAAAGAAAAAAGACCGGAGGCCAGGGTGGCAATCTTCTGGCACATCCCGTGGCCCAACCCCGAGGCATTCGACATCTCCCCGTGGCGGCGCGAAGTTGTAGATGGTCTGCTCGGTGCCGATCTGATCGGGTTTCACATCCAGTCGCACTGCAATAACTTCCTGCATACAGTGGATCGTGTAGTGGAATCACGCGTCGATTGGGAACACTTTTCGGTAAGACGTCTGGATCATCTCACCCTGGTGCGATGCTTCCCCATCAGTGTGGACTTCTCAGATGTGCAAGAGCTGGAATCGACGCCGGATTCCTACGTCGAACGTTCCGCTTTGCTCAAGGCCCTGGGGGTTGAGGCTACCTTCATGGGTGTGGGCGTAGACCGGGTCGACTACACCAAGGGCATTCTGGAGCGTTTTCTGGCCATTGAGCGTTTTCTGGACAAGTATTCTCGCTATCAGGGCAAGTTCACATTCGTGCAGATTGGCGCTCCAAGTCGCAGCCACCTCAAACGCTATCACGATCTGATGGCGGAAGTGGAAGCGGAAGCCACCCGCATAAACGGGCGGTTCCAGACGGCGAAATGGAAGCCCATCGTCTTTCTGAACCGGCAGCATAATCACCATGAGATTCAAAGCTACTACCGCGCCGCAGATGTATGTCTGGTTACCTCATTGCACGATGGCATGAATTTGGTGGCGAAGGAATTCGTGGCCGCCCGGCACGACGAAAGGGGTGTTCTAATCCTGAGTTGCTTTACTGGTGCCGCCCACGAGCTGCACGACGCCTTGCAGATAAATCCCTACGACATCGACCAGACGGCTGAGGCGATTCGTACAGCCCTTGAGATGGAGCCGGAGGAAAAGGAATTGCGCATGCAGCGCATGCGGAAGACTGTCAGGGAACACAACGTTTATCGCTGGGCAGCAACCCTCATCGCGGAACTCTGTGAGCTGCGCATGGACGCGTCGGACGAAAGCAAGGACAAACTCCGGGCTAGTGCTGCTGCCCGGAAATGAGGAGCATGTGGTTGTCCGCACGGTCAATCCAATCGTGGTCGAGCAGTTCATGAACGCGGTGGCACAATCGCCGGTCTCCTCTCTTCTGCTCGACTATGACGGTACTCTCGCGCCATTCTGCCTCAATCGCCAGCAGGCTCTCCCCTATCCGGGAATGACCGCACTCCTGCAGGAGATCATCTCCAATGGCCGCACTCGTGTGGTCATCATCTCAGGTCGAAACGCCCATGAGATGATCTCGCTGCTTGCGGTTCACCCCCGTCCCGAGATCTGGGGATGCCATGGGTTGGAGCGGTTGAGACCGGATGGAACCTATGAGACACCCAGCGTGGACGAGCCGGTGCGGCACGCGCTGGCTGACGCAGATCGCTGGTTAAGGTATCAGGGGCTGCACAACCGGGCTGAGTTCAAAACCGGTGCCGTCGCCCTCCATTTGCGGGGGCTCGACGAAGCGACAGCGGCGGAAACCCGCGGCCAGGTTCTGCTGGGCTGGCTCCCCATTGCTCAAAATACGCCGATGGAACTGCTGGAGTTCGATGGCGGTATTGAAATGCGCATGCCGGGTCGTGACAAGGGGGATGCAGTCCGCACTATCCTGAATGAAATCGGCCCGGAGGTTCCCGTCGCGTACCTGGGCGATGACTTGACCGACGAGCGGGCTTTCCTCGCTCTTGGTACCGCAGGCCTAAGCGTGTTGGTTCGCCCCGAATGGCACACAACTGCGGCTGCCCTATGGATCAGGCCGCCAGAAGGTTTACGGGAGTTTCTGATACGGTGGCTGCAAGCCTGTCGTGAGAGCCAACAGCGCGCGCGGAGAGAGTCTTCTGGCCTCGAATGAGTAAGGGTGCGACCAATATACCGGCGAAGCCCTTCGATCATCCTAGGAGATGTGCGCGGCGAACTGTCTGAGCCAGGCGCGCATTTCTCTTAGGATGCTTACGCAGGATTCTTTTGATCTGCGATTGTAATTCAGTTGCCATGTTTTTTGTTGGCGTCTTCGAAACCACTGCCACGAACCGTGACCGAAGGACTTTTACAGAGCCCTCTCCAGCCATCACCTTCCGACCAGAAATCGCAATCAATCGGTATGTTAGCGGTCACCTTTAGGTTCACTATTTCAGAAGTCATAATTACTGGTCTCGTATCTAGATTCTGCAAGTCGATCCCGGTGAGAACGCACAGAGCCAGGGTTGGCCTGTACACCAAGCTCTGGCATTCCCATGGTGACTCTCAACCGGACCTTTGCGGCATTACGCGCGAAAAATACAACGTCCGCTATTTTTTTTTAATCTCCGCGCATGTCTTGCGCCGCCTGGCGACCAAAGTTCGAGAATCGTTACTCAACGCTCATCCTAGGCAGCTTTGGGCGCTACTGGCTTGTCTCTCTCTCCTTGTTCGGAGCTCACTTCATTCGAAAACGAGAGATTTTGCTCGCTGGCCTGCTCCACAAGTCTTCGTTTTCTCCACCTGCTCAGGAAAGTTGCCAGTGTGCCAATGACGATTACCGCCGCGGCAAACGGGATGAAGAGCCATGAGGTCCAGCCCTTAGCAGTCGCAGTGGGTACGGGGGCGACCGCAGCAGGTGTGCTGCCGGAGCAAGCGGCGTAGAGCTGATGTTGAAGGTAGGCTTCGCGGGTGGAGACGAGCCTTTCCTGGGACGTGCCGGCGCACCTCCGTGAGCCACAGGTTGGTTGCAGCATCAGGATGTATCGAAGAAGTTGCATCGCAGCATCAGTTCCTGGGATGTGAGGTTAAGCCCGATCATCATGGGAGCGCCACAGTGCGGGCACCGCCAGTTGATTGAATCGGAGAGAGCACGAGCAGGTTCGGTTTTCGGTTGGAAGGCAAGCCGTTGGCGAGCGAGCGCGAGTAGTGCGGATCGCCGGGCATTGGACAAGTAGCCGAAGTTGCGGAGGCGGACGAAGCCGCGCGGTAGCACATGGTGCAGGAAGCGGCGGAGGAACTCCGTGGCCGACAGCGTCATAACGCATTGCTGGTTACTGTGAGCATAGTCTCGCCAGCGAAAGCTGACGCGTTCTCATCAAAAGCCAACAGGCGATGGTTGCTGATGGCCACCCGATGAGTGTAGCGACCGAGATAACGCAACACCTGCGAGGGGCCCGCCGAAGGCAGGCTTGGCATAGACGACCCAGTTCTGTCGCGCCAGCTTGCACAAGAAGACGGGACGGCGCTTGGCTGGCGGGCAACCAGCGATGTCGATCTGACCTTTTCGCCAAGCTCGCTCCAGAGCTGCCAGGAACTTACCGCGAAAGACCAGGCTGAGAACGTGGACGGGCAAGAAGAATCGATACTGGGGATGCACCCAGTGGGTGTAGTGCGGAGCAAAGCCACCGGCGGGGATGACGCAGTGCACATGGAGATGGAGCCGCAGGTTCTGTCCCCAGGTGTGCAGGATACTGAGAAAGCCAATGTGCGCTCCCAGATGTTTGGGGTTGGCGGCGACTTCCAGCAGGGTAGCTGCACTGGCGCGAAACAACAGGTCGTAGAGCAGCCGGGGATGCCGCTGACAGAGTGAGTGCAGTTCGTGTGGCAAGGTGAAGACGACATGGAAATAGGGCACGCCCAGCACTTCTTGCTGGCGCCGCGCCAGCCATCTCTGCCGGGCTTGGGCCTGACACTTGGGACAATGGCGATTGCGGCAGGAGTTGTAGGAGAGGGATTGGTAGTGGCAGCGGGAACAAGTATCGAGGTGACCGCCGAGAGAGGCGGTACGGCAGCGACGGATAGCCCGCAGCACACTGAGTTGCTGATAGCTGAGCCAGGAACGGTTGTGTTCGAGGAAGCGGTCACCTTGGGCGTGAATCAGATCGGCCACTTCCAGGGCCGGCCGGCTCATGCTGGTTTCTGCAGCTTGCGCGAGCATGCCAGTTGGGTAGGACTGGACACCGTGATCTGCTCCAGCGGATTGGGAGCGGCGCGCAGATGCGTCTGCGACAGGTGGAGGTAGCGGGCGGTAGTCTCCAGTTCCTGATGGCCAAGCAGGATCTAAATGGTTCTAAGGTCGGTACCGGCTTCCAACAGATGAGTAGCAAAGCAATGCCGCAACGTGTGCGGCGTAACGTGCTTGTGAATGCCGGCGCGTCGAGTGGCGGTTTGTACCGCCAGCCAGACGGCTTTGGAAGTTAAAGGCTTGTCGGCCCGCCAGCCGTTTATGGTTCC
>Ga0208079_1000698_pt1 | contig 18366 bp, 17 predicted proteins | sample NGESurdeep092012_5_FD_184474 | JGI IMG/M metagenome (GOLD analysis project Ga0208079, IMG submission 184474) | Arctic peat soil microbial communities from Barrow, Alaska - NGEE Surface sample 210-2 deep-092012 (SPAdes) | ecosystem: Environmental > Terrestrial > Soil > Wetlands > Peat ... | reverse complement strand
AGGGGTTGAATTTAAAAAACAGTCTAGCAGTCGCCGGGGCGGTGGGAATGTGGGAATCGCGCAGCGATTTCCAAGGTGGGGGCGAAACCCGCAGGGTTTTGCGGCCACCGTCATTTCCACCGCCCTTTCCACCGCCCTTTCCACCGCCCTTTTCGCCGCCAGCACAAGCTGGAAAATCATGAACGGTTGAAGTGGCTGCCTCTTGGTGACGTACTGGCTCGGTCATGCCTTGCGAAGGGGATGAGGGCGGCGGACATCGGGGCCGGTACCTGCTATTTCGCGATACCCATTGTTACGGCGATTGGCGCATCCGGAAACGTGCTCGCAATCGATCTGCAACCAGTTTGGTTGCTCGGTTACCACGCGTTTGATTGTTCCTCGGCCGTGATCCTGCCGTAAGGTAGGCAAGACTCACGGTCGCCGGACATGCGGCAGAATCAAGCACTTTGGGAGCGCGTTTTGAATTCGTCCAAGTTTTCGCGGTTCTGCTTGCAAAGCATGTAATGCATATTCCCAATTCATCCTGACTCAAATCAGATCAGGCGGTCTCCCGATCGAGAATAGGCAGGCCCGCTGCAACCCTTGGTTGGATCAGGTTCACCGACTGTAAACGTTAGGTCGCCTTCAATTGCTGCGCGGCAGGTTTCTGCATGAATGTGAGAGCCAGATTGATGGCGAATATCGTGACCGCGGAAAGCTCGAGAATTGCGGAGTAGGGGAGCCACGTCCACGCCCCCGCTACGATCTCCTGGTAAGCCAGAACCTCGCCGCTGACGCGAAGCGCACAGCCCACTGTGAGTAAGAGCAGTCCGGCAAACATGAGTTTGCTGCTGAACAGCAGGTGCATTCCCGAGAAAGCGGGCAGCACGCGCTGTCCCACACAGAAAACCATCATGGCGACAAAGCCCACTGTGAGAGCATGGCGCGAAGCTCCCCAGATACCCGACGGATTGGTCGCGTTCGCAGCCCATACTCCGAGCAGCGCCGCAATCATCAGCCACGCATACGCCGAACGCACGAATACCGGAAAACTGATGTGTACGCCCTTCGTCTTTGCGGCTTGTTTTGGACGGGAGAAAACTTGTAGGGCCACGGTCGCCAGCAGTGACGAAGCCACCAGAAGGGCCGTCGCGATCCGCAAGAGCCCGGCCAGTCCGAATCCAACCGCGACCACCTGGGAAGCAACTGCGATTCCCAGCAGACGGTTGTCGGGATCGCGCGTGCCGAGAAATACCGGTAACCATCTTGCGCTGAATCCCCACACGAAGAACACCATCAATCCCCATGCGGCAACAATTAGGAAACCTCGATCGAACGCTTGCGGGAATGCCGGACTCGACAAGCGCAGCGACAGCCACACGCAGGCGCCGAGGTTGAGGACCAGCGTGACCAGCAGCCCGATCGCGCCTGCGATCACCACGAAGATCCAGGTTTCGAGTTTAGGTTTACCGCTGTCTTGCGGCTTGTGCTGCGATACCGCCCGGAAGAATATAAGGAAGGCAGTGAGTTCAAAGGTCGCGGAAACCGGCAGCAGCACCCGCCACTGCCACAAATACACATTCGCAAACCAGCGCAGTAGAACACCGGCCATCCAAAGCGTGCCGGCGAACCACGCTGATCCCACGGCGAAGGGCTGCGAACCGCGGCGCAATTTCGGAATCGAGTAATATCCGATTCCGAGAATGAAGCTGCCGATCCAGCCTAGCACCTGTGCATGACCGTGCGCCTGGATCCAAGATGGCGAGATGCTTTCGGCGGCACGGCGCCCGCTGATCGAGATCAGGTTCCAGACGCCGAGGAAAGTTCCCGGCAACAGCATGAACAGCAGGCCGCCGGAGATATAGAAAACGAGTAAGCGCGACAGCTTCTGTTCGCGCGCGCTGACTCGTGCGAAAATCTCCTCCGCTGTGGCCTGGGGTTGCTGTTGTACCGACTCGCTAGGAAGTGACGTCGCCATGTCCCCTCGTCATGCCAACCCTATTTCTGTTCCATCGCAACCGCGCGCGAGAACAGATATCCAGCTTCTCAAATTCGCGCGTCGCGTTGGGTATTTCGACGGCGATCTCACCGACGGTCTTGGTGGGTGCAATTGCCATTTCCTTGTCTCCTTTTGCGGCTTAGCGGAGCCATGATTCAGATGGTCGGCGTTGCCCACATCTGCACTGTAGAGGAGCTGCGGGGGAGAGACTATGACTTCTATCACGGCGATCGCGGAATCGTGCGACTCACCAAGAACGTCATTTGGTATGTCTAGGCACCTAGTAGCATAGGCAGAGCCAGAACAGGGAATAGGGTGCGCCTTCGTAGCCCCAATAACCTGCGGAATTATTGTCGAGAATCGGCGGATCCAATTGCGACAGCGCCTCCGGGTGGTGGCGCTGAGCCACTCGTCCAAGTGCTCTTCTTGGCCGGTTGAAAGAATCTTGGCGATAATCGAAGGCCCGCACCTGTAATGCAGAGTAAGGGCAGAGCGAGAAGCAACTGGTCACGCGTATCGTTTTGTCGCAGGATCGTGACCACCAGAATCAGGTCGGCGAGGAGTAACAGAGTCAGCGAGAGGGCCGCGATGGAATTTGCGGAGCTCAGACTCCAACCACGAGTCACGTTGCACCTCAATAACTCGGCCTTCATCAGAGTCGGTGCAACGGTTCTTAATTGGGCAGCTATTACACTGATGCGCCAACGCCCGATACCGCACAACCGTCGATTCCCGTATTACCTCAGCCCGATAAAGGTGCTTGCCGTTGGGGCATTTCCAAACATCCGGGTCCGCGTGGTAAGAGAATCCAACTGTGCGGACTCTCTGCGTTCGTTGATGCGAATGACGCGCGAGGAGTTCGAGGGCTGCTGCCACCAGCGCCAGGAAGATCGCGTAGTCTGCCCCCAACAGCACCGCAACATCTATACCGCGCACTGCTAACGTCCTCCTGTTCCGCTCACTAACTCAGTAAACAAGATGTCTCTTGGCTCCTCGGCCGTACTCTGTGTCCGCATGTGACGAACTCCCAGCCAGCAGAGATAAAGAACTGGCAGGGTCCCGCCGAGAATGAATACGGTGTCGCCAGGAAGTCTTAGCCACTCGATGAGCGAATTGGTTGGGTTGCCTACGAATTTCAGGCTACGAGCATCGTAGTACCCGTATGCGATGGAATGGTAAAGCTGCAGCACTCCCAACGGAAATAACGTGGCAAAAACCATCCAGGCCAAGCCGAGATTCAATGACCAGAAACTGATCTTTGCAGCTCGATCGGACCAGCGTTCTTCTGGAATGATGTAACGCAGGCAGAATAGGGCCAACCCAACGGACAGCATCCCGTATACACCCATCATCGCGGCATGCCCGTGGTTAGGGGTCAGGGCGGTACCGATTTCGTAGTACGAGACAATAGGAAGATTGATGAGGAAGCCAAAGATCCCCGCACCCAGGAAATTCCAGAAACCGACTGCGGCAAGAAACATCACGGCCCAATAGTGTGGAAATGATGTTTTCGACTTGGTCTCCCGCTGAGATCCCAGTCGCAGGAAAGTCCATGCCTCGAGCGTCAAGAGAGTGAGCGGAATTACTTCGGCAGCGGAGAAGAAGGCGCCCAAAGCCATGTGAATAGAGGGCTCGCCCGAAAAGTACACGTGATGCATCGTGCCGATCACGCCGCCCGCTGAGTACAGCAACATGTCGAGATAGATCATGGTTAGCGCGATCCGCTCATGCACAACACCGAGCAGCACGAACACATAGGCGACCATAATCGTTGTGAATAGCTCCAGGAAGTCCTCAACCCAGAGATGCACCACCCAGAAGCGCCAGAAATCGGTTGTCGTGAAGTGCGAGCCAGGGTGAGCGAGCAGACCAACCCCGTAAAAGGCTGGAATCGATAAAGCCGAAAAGAAGAAGAGCCAGGGCATATTGCCCATGTGGTCGTTGTGGAGTCGCCCGCGAAGCCCACGAAACAGGATGGCCACCCAGAAAAAAAGGCCGACCGTGAGCAGAATCTGCCAGAATCGCCCCAAATCGAGGTACTCAAACCCCTGGTTGCCAAACCAGAGCCAGGCATTCTTGAACCATCCTTCGATTCCGGCATACTCGCCAAATAAGCTTCCAAAGACCACGATCACCAAAGCGCCCAAAAGACAATACGCAAGAAAGCTTTGGCCTCGCGGTTCGCGACCGGCAATCATCGGCGCCAGAAAGATCCCGGCAGCGAGGTAAGAGGTCGATACCCAGAAAATTGCGAGCTGCAAGTGCCAGGTGCGAGCGATGTTGAGAGTCGACCTGGAAGAAGGACTTCAGAAGCCGGGGTATTTGATCCGTGACTTCGTTTTGAGGTCTGCTCAGGGTGTGCGGGTACAGATATCGAATTATCGTGGGCGGTCCAATCTGGTTCTTGTTTTTGCCGGACGAGCAGCCACAGAGTTGGAGTTTCTCGGAGATGTAACAAGACGCGTTTAGGATTTCAAGGAACAGGAAGCGGTCGTTATCGCCGTGTTTCCGTACTACTCCCAGAAGGCCGATCTCCTGAAGACATGGGCCAAAGCGCCATTCCTGGTTCTTTTGGATGAGGGCAGGCGGGTCCACCGGCTCTATGGGGCCGTTGAGGAACATTTGAAACCTTCTCCGGTTGTCTATTTAACCGATCGCTTCGGCGAAATTGTCTCCGTCTATGACGCTCGCAGCGGCAAGAACCTGCCCAGTACCGATGAGATATTGAAGATGCTGGAGTTCATCAATCATCAATGTCCGGAGTGTGAACCGCCTGAGTGGCCCCGCTAAGTGCATGCTCTGACCGGAAAGTCTGCGCTGGAGCGGCAATGGCAGGGGAAACAGTCCTGCAATGAGCGCCCTTGCTACGGCTGATCCTCGAGGTCCTCTTCTCATCAAGGCCTCAGCCGAGAGGAGGATCCGAAGGAATCCGCCGAAAGTCAGGAAGTAATCGAGGCTCCGTATCCCGTTCCGACTATCGTTCGCGGACGAACGATCTCCACGAAACATCACGGCGTAGCTGAGTCGTGAATCCAGGCAAGTGCTCGGCCGGCTGCCGGAAATCCGAGCGTGGTAATACTGAGCATCGCCACGTGCTCCATTTCTTGCAGTGTTATTCCCGATTCTTTGGCGTGGCGAACGGCGGAATGGGTGCCACCTTCTGTTCCCGCAGCGATGGCAAGCGCGAGCTTGATAAGCCGCCGCGTTTTCTCGCCGAGCGGACCGGCCTCATGACAGGCATCGGCGAGTGCAGTGAAGCGCTGCCAAAGTTCCGGATGAGACTTACGAATGCGATCGGCTGAACTGGAGGGCTTCGGCATGGATTCTCCTTCTCAAACGAACAACTGAACACTATACGACGACAGGTGCCTCAAAACCCGGTGTTGCGCGATCGCGGCTGAGACCTATTTCCCGGCGGCCTCCGACTGCGCAAGTGTGACCCTTCCCGCGAAATATGGTGGCTGTTCCATCTTGGTTCGATGACACTGGAACACGTCCGACCGAGACTACCGTGATTTATGTCACAGCGGGCTACCTTCCAAGCGCATACGCTCAGTTGTTAGCAAGGCGGTCAACAACAGGCGAAGAGTGTGGACGAGGCGCGTTACAACGTCCGGGTAGCGGACTGCGAGTACTGGCGCGAGCAGATCAAGTGCCAGTATGCCTGCCTAGTCCATACTGATGCCCGCGGGTACGTACGGGCCATTGCTGCCGGGGACTACGAACGCGCTTATCTGATAGCGCGTGGGCCCAATCCTCTGGCTTCTCTCTGCGGATGCATTTGCGGCGCTCCCTGCGAGGCGGCGTGCCGCCGGGGCAGCATCGACCAGCCCATCTCGATTCGCGCGCTGAAGCGGTTTGTCTGCGAAAAGTTTGGGAGCGACGCCCGCAGCGACGCAGGCAGCGAGCTGTTTCCGTATCTGAAGAGCAAGACGGAAGCGCGCCAGTGCGACGACCTCGAAGAACTCAGCCATCTACTTGAGTTTCTCGCCGACGCCGACTTTCCCAAGCCCACTGGAGAACGTATCGCCATCATCGGTTCGGGCCCGGCGGGGCTCGCTGCGGGACACGATCTCGCTTTGATGGGCTTCCAACCCACGATTTTTGAAATGGAGCCGCAGCCCGCAGGCATGCTCTACACCGGCGTACCCGGCTATCGCCTGCCCCGCGAGTTGATCCGGGCGGAAGTCGCCGTGATTCAGTCCCTGGGCGTCGAAATCCGATGCAACACGCAGGTTGGGAAAGACATCAGCTTCGCAGACCTGCAGCGCGAGTTTGCTGCGGTCATAATCGCCTGCGGCGCCAAGCGCTCGAGAGCGCTGCCCATTCCAAACGTTGATGCCATCGGTGTGATGGGCGGTGTGGATTTTCTGCGTGATGTTTCGCTTGGCAAAGAGGTTTCTCTGGGGCAGCGTGTGATCGTGATTGGTGGCGGCAATGTGGCGTATGACCTCGCCCGCACCGTGCTGCGCCAGGAAGAATATGACGTATCGCGCACGGCCGCCCGCATGGCAGGTGTCCGGCAAGTGAACCTGGTCTGCCTAGAGTCCTTGGAAGAGATGCCCGCGGACACGGTGGAAATTCTGCAAGGTCAGGAAGAGGGAGTTACACGCCACAACAGTTGGGGACCAAGAGAGGTCTTGGTAAGCGAGAGAAACGGGCAGAAGTTCGTGCGCGGAGTGAAGTTTGTGCGCTGCGCTCAGGTCTACGACGAAAACAAGCGCTTCGCCCCGAAGTTTGACGAGTCGGTCACAACAGAGATTGAAGGTGACACGGTCCTGCTTTCCGTCGGGCAATCCGCCGACCTGAGCTTCATCGACGCGCAGCGCGACGGGATCGAGATGCGCTCGCCGCAGCAGATCATCAACGATCCCGCAACCTGCACGACCTCGGCGCCGGGAGTATTCATCGCCGGCGACATTGCCTACGGGCCGCGGCTCATGATCCATGCCATCGCCAGCGGCAAGCAAGCGGCTCGTTCGGTCTATCGTTTCTTGCGCGGCAAGGAAATTGGACCCCAGGAAGTCCAGTTCCATTTCCCGATCGAGAACTACCACCGGGAAAAACACTACGAACGGCGCTCGCGCTTGCACATCCCGACCCTGTCCGCGGAAGAGCGACTGAAGAAGCCGAATGCGCTGGTTGAGGTTGGATTACAGCGAAGAGCAGGCGCTCACCGAAGCCGGCCGGTGCCTCGACTGCGGCATCAACACCATCTTCGACGGTGAGCGCTGCATCCTGTGTGGCGGGTGCGTGGACGTCTGCCCCACGGTGTGCCTGAAGCTGGTCACGTTTGACCGGCTGGCGCTTTCGCCGGAACTTGCCACTGCCGCACGCGAGCTGGACCTCGATCCCGCGGACTTGTCCGCCATCCTCAAAGACGAAGAACGCTGTATTCGGTGCGGACTGTGCGCGGAACGGTGTCCTACGACCGCCATCACCATGGAGCAATTCAGTTTTGCCAAGGAGTGGAAGCCATGTCCCGTTTAGATCCACCCCCCGTCAGCCGGCGCAGCTTCCTGAGCCTCGCGGCACTGGGCAGCTTCTTCGCCGCCTTGGGTACGGCCGCAGCCGGAGTTTTCCGGCTGCCGAATCCCGCGGTGCTGCCCGGACCGGTGCGTCGCTTTAAGCTCGGTCCGCCGGAGGAGTTCTCGGCGGGCACCGAAACCCCGTTTACGGAACAGAATCTGGTGCTGTTCCGCGACGATGACGGTTTCTACGCGATCTCGACAACCTGCACCCATCTGGGGTGCACGGTGGCGCGATCGAAAGAGGGGTTCGCCTGCCCGTGCCATGGCTCACGGTTCGACCCCCGAGGCAATGTGGTGGGAGGTCCGGCGCCGCGTCCGCTGCCGTGGCTGGAGGTCAGCCGCGCCGCCAATGGCGAGCTGATCGTCAATGCCGACAATGAGGTCCCAGAGGGCACGCGTTACCGCGTATAGGAGGTATAACGTGGCAGAGACGGCAACCCGAGAATTTGTCCACAACCTGCACGAACTCCCGCACACGGTGAAGGACGCCTGTTTCCGCCTGGGGAAGACGCCCGAATCGGAGCGCGAAGAGTCGCAGGCCACATTTCACAACCTTTTCCTGCACATCCACAGTGTTCGGGTCCACCTGCGCACGCTCAGTCCTACGCTGACCCTCGGATTGGGGCTGACCGCGATGGCCAGCTTCGTGATCACCATCATCACCGGCGTTCTGCTGATGGTTTACTACAAGCCCTCAACGGAGCTGGCCTATCAGTCCATGAAGGACATCCACTTCACGGTCTATACAGGACGCTTCATCCGCAACATTCATCGCTGGGCGGCGCAGTTGATGGTGTTGGCCGTGCTGCTGCACATGGCACGTGTTTTCTTTACGGCAAGCTACAAGAAGCCGCGCGAGTTCAACTGGCTGGCCGGACTCGGACTGCTGGTGATCACCCTGGCGCTGAGCTTCACCGGATACCTGCTACCCTGGGACCAACTGGCGTACTGGGCAATCACCATCGGCTCCAACATCGCCAACTCGCCGCGTGAGCTCACGGACGCCATTGGAATAACGAAGTTCTTCGATCCCGGCGGCTTCCAAAAGCGCCTGCTGCTGGGCGCAAACTTCGTTGGCCAGGACTCCCTGATTCGCTTCTACGTGCTGCACGTCTTCGTTCTTCCCCTCGCGCTTGTGATCCTGCTGGGAGTGCATTTCTGGCGAATCCGAAAAGATGGCGGCCTCGCCAAGCCGGAAGACCCAATGGGCGGACTCGCGGAGTGGGGCGGCGAACGCCGCACCGTGTTTCAACCGCTGGCCAGCAAAACCTATGGCCTGATGGCGTTGGTGAAAGGGAAGCGTCCACCCGTAAACCGGGGACCGGAGAACACGGTGATGAGTTGGCCGCACCTGTTCTGGGCAGAACTGGCCGTTTTCATGGTGACGGTTGCGATAACGCTCATGCTCGCCTTCTACTCGGACGCACCGCTCAAGGAACTGGCGAATCCCGCCATTCCCGAGAACCCTGCGAAGGCCCCTTGGTACTTCCTCGGACTTCAGGAGCTGGTCTCTTACTCGGCTTTCACTGGCGGCATGTTGATCCCTGTCATTGTATTGGTCGGTCTCGCGCTGATCCCGTTCCTCGACCGCCGGCCTGGCGGCGAGGGCGTTTGGTTTGGCACGCCAGGCGAGAAATCGACCTTCTGGCAGTCTCTGTTCTTCGCCCTTGCCGTAACGGTCGGCATGCTGGCACTGACCGTGAACTTCGGTTGGCTGCGCAACTGGTTTCCCCACATTCACCAGCTCTGGATCATTGCCATCAATCCCGGTTCCTTGTTGGTGCTGATCTTCGCAGCCTGGTCGTTGCTGATCTTGAAGCGAAAGGATTCGGTGCGCCTGGCTGCGGTTTCGCTGTTCACCTGTTTCCTGGTCAGCTTTACTTTGCTGACCTATTTCGCCACCGTCCATCGCGGACCTAACTGGCATTTCTACTGGTGGCCTTCGCAATGGCCGCTGCACTAGGGAGGGGAGTGCGATGAAAGATCCCTCACGGATTTATCGCTGGCTTCTGCTGGTGGCCAGCCTCGTTACCATCGCCTACCTGGTGGGCGCCGCCGTGCAGGAAAACTATCTGGCGCAATGGAAGAGCGTACAGCGCAGGTACCACGATCTTCTTCTGGAGAAGGCCACCGACGACCGGGGCCGCGAGCTGCTGGCCAAGTTCCGCATCGAGATGAAGCAGGCCAGCATCCCGGCGCTCGGCGCCGTGGACCGCTGCGTCACGTGCCACAACGGGATCGACGATCCGCGCATGGCCGACGTCTCGCAGCCCCACCGCGTGCACCCGGGACACATTCTCGACAAGCATCCAGTTGACCGCTTTGGGTGTACCGTCTGTCACCACGGGCAGGGGGCAGCTTTGACCTTCCGTGAAGCTAAAGCAGACGACGTGTACTGGGACTACCCGCTATTGCCGCCGGAGATGACCGAGGCCACGTGCGCCACCTGTCATGATCCAGAAAAACTCCCGCCGGACCAAGCGCCATTGCTGCTGGCCGGGATGGAACTCTACCGGGAGAAGGGCTGCGGTTCCTGTCACAAGCTTGGTGGACGCGGCGGCACGCTCGGGCCGGCGTTGGATAACGAGGGCGCCAAGACCCGCCACCAACTCATCATGACCAATCTGAAGCCTCCCCACACGACGTGGAACTGGCAACTGGCGCACTTCCGCGATCCTGGTGGTCTCGTCGGCGGAAGCCTGATGCGCAATCCCACAGTCACTCAGCGAGGGGCGCTGGCGTTGACTGTCTATATGCTGTCGCAGTGGAGACGCGATGTGCCGGAGAGCTACCTTGCACCGGACAAAATCGAGCAGAAATATCGCGCGCTGTATCCCGTCCCCCTGAGCGGCGAGCAGGTTTACCAGCAGTACTGCACTGCCTGCCATGGCAACGGGACGTACAGCCGCTGGGACAAGAAATTCAATCGCTTTGTTCCCGCGATTCGCGGGGTTTCGCTGGTCACGACTGCGAGCCCGGAATACCTGAAGGCCAACATCGAACAAGGGCGCCCAGGCACGCAGATGCCCGCCTGGGGACCCCATGCCGGCGGACTGCTTCCACAAGAGATCGCGGCGGTCATCGAATATCTGCGCAACGGGGCGGTTGCAGCTCCGGCAATGCCGCTGGTCACCGCGACAGGCGATGCCACCCGCGGACTCTCGGTGTTCCAAAGAAACTGCTATGGCTGTCACGGCATGAATGGCCGCGGCGGAATGGCCCCCGAGATCGGGAACCCTGTGTTCCAGCACGCCGCCACCGATGCATTCATTGTCCGCACTATTCAGAACGGCCGCGTGGGGACGGCGATGCCTGCCTTCCAGCGCAAAGAAGCACCTGTATTCAGCGACCAGGACATTGCTGACGTGCTGGCCTACTTGCGGACACTGGCAGGGCCGAAAGGCCAGAAAGCGATGGCGCAGAACGTGACATTGTCCGCTCCCTCGGGAGGAAAACCATGAGCGATCAGGACCTACCCAACAAGCCGTTCTCACGCCGGCAATTCATCCAGACGGCCGCGATGACTGCTGCCACCCTGGCCCTGCCAGGATGTTCGCGCAAAGAAAAGCCTGTGCTCAGCACGCTCACGGGCGACTTCGATCCGCTGCGCACCTATCCTTACCGCGGATGGGAGGATTTCTACCGCAAGATCTGGACTTGGGACAAAGTCGTTCGTTCCACCCACTCCGCCAACTGCACCGGTTCGTGCTCCTGGAAGGTGTATGTGCGCAACGGGGTAATGGTGCGCGAGGAGCAGGCGGCCGACTATCCCCGCATAAATGACGACTTGCCCGACTACAACCCGCGCGGCTGCCAGAAAGGCGGATGCTTCACTGAGTATGTGTACAGTCCGCAGCGGCTGCGCTACCCGCTCATCCGGGCCGGAGAGCGCGGGGAGGGGAAGTGGCGCCGCGCCAGTTGGGACGAAGCGCTCACGCTGGTAGCGGAAAAGCTGCTCGACAACATCTACAACTACGGCCCTGATACAAACTCATTCTTCAGCGTGATCCCGGCCATGAGCCCGGTGAGTTTTTGTGCTGGTTCCCGACTGGCCCACTACATCGGCGGCGTTTTTCTCTCGTTCTACGACTGGTATTGCGACCTGCCTCCGGGCGAGCCGCTGACCTGGGGCGTGCAAACCGAAGCCTGCGAATGTGCCGACTGGTTCAACTCAAAATACATCGTGCTCTGGGGATCGAATATCTCGCAGACGCGCATTCCCGACGCCCACTTTGGCTACGAGGCGCGCTACAACGGCGCCAAGATCGTATGCATCTCGCCCGACTACAACTCCAGCGCCATCCATGCCGACCTATACTTCCGCATCAACCCGGGCACGGACGGCATCCTCGCGCTGGGCGTGGCCAGACTGCTCATCGAGCAGAACCTGATTGACGCACCGTATGTGAAAGAGCAGACGGATATGCCTCTGCTCGTGTTGTCAGGCTCGAAGCGCTTCCTCCGCGAGGCCGACCTCAAGAAAGGTGGCAAGGCGGACATCTTCTATTTCTGGGACACGAAGCAGCAGCGCGCGGTTCCCACTCCGGGCTCCATGGGATCGGAGCAGAAAACCATCCAACTCAATGGCGCCGACCCGGCCCTGACCGGCACATTCCAAGTCCAACTCGCCGATGGCAAGAGCGCCGAAGTCACTACCGTCTTTGACCTTCTCAAGCAGGAGCTTGCAGGATACACGCTGGACAAAGTCGCCGACCGGACCGACCTTCCGGCGCACGAGATCGAGCTCTTCGCCAGGGAACTGGGCACGCGCAAGCCGGCCATGATCATCCACGGCGCGGGCGCCAACCACTGGTTCCACAACGACCTCAGCAACCGTTCCCTCATCCTGCTGGTGGCTTTGACCGGGAACACCGGCAAGAACGGCGGCGGATTCAATCACTACGTGGGCCAGGAACGCCTCTGGCCGGAGCAGGGCTTTTTCAAGCTTGCCTATCCGGAAACCCGCAAAAAACAGCGTTTCCAGAACACCACCCTCTGGAGCTACGTCCACTCCACCAACAAGGACCCGCATCTGTACAACGGCAAGCCCATCGAGTGGTACATCCAGGATCGGTGAAGAACGGATGGATGCCGCTCTGGCCCAAGAACGGCAGGAAGCCGCGGGCCTTCATCGTGTGGCGGGCCAACTACCTGAACCAGGCAAAGGGCAATGAGATCCTGGAGTCGTCGCTGTGGAAAAACCTCGATCTGATCGTGGACATCAACTACCGCATGGACACCACGGCGCTCTACTCGGACGTGGTGTTGCCCGCCGCCAGCTACTACGAAAAGGTGGACATCAACACCACGGACTGCCACAGCTATATTCATCCCTTCGGCAAGGCCTGCGAGCCCCTGTTTGAGAGCAAGACCGATTGGGACATCTTCCATGCCCTGGCTGCGAAGATGGCGGAAATCGCCACCCAGAAAGGTCTCAAACCTTTTCACGACGAGGCCTTCGACTGGAACCGTGATTTCACACAACTCGCCCACAATTGGACCGGCAAAGGGACAATCCAGACCGATGAGCAGGCGGTCAACTTCATCCTCGGGAATGCGGAAGAAACCAAGGGCATGACCTATCAACTGCTCCAGCAGAAACCCCAGCGCTTCGTCGCTACCGATCCCGAGTCCTGGAACAGCGACATCGAGCCCGGGGTCGCCTACACTCCGTTCAAATTCCAGGTGGACAAGAAGCTTCCGTGGCACACACTCACCGGACGTCAGCAGTTCTACATCGATCATCCGTGGTACATCGAGTTGGGTGAGGCACTGCCCACATTCAAGGAGCCCTTAGAGGAAAAATATCCCCTCTACTGGAACACCCCGCACGGACGCTGGTCCATCCACTCCACCTGGCGCGATCACCGCGCCATGCTGCGCTTGCAGCGGGGAGGGCCCATCGTTTACATGCATCCCGACGACGCTCGCAAGCGGGGCCTGCAGGACAATGACTGGGTCCGCATCCACAACGAAATCGGCCAGTGCGTATGCCGGTTGCAGATCCTGCCCGGGGAGAAGCCCGGCCGCGTCACCATGTACCACGGATGGGAGAAATACCTCGGCTTCAAGCAGGGTGGCTGGCAGTCGCTCACGTATATCAAGATCAAGCCCACGCAACTCATCGGCAAGTACGGGCACGTCAACTTCCGACTCAACTACTGGGGGCCCACGGGCAACAATCGTGACACCAAGGTGGAAGTCGAAAAGGCCAAGGTCTGAGGAGAGGCAGCCATGTCAAAGCACCAATACGCGATGGTGATGGACCTGAATAAATGTCTGGGCTGCCAGACCTGCACCATCGCCTGCAAGAAGTTGTGGACCGACCGCGACGGCACCGGCTACATGTACTGGAACAACGTTGAGACCCGTCCTGGCCTCGGCTATCCGCGTCAATGGGACCGTATCGGCGGGGGCTGGAAGGACGGTCAGCTCCAACCCAGTCCTCTGCCCACCATGGACGACTACGGTCACGCTTGGGAATACGACTACGAGCAGCGCCTTTATGAAGGCAAGAGAAAACCGGTAATGCCCTCGCCGGAGCCTAAGTCCGGCGTCAACTGGGACGAAGACGTCGGCGGCATGAACGGCGAGGAAAACTACTTTTTCTACGTGCCTCGTATCTGCAACCACTGCACCTATCCGGCGTGTCTCGAAGCCTGCCCACGCAAGGCCATTTACAAGCGCGAGGAAGACGGAATTGTCGTCATTGATCAAGACCGCTGTCAGGGGTACCGCTACTGCATCAAGGCGTGTCCTTATAAGAAGATCTACTTCAATGAGGTCAACGGAAAATCCGAGAAGTGCATCTTCTGTTATCCGCGTCTGGAGAAAGGCGAGGTCAATGCCTGCGCTAAGCAATGTCCGGGCCGCCTTCGCTTCGTCGGGCTACTGGATGATCCCGAGTCGCCCGTGCACAAGCTCGTCCTCGTGTACAAGATTGCGCTGCCCCTGTTCCCGGAAAAGGGGACGCAACCCAACGTCTTTTATGTGCCACCGTTCAATCCCCCGAAGCGGGACAACTACGGCAAGAGCATCCTGGAGGATTCCCGGCTGCCAATCGACTACCTGGTTTATCTGTTTGGCCCGGACGTAAAGAACGTGATTACGCGCCTTGAGGCCGAGCTCAAGAGAGCGCAGGCAGGCGGGCGCAGCGACGTGCTGCAACTGCTGATTGGCCGCGATGCCGAGACACGCTACCGCATCCGGCCGCAGTTAGTGCAGATCCAGGGGTAGGAGAAGGTCATGCGAACTCGTCAACTTGTCATCCTCGGCGTTGGGCACCTGTTGTTCTGCTCCGCCATGTGGGCGCAGGGTGCAGGTGCAGCCAAGCCGGCAGCCGGGCAGTCTCTGTCCGTGGTTGCGTCGCCATCCACCGCGGACAACCTGCTCAATGGCGGCCCTGCCGCCTGGAACCAGGTCGCAGTGAAGCACATTGGCCTCAACCGCACACCTCCGCTCTATGACACCGACGAACCCGCCGCGCTTGAGATTCCGGCCGTGGACGTGCGTCTCGCCCGCGCGGGTGGAAAGCTGCTCGTACAGCTTAGTTGGCGTGATGCAACCCCTGATGCCGTAACGCTGCCTGAAGTTCCCAATACTCCGCCGGAAACACGGTTCCGGAAGGTACAGACGGAAGCCGACGACCGCTTCTTCGATGCCGCAGCGGTCATGTTCCCGGTCAAGGGAGAAGCCGGGGCGATCACACCGTCGCTGCAGATGGGTGACGCCGAGCATCCGGTCGATATCTATTACTGGAACGCCACTCGCGGCGCCATGTTGATGCAGGCCCAGGGGCGCAGCACCACGCGCCGCACGGGCCAGAGCTTTCCAGCGACCGGCACGTATCAGAACGGTCAATGGAGTGTGACTTTCGAATTACCCGATTTGCCTTCCGGTACGCCGGTGGCTTTTGCCGTCTGGAACGGCAGCCAAAAGGACCGCGACGGCCGAAAGTATTTCTCCGTCTGGCAAGTGCTGGAATAGGGAGAAGGATTCAGAGCAGGAGTTACCATGCCGACCATCGCCACGGACGAGACCGCTATTGCCCCGATCGACTGGCAGCAAAACGATCTCTACCGGTTCTTTGCGTTCGTCTTTGCGCCGCCTTCGCGCCAGTGCTTCGAGTTGCTGTCGCAGCCTGCACTGCTGGAGGCACTACAGAATCTATGGCATCGTTTAGCGTGTGAGGGTGAATTCCCCGGATTCGAATGGTTTGCCAATTACGAGGAGTATGAGTCCGCCTATATCGCCCTCTTTGATGTCGGCATCCCCGAACCGCCAGTGCCTCTCTTCGAGTCGGCCCACGACAAAACCCGTCCCCCTCCGGAAATCGCGCTAGAAAATACCTATTTCTACGAAGTCCTCGGCCTCAAATCTGACCCCAGCCGCGCCGTCCCTGACTACCTTGTCACCCAACTGGAGTTTCTAGCTGCGCTCCGCTACACCCGCGAAAATACATCTGAGGAAGAGACCGCCCTTTCAGTTGCGCGGGCAGAGACTGAGTTTCTGGAACGCCATCTATTGAACTGGGTTCCCACAGTTAGGACCAAGCTGGACCGGACCGCCGCACCCGGGTTCCCGGTGTTGATGACGCTGCTCATTCAATTCCTCAACCATAGGCACCAGGGCTTGGCGTGTTAGGGTCGAGGTGTTCTCCGCAAGAACCTAGCGAGAAACCATGCCGGTGGGTTGCTCTTTCCGCCCAGTGCACAGAATTCGTCTGCGCGACCGCCGCAGCTGCGGCAAAGAACCTCTGTGGGTTTCCTTATTTTGGATAGAGATTGGCGCTTCGGAAAGCGCCAATCCTATCTCTCTTTTCGCGTTGTCATGAGACCCCAAACGCGTCGGCCACCTAGCGTCGCGAACTAAGGTATTGCTGATTTTGATGGGTTTACTGGTCTTACCTGTGTCTCAACCTTGCTATCCGGCGGCGCGAAAACTCAAGCAATTGGCCAGCAGCGCAGTACAGAATATCGTGGTAAACTGCCGTAAGCAAACAGCGGAGAGGTGGCCGAGTGGCTGAAGGCGGCGGTTTGCTAAACTTACCTGCCCTGTTTGTGCTCACTCATCTTCAAGTGTTTTGTTGGACTTAGCGCCTTCCCGTTTACGCTGAGAGACCTGATTTGCAGACGAATGGCCAGCAGTTGGCCAGCAATATCAGTCCGTCGATCGGCATCGGGGAAACTGTGCTTGGGCTCAGACAGCGAAGACGCTCTTCGCTATGATTTCACCTCCGCCTCCCGGTTCGATTTCGGGATCCTGTTCGTATCCGCCTGAGATCCACCGAATAGTGTTCCTACCCTTGTACGCAAGAAGAACGATTGGCGAAAATCCGCGTGTGTAATACGTGTGTGGATACCGCGAAAGCGGCGTTTTTGTAGTTTTGGGCTTCCTTAGAATTCAATAACTTGTTTTTTTCAACGACCGGCCGGAATCCGATCCCCCTCCCGGCACCAGATTTAAACCCTTGTGGGTGATTCGGCTTGTGGCGACAGTTTGCGCCGGCGGAAAGATCAACCCTACCGACGGAACGCCATTCTCAGTCAGAGAGTGCTGTGGATATTCGGCCAGAGGAGCCACGGCGGACTTTCCACAGTGAACCGGAAGCGCAGCGGATTGCCACTCAGCTACCCGCGAAATACACGTATATAACGGATCTCTGGCTTCCCCGAACTGTCCTGAAATGGTGAGTCTCGGGTGACAGACAGGGTGTATGATGCCCTATCTGTGCTATGATCCACAGGTGAACAAAACCCGGACGCTACGCAAGATTGTGGACGAAACGACCCAAGTGCGTTGTGCTCTAGGAAAAGGACTCATCCGCGAAGAGGTATGGCAGGACTCTCGCGGCGCGGTCGCCAAGTACAACCTGGCTTTTATCAATCACGCTCTTTGTGCCAGAGATAACGGCAGGGTGGTGGGCTACGACAATAGCCACGGTGATCATCATCGGCATTTTGCCGGCGCCGAAGAGAAATTTGCTTTTATCAGCTACCAGGACCTGCTGGAACGATTTCTCAACGAAGTGCGGGAACTCCGCCAAGAGAAGGAGCCGATATGAAGTTGAAAATCAATACGGATGGATTTGAAGGCTACGCGAAGCGGGCCCTGGAGCGGGCGCGCAAGCTGGATCGACGGGAAGCGATCAGGCCGGAGATCACCATCACGTTCGATGACCCACTGGCAATGGTCGAGGTCCTCACGGCGGAGCGTCTCCGGTTGGTCCAGAAAGTGCGGACAAGATCCTCGTCGATCACGGCGCTGGCGGCCGCGCTGAAGCGCGATCCCAAATCCGTGCGCAGAGACGTTCTGAAGTTAGAGCGAGCGGGAGTGGTTCGAACCCGCGAACAGGTCAATCCCGGCCACGGACGCGTGAAAATCGTAGAACCTGTGGCCCGCGAATACCGCCTCACGGCGGTGCTTTAACCTGGCAACGGCTAGTCTTTCGCCAAATTGAAGCGCAGTAGCGACCGTCGAGGACGACGCGTTCAACCGCAGCGAGTGCGGGGCATCTTTACATCGTTTACGTCGGCGGCGCGGGGTTGCATTCGCGGCCGAGCGATCGCCGGAACTCGTTTGGCCAGCACCGGTGTGTACACCCCGGTGTTGGCGAAAAACTCGAAGTATTTCTCGCTCGAAGATATGCTGTTGGTCGGCGTGGACCGGAGCGATGCAACTTTGAACCGATGCGGCAGCGGGCAGCCCGGGAAGCGCTGCGACACACGGCCACGACCCTACGCAACGGTTCAAGAAAAAAGTGCGGCCCGTTTGACTGAAAAATCGGCGGTGAGCCAGTAACTTGACCAGGCTGATCCACTGCACTTGCAATGGCGCACAGTCGATCAAGTCGTTTTC
>Ga0208079_1000696_pt1 | contig 18385 bp, 11 predicted proteins | sample NGESurdeep092012_5_FD_184474 | JGI IMG/M metagenome (GOLD analysis project Ga0208079, IMG submission 184474) | Arctic peat soil microbial communities from Barrow, Alaska - NGEE Surface sample 210-2 deep-092012 (SPAdes) | ecosystem: Environmental > Terrestrial > Soil > Wetlands > Peat ... | reverse complement strand
CAACTCCGCCGGCACCGATCACTAATACTTTTCCCATATAATCATTATTATTAAGAATGAATTATAAATCGCTTGAAAATCAATTTATTTACCCCATCCCCAAGGGGAGTAAATTGATTTTCTTCGCTCCCCTTGGGGCCGGGGTAAACGAAGAAAATCAATTAGTCAGGTTGTAAAATATCTGATAATCAAATGTATTAAACAACATAAATAAATTATCAACTAATATGATCCAAATATAATACATAAAAATGACCAATCAATGGCCTTATCACATTCAAAAAGATATTGATATATTGAACATCAGATGACCGGCAGAACAAAACTAATTCTGATTATATTTGTATCCTCAAAATTCTTTACCCTGAGATGAAGCTGATCAATCCTTTGTTGATTATCCGGATTTTAAGTACAATACTTCTGATTGAAACGATTTCGTATCTTTTCTGTTTGCCAGTGGTTTTTATCTATAAAGAATCCCCCGCTCCTTTTCTCTGGTCAGCTGCTGTAACCCTTTTTTTTTCTTCAATATTTTATACAATTTCAAGAGATGCTGATTCAGCTCGGTTCAGTAACAGAGATGGATTTTTATCGGTCACTCTTTCCTGGGTTATTTTTTCGCTTTTTGGAACATTACCCTACCTGATAAGCGGTGCAATCCCTTCATTCATTGACTCATTCTTTGAATCTACGTCAGGATTGTCAACTTGCGGTTCATCGATTCTTAGAAATGTTGAGATACTACCCCATTCGATTCTATTCTGGCGAAGTCTGACTCATTGGATTGGAGGTATAGGCATGATAGTTATTCTGATAATCATCCTTCCGTCGATCAGGGCAACAGGTTACCAGCTTTTCAGCCTTGAGTCGTCAATGAAGGAGAAGATCCACCCAAAAACAAAAGCCATTGTATTCAGGGTGTTGTTCATCTATCTGGGACTGACTCTGGCCGAAATAATTCTTCTGTGTATAGGTGACATGAATCTTTTTGACAGCATCTGCCATTCATTCGGGACAGTTGCAACAGGGGGCTTTTCAACAAAGAATAACAGCCTGGCTTATTATTCATCTTACAGTCAATATATTGTGATGATATTTATGTTCCTGGCGGGTACCAGCCAGGTTATCTACTATTATATTGTGAAGCTGAACTTCAAGAAAGTCAGGCAGAACGAAGAACTATGGTTCTACATTGCTGTGACGATGGTTGCGGGGGCAATTGCCACAATTATTTTGCATGTGAATTCCACCAGGACATTTGAGGAGTCATTCAGAGAGGGATTTTTCCAGATAATTTCAATAATTACCTGTACCGGATATACATCGGCTGACTATCTTGCCTGGCCTGGAGCTGCAATTATGCTGATCTTTCTTCTGATGTTTGCCGGTGCAAGTACCGGTTCAACAGGTGGTGGAATAAGGATGGCCAGACATCTGATTGTCATCAAAAACATTAAAAATATTTTTGTAAAGCTTAATCACCCGAAATCAATATCATTTATTAAACTGAATGGGAAAAGCGTTACTGAAAACACCAATATTTCTGTACTCTCATTTGTTGTTTTATACTTGTTTCTTTTTATACTTGGAACGGCTATTATTGTAATTACAGGTGTAGATCCGGTCACAGCTTCCAGTTCTGCAGCAACATGCATGGCTGGTATTGGACCCGGTCTTGGTAATGTAGGACCGACAAGCAATTTTGCAGGAATGCCTGAAGTCAGCAAGGTTGTACTGAGTCTTCTGATGATTATAGGAAGGTTGGAAATAATTACCGTATTTACGATTTTCACGCGTACTTTCTGGAAGCTTTGAAAAAGGTGTGAGGCGTGAGGTGTGAGGTAGGCGTTCTACTTCATTAGAAGAAATTTTCTGACATAATCCAGACTTTCGGGTGTACCTATGTCAATCCAATAGCCTTCATCGTGTTTTAAGGTATAAATATTGTGTTCTCTGGCGAGCTTAAGATAGAGGTCAATCATTGAGTAAATACCTTCATTCATGTAATCAAAGATCTCCGGTTCAACAATATGCATGCTTGAAAATGCAATTTCAGAAAGTTCTTCCGAAGTGCTACATGCCAGGATTTCCTCCCCTGTAGAAATATTCCGCCACCCATGTAACTGACCAGACTTATCGATCAGAAGAAATCTTTTCCCGGGTCTGTGTCTTACTGCCAGAGTAGCCAGACTGTGCTTTTCCATATGTAGCCTGTATAGTGAAGAAAGATCCAGATCACTAATAATATCTACATTATAAAGAAGGAAAGGGGCTGTATCAAAAAAATCACGGGCTTTATACAGCCCTCCCCCATTTTCAAGAAGCATCTCCCTTTCATCTGAAACGGAGACACTGAATCCAATTCTGTTTAACTTTTTTACCTCATCCTCAACCATATCGGCGAAGTGATGCACATTGATAATAATATCATTAAAACCATATTGTGTGCATTTTTCCACTGCCATCTGAAGAGCTGTCTTCCCATTGATATCCACCAGGGCTTTGGGAATCTTTTCTGAAATATCCCCCAATCGTTTGCCTAATCCTGCAGCAAATATCATTGCCTTCATCAGTCAGATATTAATTTTTACTGTCAGAAAGTTTCATAAACATCTGTGTGCCTGATATTGCCTTTATTGTGCGGAACAATTCGGGAAGATTTATATGATTCTCAGCTGAAACTGTCACATGTTGTAAAAGGGTTACACCAGGAACAATACTTTCGGTAAAAGTCGGTTTCTGTTCATATAGACCTCTGAATCCAAAAGCCCCGAGTGCCTGCATAATTCTTATCATACTGAAACCAGCATAATAACCTCTGAATTTTTGCTTATCCTCATTTGAAACCAGGCAGAAATTATCTATATAATATCCGAGAAGTTCCTCACGGTTCTCATCCGACATTGGTATTTTAGCATCATATAATAATGAAGCAACATCATATTGAGGAGCTCCTTTCCTCCCACCCTGGTAATCAATGAACCACGGGTCCTCTCCCACTATCATAACATTTGCTGTCTGGAAATCCCTGTAAAGAAAATAATCCTGTCCAGTCTCAAGAAGATAATCGCAAAGGGTATTAAAATCATGTTCGAGATGCCTTTCATTGAAGGGTACTGCAAGCAACTTCAATAACATATATTTGAAATAGTTCATATCCCACATCATCGACTGACGGTCAAAGCTCTTGTGCGGATAACAGAGATCGAGGTTTAAACCTATAATCCCTCGCGTCTGAAAGTGAATCAGATTATCAAGAATTTTCCGGTATATTTTTTTAGTTTCAAAGTTAAAATCTGATATGTCGGTTCTACTGTGCAGCCACGTATAAAGATTTGTATCTCCAAGATCCTGAAGAAAGTATATATATTTTCCCGGGATATAGCCAAATATTTCAGGTACAGGTAGCGACTTTTTCCGAAAATGCTCCGAAAATCCGATAAATGCTTCATTTTCTTCAGGATTAGCGTTATAAGCCCCTATAATGCTCTTTTGTCCGTCAGTTATCCTGAAATATCTCCTGTCAGAACCGGACTTTGGAAGTGCAACAATGTTTATGTCAGAACCCCCGAACAATTCTTTGTATCCGTCCGATACAATCTCGATTTCACTCATTTAGTTTCTGGTTTCGCGTTATTCGTTTCTCGCTTCGTGTTTCTAAATTATATCCGAACTTGATTGCTTGCACTGTCATTGCGAGCGGAGCGAAGCAATCTTTTGTCTTTTTACTATTGTCTATTGTCGTTAAAGTCTTATCATAATCTTTTTCCTGTAAAGAATCAATGCAAGTCCCCAAATCAGTATCATCTGAATTAATGCGAACATAAGACTACCGTTCATATTTCCGGCGACAGGCACGCAGACCTTTTCATAAAACCATGTATAAAGAGTTATTTTGCTTTCGCCCGACGTGATTTTAATAAATAACATCAATCGTGTCCATATGCCAGCCAAAAAATATGTAAAAAGTGCATTCATACCGAACACCATAAAGAAAACACCCCATTTCTGAAGCTTCCATACATCAGCAATAAGATAGATCACTGACAGGACTCCCATTGCTAATCCGGCTGTAAAAAGGACATATGAGCTTGTCCATAAGGGTTTATTTATAGGGAAGAGCAGATTCCATAACAGACCTAGACCAGCAGATGCAGCACCGAATAAAAGCAGTTTCAATACTGTTTTGCCGCTTGCAGATTTTTTTCCAATTAGTTCACCGATGAAATATCCGATAATCATTGTGCCGATTGCTGGTAATGTACTTAACAGACCTTCCGGATCAAAAGGAATCCCAAATCCCTTGTAAAGATGATTTTTTCCGAGAACTGCAACATCGACTGTCCGGACAAAATTGCCATTAAGACTATAAGGATCTGCTCCGCCAAAAAACGCAAGTAAAGCCCAGTAAAGAATCAGTATGAAAGCTATAACAATCCATAAATAATTGCGTCTGACTGTCAAACATATCAATGATCCTATTCCGTATGCTATAGCAATCCGTTGCAGTACACCCATGATTCTAAGAGTAGAATAGTCTCTTCCAAAGTAAGGGAATATTGCCAATAAAAGGCCAATTGCAAAGATTGTAAGAGTACGTCTTAATATCCGTAAAATAGAACCTGAACTGATCTCATGTCCGTATTTCTTAAGTGAATACCACGACGAAACGCCAACAATGAACAGGAAAAACGGAAAGACCAGGTCAGTTGGCGTGCATCCGTTCCATTCAGCATGACGTAAAGGAGGATATACATAATTCCAGCTGCCGGGAGTGTTCACTATGATCATAAACGCAACTGTCAATCCCCTGAATATATCGAGAGAGACCAGTCTGCTGCCGATTTTTGCCATATCTGTTCTTAAAAGATTGTGTAAAAATAACAATTTAAAGCAATAGTTAATATCAGGCAGGGATGAGGGTCAGGAATTGCCAGTCTTACATTTTATTGATATAAAAAGGAGCACCCAGATGGTGCTCCTCTTATCCTTAAAACTACTGTCTATGTTTACCAGCCCGGTGTCTGAGTTAAGGTATAACCTTTGTCCGCATACTGATTCATCTGAGTATTGCCAACAGGCGCTAAATAGACTCTGTCTGTAAAAGCATCCATGTTAGAAATGTTTTCAGGAATGTAGTATCCGACCATTGCTGCTCCGTTTGTACCATTATACGTAATAATTGTACCATCAGCTAATTTAACCTTCAGCTTATTTACTTTTGCAGCTACTAACCATTCAGGAAATTCGGTCTGGAAGTTTATCCATAAGCCGAGAAGGTTATCAGGTTTAACAGTACCATCCATATAATTTATTTTTTTCCAGCGTTTAATATCCATCAGGCGAGTGTGCTCATACACAAACTCCATTCTGCGTTCACGACGAATTTCCCAGATAAGTTGAGGAACATCCGCATCGCGGTCAGGGTCATTTGGAAGGCTAGCCAGAGATAAGGCAGCAGTCTTTTTTATTCCTTTTGCTATAGCTGTTGCATCTAATGGACGAAGTCGAATCGCGTTTATAGAGGCATCCACATCTGCCTGTGTTACTGCAGCGCCACCCATAGTAGCTAATTCTGCTTTTGCCTCAATCCAGTTCAGAACAACTTCTGCTAAACGTATAACCGGAGCATCATTTGTATTAGTATTTGAGCTGTATTGCGAAGGATAGGTCTTGCCGTAGTATGTTGGTCCCACCCTGTCAATAAACTTGTCGGCATAAAGTAATGTAGCAGATTCCTTCTTTGGAGCGTCCCAGAAGGTGGCTTCAAAACGAGGATCACGTGTAGAAACCATACTCTTGATATCCAATTTGTCTGCATTTGCGACCGAAGACAATTTGTATGGCTTACCGTCATAACAAACAAATGCTTTAGCCAGTGATAAATTGGCTGCAGGGCTCTGACTTTCTGTGGTATTTGAATAAGAAGCCACATGGTGTGTAACTCCTATTGCGGCATCATAAACCCTGTATAAAATAACCTCCTTGTTTGAAGAAAGATCTTCTGAACCGAAGAGTGACCGGAAATCGCTTGTGAATAAGTATTTCCCTGAGAGCTTTACAAGATCAGCTGCACTGACTGCAAGATCAAGGAATTTTTGGGCTCTTACCTGATCATTCGCCTGGTATTTCTGCCAGGTACCTTCGAAGAGCATAAACCGCGAGATAAAGGCGGCTGCAATATATCTGTTCAGATACTGGACAGCTCCATCCGATAAACGCATGTTATCCAGAACATAAACAAAATCATCATAAACCTTGTCCATAACAACATTCCTGCTGTCCCTGTCCTTATACAATCCCGGCAAATCATCATCTTTAACAACTTTGTCATAATAGGGGACATCACCAAAAACACTTACAAGCCTGCAGTATTCATATCCTCTGAAGAAACGGGCGACTGAACTCCAATGCTGATAAACAGGTGCTGTAAGATACTTATCTTTCATTGTTTCAATTCTCTCGATGAACAGATTCGATTTTCTCACCCATGCAAAGTTCCAAGTTGGACCTGCGTAATTTGTAAGCCAATAACCATCTGCCTCAGTATTATTGGCTCTGGATTCCGGAGCCTGTGTCTCAAAGCCTGCCTGTTTCCCTGAGGAGGTAAAGTCGTCAGAAAAATAGTAGCCTCTCAGAGGTGCATAGTCAACACCCCATGTTGAATTATATCCGACAAAGTAGTTCGAGTAAAATCCATCGGCAAATAAACGCAGGTTATTCTCACTTGTCCAGTAGTTTCCGTCATTCATCGTAGTTAAAGACGGTCTGTCGAGAAATTTTTCACAACTGGTAAAAACGAAACCAGTTATAATAATTAAGATGAAGATATATTTTTTCATATTTTTAGTTTTTAGAAGTTTAACTGAACACCAACTGATGCACTCTTGAACGTTGGTACTCCCACGCCAGAACGACTCGAATTATAGTTGGTATCATTCCACATTGAGTAACCATCAATTTCTTCAGGATCAATAGGAAGGGTACCAAGATGATCGAATGTGAAGAAGTTTTCCAGAGCTGCATAAACACGCAATTTGCTGATATGAACTTTCATTAACAAGCTCTCCGGCAAAGTATAGCCAACTGTAATATTCTTCATTCGCAGATATGCCATATTGAGTAAATATCTTGATTGAGGAACCATATTTAAAGTATTATTACTACCTGCCAGGTTGTATGGAGCAGGATAGAATGCGTTCGGTCTGTCTTCTCTCCAGAAATTGCCTGCTATTGCCTGTGGCATAGCACCGTCAGCTGAATTATAACCTGGAATGGCCAGGAAGCCATTTCCCCAGATTTCGCGTTTACCGACTCCCTGAATAAAAACTGAAAGATCAAATCCTTTATAATTAAGGTCAGTCCGGAAACTGTACAAAAATCGCGGAGTTGAATTCCCGATTTTCTTTAAATCGCCATAATCAGGATTTCCATCTGCATCTTTTATCAGGCGGCTTCCGGCATCTATTACACCGTCTCCGTTAAGATCTTTGAATTTGACATCACCAGGACCAAAATAAAAGTTTCCTGCCTGTAATTTTCCCTGTGTGGGAGCGTTAGCATCTGACAGCTGATAAACAGTATATGTTACTCCATGAGGATCTGTGACCTGTACCTTTATTAAGTTGTTATTGACATCATAGACAAAGTCATCCTTCTGATATAATCTGTCAGTTTCGTAACCCCATATTTCACCATAGGTTTTTCCGACATACCATGAGTCTATACTGTTGGTTGATCCATATTTGGTAATCTTGGTAGTACCGTTCGAAAAAGTAGCTACGAAATTAATACCAAAGCCATTTTTAAACTGATGATTATAATCAAGCTGGAGCTCAATACCATCTGTCTGAAGTGATCCGAAATTACTCTGAGGTGCTCCGGTACCGAAAGTTGTCGGCAGCCCTTCCTGAGGTACTATCATATTTTTTGTATCACGACGGAACCAGTCGAATGAAATACCAAGACTGCTGTTCAGGAAACGTGCATCAAAACCGTAATCGAGAGTGGTAATATCCTGCCATGTGACTGTTGCAGAAACAGCTGCAGGAGTGCCAAACTGGTAGAGTTTTGCACCTGAGATTATCCAACTGCTTTGAGACCCGGTCATAGTAGGAATATAAAGTGAGTTTGGCACGGTCTGGTCGCCAATTGTTCCCCACGATCCGCGTAGTTTCAACGCGCTGAGTACAGATTTTGACCAATCCATCCAGGATTCTTCATTTACACGCCAACCGGCTGAGAATGAAGGAAACCAGCGCCATTGAAGATTTGTCGGAAATTTTGATGTTCCGTCATACCTTAGGTTTGCCTCCAGCAAGTACCTTTCTTTAAAATTATAGTTAAGACGGCCAAAGAATCCAAGCTGTGATTCCCAGTATTTACCCCCGCTGGTTGTCTGGGTACCATATGCCAGATCAAATTCTGGATTTGTATAATCTATCAGTTGAGTAGTCTGTGACCAGTTGTAAGCATTATCCCATCCTACCCTGTTCATACCCAGCATATAGTTCAGTTTATGAACATCATTAATATTCATCTCATAGGTTGTCTTAAGGTTGATAGTGTTCCATTTATCATTTTTAGAATATCTGTAAATATGATCAGGATTAGCTCCAACAGCCGTATAAGTCCACATATTCAGCATATAGGTCGGCATTGCACCAGGATCTGTGGATGAAACAACTGCACCTGCATCGTTCATATAGATCCTGTTACCGTCAGTATCATTTTTAACAACAGGAGCTGACCAGCTGTCTCTGGCAGTAAACCGGGTTCCTGGTCTCTCTGTAATGTATTCCTGATTAGCGTGGGTATAATCCAGATTGATTTTCCAGTTTTTAATCGGGGTAATTTCAATACCACCATTTAGACTGATGTAGTTGGTTTCCTGGAAAGCTGTATTAGCATTAGCCATTTCTGATTGCGGACTTCTTATGGGATCACCATCTTCGGTTGTCATAGGATAAGTTGCTGCCCAGCGATAAAGATAGAGCCAGGGATCAGCCGTAGTTGAGTTTGTGGTATATGCATACCTTTTTACACGTTTCGAATACATAGCGCCGGTGTAAACTTTCAGATATTTATTTATTTCCGTACTCAAACGTATCGATCCGTTGTAACGTTTAAAATCATCATGCTTCGAAGGTTTAATGATACCTGATTGATCGAGATATCCGAAACCGATATTGTAGTCGGTTTTTCCACTTTTACCATTGACAGAGAGGTTATGTGTTTGTGTTGGGGCCCACTCCCTTATCATATAATTATAAGGATCATACATCCTGAGACCGATTTTTCTGGCATTTGCATCCACATACCAGTCACGTCCGTATAACATTGGATCATTCGGTTTGACTGTACCGGCGTATTTTTCCTGCCATATCTTTGCCTTATCATACCCCTCGCGGGTAACCATCCAAAAGGCTCCGGCAACTGTGCCACCAACCCGTTCAAAAGCATTTAAAGTATATTCCATACCGTCAATTCCCGCCATCTCCATTTTCTTTGAGATGTTCTGAAATGATGTATTACCTGAATATGAGACATTCACACTTTCAGTTTTTGCACCTTTCTTGGTGGTAATAAGAATTACACCAAATGCCGCTTTAGCACCATAGATAGAAGATGATGCAGCATCCTTCAAAATAGAGACTGATTCAACATCATCAGGATTCAGTATTTGAAGCGAAGGAATTTCCACGTTGTCTACCAGTATCAGTGGGGATGATCCTCCTTGTAATGAGCCTATCTGACCACGGATCTTCATAAGTGGGTCCGAACCTATTTCACCGCTGGGTACAACGACTGAAAGACCCGGCATGGTGCCCTGAAGTCCACGACCAACATCCGCGATAGGTCTGGCTTCCAGTATTTTTGTATCAACAGTGGAAACCGATCCGGTCAGATTTGCTTTTTTCTGGGTCCCGTAACCAACAACAACTACCTCATCGATGATGGTTACATCAGGTTCAAGCAATATTTTATAATATCCCCCGGCCTGAACATCAATCATTTGCTTCTGATAACCGATAAAGGTCACCTGCAACTGTTTTGCTCCACCGGGCAGATTTAATGAGAATTTGCCTGCCATATCTGTAATTACTCCTGTCGAGGTTCCTGGAACTGAGATATTGGCACCAATAACAGGTGCGTTTGTGACTTTGTCAATCACTTCACCCGTAATACTTTGCCCGTACGCAGAGCTGTAAAGCCAGCATAAAAGGGCAAAAAAGAATGATACTTTCTTAATTTTCATAGTAAAAGGATTAGTAGGTTAATGTAAATCAATTATATAAAGTATATTACTATTCTCTAATTGAGGTTATCCCAATAATCTTCCCTTCCATTAAAGAAAACCAATATGATTGGTTTTTGTCAACTAAAACTTTATTGATTGAGGAGTTACCGGCCTTATATTTCCATAAAATATTTCTTGTTTTCGGATCAATAGCAACAAGTAATCCATTCCGGGTAGCAGCTATCACTAACTCTTTGGTAGCCAATAGCGGACATGGATTATGCTCATACCCAAAACCTGCATTTACAGCCCATAAGGTTCTCGGAGAATCAGAAGATGCTGAAACAGCAATTACCGAATCATTCATAAGTTTTACATATACCATTGAACCATCGGGGCTAATACCTGTCGATTCCCTTACCTGATGCTTGTTAGTTCGCCATACTTCCTTACCGGTTGTGATGTCGATAGCTGTCATATATCTGTCAGGTGCAACAATGAACACTTTGCCTCCGGAACATACAGGAGTAATATTGCCGGGGGAGAATAATTTCTGAGATTTTCCATTATTCCATTTCCATTTGAGAGTTCCGGTGTTTATATCCAGGCAATACAAATATGTGTCCCATGCACCAAAAAGGATATGTGAGCCACAAAGTGCGGGTTTGCCCTGAATAAGTCCCTGAACATCTGAAAATTGCCAAATTATCTTGCCTGTTTTTGCTTCGATACAGTAGAAAACACGGTCACCACCTCCAATATATACAAATCCATTCCCGGTAATTCCTTCGCATAAAACCGGTTTCCCTGTCTTCACTTCCCACAACTGCATTCCTTTAAGTGCGTCCAGACCAATAACTCTTCCATCAACCGTACCCAAAACAATTATTGCATCAGTAGTAACGGGAGTAGAATAGACAGGTCCGTTTAATTGTTTCTGCCAAATAATTCTACACGATTTGGTGCTGATTGCCTTCAACCAGCCAAGCGAATTCCCATATACCAGAATTGTATCATTTACCAGACACGGTCCCGAAAAAATGGAAGCCGAATCTGATAATTCTACAACAACTTTAATATTAGGATAAGCTTTATTTACTGAAAAGTCAGGTACTGATGAAACAGGTAGGTATTTAATTGTGTCGGGCTTAAGGTAATTGATTACAATAGCGGGTTTTCCCATAGACACTGAAAGCTCTTTATTATATACTAACACGCTATCGTTACGGAGCAAGACAATATTGTATCCTGGAGGGGAAGAATTTCCAGAAGAAAGAGCTCTCCCCATTATACCCGGAATACCGTCAAAATTATAAAGAGCAAGACGGTGGCCGTGTCCACAGAAACCTATCCTGCAACCGAAAGATTTCAGAACATCAGTCACCTGCGGCCAGTCATCAAGTCCTTCGTTCAAAGGATAATGCGAAAACGAAATCAGGACCTCCTTATTTAATTTAATCTGTTGAAGTTGTTGTTTCAGCCACAATAAATCTTCCTGTTTCATATGACCATCGCCCATTTTCATAAATGGACCAGTATTGAAACCTGCAAACAGGTAATCACGATATTTAAACAAAAATCTGTCACTGCCCCAAAGCCTGTTAAAGGTAAGTCCCGCCGATTCCGACCAGTTTGTTTCATGATTGCCAGGAAGGACATAACAAGGTTTAATCAGTTTGTTGAGAGCGCTCTTAACAGCAAGTAATTCTATATCTGATCCTGAATTGGTAAGATCACCTGTCACTACCGTAAAGTCTGTATTGGAATTATTGATTTCAGCTACGATCCGGTTAAGTGATGAATCGTTGAAAGATCCGGGATTTACATGCAAATCAGTAAGAAGAGCAAAAGAAACCGGGCCCTGCCCCCGGAGCAGGTCAATTTCTGTTACTAACGACAAAAATACGAATAGTGCATATTTTGCCAGAATGCGAATGATATGGTTACTATTCACGTACATAATCAATTCTTTGATTTGCCATTTATTCATCAGGACAATGACCAAAATAGCCCTTGTCTTATTTTTTGAAGGAAAATGAGTACAGCAAAATTATTACTTCATAAAATTATATAATGTTGTATTACATCATACAATAAAGTTGTAATACATCTTACAAATTTATGAATTGAATTAAATTTTTTAACTATTTTTATAAAAAAAATATCATTATTTTTAAAAAAAACACTATCACTATGAAAATAAGATCGTTATCAACTTATTCATGCCTCTCTCTGATACTTGCTTTATTTTCATTTAGCTGCATTCAAGCTCAAAGGATTGATACAGGACTGGAAATACTTATCAGAAGCAAATTTGAAATATTAAAGGGCAAGAGAGTCGGACTGATAACAAATCCTACCGGAGTAGACAGAAATTTAAGATCGGTAATCGATTTAATATTTAATGCTCCGGGAGTAAATCTTGTTGCACTCTATAGCCCTGAGCATGGGATCAGAGGCGAATTTACTGCAGGTGAGGCTGTTGGTTCAATGGCTGATCCATCAACCAGATTACCAGTATATAGTCTGTATGGCAAGACCAGGAAACCGACAAATGAAATGCTGAAAGGCATCGATATCCTTGTATATGATGTTCAGGATATCGGCTCCAGATCGTATACATATATAAGCACATTGGGCCTTGCAATGGAGGCTGCTGCAGAGAACAATATCACCTTCCTTGTACTGGACCGGCCTAATCCACTGGGTGGCATACGAATGGAAGGGCCGGTAACACAACCCGGATTCATCTCTTTCGTTAGTCAGTATCCTATTCCTTACATATATGGGTTGACAGTAGGTGAACTTGCAACGTTTCTGAATGAAGAGAAGCTTCTTAAAGACGGGATAAAATGCAAACTTGAAGTAGTAAAAATGAACGGATGGAAAAGGAATATGAGTTTTGAAGATACAGGATTGCCATGGGTACCATCATCGCCCCACATTCCTGAAGTGCATTCTCCTCTCTTCTATCCAGCTACAGGAATAGCAGGTGAGCTATACGTTGTCAGCATCGGAGTGGGATATACCCTCCCATTTCAGCTATCTGCCACTGAATGGTTCAATGCCGATTCGCTTGCTCAGAATCTTAATTCTCTTCATCTGGCTGGTATTATATTCAGACCTATTAATTATAAACCATTCTATAGTGTTTCCCAGGGAAAAGTTGTTCATGGAGTTCAGATCCATTTTACGGATGTTCAGAAGGCTTCATTATCACTGATCCAGTTTTACATTTTGCAGGAAGCACATAAATTATGGCCCGAAAAGAATGTTTTCACGTTATGCGATAAATCACGTCTCGATATGTTTGATAAAGTATGTGGAACAGATAAAGTAAGGATCGAATTTTCAAATACCTTTTCTGTTGACTCCATCATGGGTTTATGGACAAATGACATTCCAGCTTTCAGAAAAAAAGCGGAGAAGTATTTTCTGTACTGATAGTTAAAACTATTGTTCAATCCTTTTTTCAAGTTCGCGGGCATGACCAAGGAACTCATCAATTTTCATTTCAATATGATAAATCATTCCATGCGTCGTTCGGATCTTGGGACTTTCATTTTCATAAAAGTAATCTTTACCAAGGATCAGCTGAACACGTTTAAACTGCTCTACCCAGATCTGTTGAGAAAGGTCGCTGAAAGGTCCGTCAAGTTCATAGCTCGGGAATGAAGCGTCAACCTGGCTTATGTAACAGTTTCTAAATGACCAGTTCAGAACAGCCATAGAATTCAATGATACAGGTGTAAATACATTTGCTTCTGATGGGTGAAATTTATACCAGACATTCCTGTAACCTATTATTTTCAGATCTGACAGATCTTTTTCCTGTTTCCACTGTCGTAATGCTTCAGCTAATGCCTGAAGAACTTTATAATGAGTATCAGGCCCGGCTCCTTCGGGATCAAATGCCAAACTTATAATCGTTGGCTGTATACGTTTCAGCATATTCAGAATAGGTTCAACATCGCGCTTTCTCTGAGGTTGTGGTGTAAAAAGATCACCGGTATAAAAACCCAGTCGCAGATGCTCTATATTCTGAACCTTAACTCCATAGTGAGCCCATACCAGTTCTTCCTCAAACTCACGTAGCATACCTTTAAGCTTTTGAATATCAGATGGATTCTTTTCACCGCTGTAGCTTGATTTGAGTAATTCAATATTTTTTTCAATCTGATCTGTCAGATCTTTTTTGGATTTAAGATTATAAATCCCGACCATGACCCTGGTGATACGATGACAAACACCTCTCAGCTTACCTTTTTCATCCCTGGCAGCAATTTTATCGAGATAATGACTGACGTCTTTATCAAATTTATATTTGAATCCCTGTTCAAAGAAATCAGGATATTCGAGCATACCGATCTTCCCCTGTTTAATCAGTTTTAATGATTCTTGCAGCAGGTTCTGCAACAAAATGTTTGAAACAGAAGTAAAACCTGAGGTCAATATTGAGAAATGAAATTTATTCGAGATAATCCTAAGTTGAGGTATTATGCACGGGAAGATGCCAAGCATTATATCGTCGTGATGCGGTCCGGTGTGAAGAAAAGTCTGGTCATTCTCTTTTCTGAGACCCTTCTCAATCTTTATTTTTGTTGATTCGATTACATCCTTCACCTTTTCGATACTCAAATCGGGTATAAGCGAGCAATACTCGTCATTTTTTAAATCATCGATTACAAGCTTATGTGCATACTTATCGATTCTCTGGCAGAGATCGAAGATCGCTCTCTCTGTTTTCTCAAATGTCCAGACGTCATCCCTGTAGTACTTTTCAATACTGTCATGCAGTTTAACAGCTGCACCTTCACTCAGATAAAACCTGGCGTTTTTCTGTCTCTGGAGAACTGTTGCAGGAAACAGATTATCCGGTTCATTTTCAAGTGCATACTTTACAACAGATGCCTTTGATTCTCCTGCTGCAAAAATGATAGAGACACCTTCAGAATTATAAGTTAATGTGCCGAGGCCTATAGTAATTACTTTTCTATAGCGTGAAACCTCAATACCCCCAAGATCTCCTGCTGCAGCGGCCTGGGTTTCAAAATTTGTGGCGGTCAGACGCGTTGACGAGTTATGATCGCTACCGCGTGTATTAAAAGCTATATGGCCGTCAGGACCCATTCCACCCAGGAAAAAGCCTATTCCTCCAAGCTCCCTTATACGGTTCTCGTAATTAGTGCACCAGTTATCAATACTGAAAATTGAAGCCTGCTGCAGTTTCTCAAGTTGTGAATCAGCTTCCCTGTTTCTAAGTGAGAGATCTATGCGGTTATCAGGGAAAATTTCAGAATAGTGCTTACCATGTGCCAGAATGATCTCATCAGAATTTATGAGTAAGGCTCTGGCGGGATCGAGACCAAATCCCTGTAAGTAGTAATTTTTTACATAATCATAAAAACTGTTATGCTGACTGGGATCAATAGGATAGAATTCATCAATCTGCACAAAATGCAATCCCTTAAATGATGGTTTTTTTGAGATATGAAGACCGTTTTTTTCCATTAGTCTGCGATTTTCCGGTTGGTTCCAGCCAGATAATAATTGACCCGTCCATTTAATAAAATATTCAGGCGTTTTACCTGTCGGGAGACTTATTACTCCATCAGGATTTTCTGCCACCCATTCAAGAAACCGTAGAGATGTGAGTAATCCGAGATCAGGGAAATTCTGTACAACAATATAGGGTGTGTGTGTTGAATACTCCGTACGTCCTGAGCGGTCAAAAAATGACTGTTCTACATTAGTAAGGCAACTGATCTTCATTGTTTTCATTTTTTCAACTATAAATAAACACTTATTTCCGGCTTCCTATTAAACAATCACAGCTTCTTCTTAATACCGAAAGCAGGGGCAATTTTAAGAAATCTGATAGCTAACAGACCTGGGATTGAACATAATATGACATAAACAAAAAAGTGTTGATAACCAAGAGTCTCCTTCATTGAACCTGAGATCATTCCCGGTATCATCATACCAAGTGCCATCAAAGATGTACCGATTGCATATTCGGCTGTTTTAAAACGGCTTTCACCAACATAATGAAGCATATATAACATATACGCAGTAAAACCGAAGCCATAGCCAAACTGCTCAAGTGCAATAGCAAGATATATTGTGAAATCACCCGGCATTGGTTGAGTATATGATAAATAGATGTATACACTTATAGGAATATTCATACATAATGCCATTATCAATATCAGTCTTTTTAAACCAAATTTTGCTGCAGTTATTCCGCCCAGGATGCCTCCAAGTGTTAAACAGGCCATTCCGATTGTGCCATAAGCTATACCATACTGTGCAGATGTGAGACCAATCCCCCCCGAACTTCTGGAATCTACCAGGAAAGGAGTTGCAACTTTTACCAGCTGAGACTCCCCAAGCCTGTATAACAGGAAGAATATCAGCGCCGGAACAACTCCCGGCTTTGTAAAAAATGAGACAAATACCTCTTTATAAACATTCCATCCCATTTTTTCATTGCTATTTCTCTCTGCAGGATGTGGAAGCATTATCTTGTTATACAAGGCTATAAACAGCAATAAAATGCCAAGTATGCCAAGTGAGACAGTCCAGCTGAATGCAATGTTCCCTGCTGTTACCAGAAATTCTGAAGCTGTTTTGCCTGTAAGGTTATGATTTACTTTAACAGAAGCTGCAACCGGTTTATCCCAGTTAAGACTCGTAAATTCATATCTGCCGGTCTGTTTTTTGGAAAGATCGATATCCTTACTTCCCGATTTACGTGCAACATTAACAACTACGGTTTCACCCTCATCAGGTGGAGATGAAAGTGCAATATAAATGACTGCTGAATCAAGTTTTGATTTTCCTGACTGAAAAACCGGTACCTGAAGATCACGCGGAAACAGCAGTATCGACGGTTTCCCTTCTGATTTTGGTATAACTATTTGTGAAGGGTTAAAGGGGACATATTCTTCCGGAAGTACCGATTTAGCCTCGAAATTCACAGATTCTAATCCTGTATTCTTCTGTATCAGCCCTGCTATAACAGGAAGCAAGCCCAGTGCTGTCAGCATGGCAAAACGATAAAATGTGGAACGTATTCCAACAAAAAATGCCTGTTTGTGCTGGTCTAAAGCATACATATAAAAACCATCGGCTGCTATATCATGGCTGGCCGATGCTACTGCCACAAGAGCAAAAATGGCAATGGTTAACGGGTAAAAAAAGGAAAATGGCATTCCTATTCCAACTGCAATAAATGCCAATCCAAGCAGAAACTGAGTCCAGACAACCCAGTTTCTTTTTGTAGAAACAACATCGATATAAGGACTCCATAATGGTTTAATTGCCCAGGGAAGGTAAAGAAGACTGGTCCAGAATGCAAACGAAGCAATTGAAATGCCCATGGTTTTGTAAATCAGACCTGAGGTTATCATTACAATACTGTAGGGTATACCCTGGAAAAAGTAAAGTGTTGGAATCCAGCTCCATGGTGAACGATCTTTGATGTTTGTATTATTCATGTGAAAATCTGCTTAATATCGTTTTTCAAGAACTGCACCTCTGAAATAATGCATTAGAATTTCGCGATATGAATATCCATTTGACCCCATCACTGCTGCTCCAATCTGACATAATCCGACACCATGGCCCCAACCTGCACCATACAATATAAACTTAGTCATTTTGTTGTCGCTGATCTTCTCAACAATAAAACATGAACTGTAAAGATGAGATTTTGAAAGGGCTTTCCTTATTTCAAGTTCCTTTCCTAATACCATTGTCTTTTTCGTACCTTCAATCTTCAACCTTATTATTCTGCCTGAGGCACCCCTTTCCAATGGAATCAGATCTGTAACAGTTCCAAAGTCGATTCCTGTCCTAGTCTTAACCAGATCACTTAGTTCTTCCTGAGTGTATGATACACTCCACCTGTAAAAATCTTTTGTTTCCTGGTCATAGTCGTTCAATACCTGCGAAAGGATTATCTTATCGGATGTATTACAAAATGATTCAGGATTCCCAAGAATCCATTTTTTTGCCATTTCTTCCTTATCAATTTCCAGATTATACCCTTCAGGATATGCCGGATTATCGATCACTTTCTGAAGATATGGGTGATTTACAGGTTCCCATACATTTTCAAAAAGCTCTGTTATACCTCCACAG
>Ga0208079_1000691_pt1 | contig 18419 bp, 17 predicted proteins | sample NGESurdeep092012_5_FD_184474 | JGI IMG/M metagenome (GOLD analysis project Ga0208079, IMG submission 184474) | Arctic peat soil microbial communities from Barrow, Alaska - NGEE Surface sample 210-2 deep-092012 (SPAdes) | ecosystem: Environmental > Terrestrial > Soil > Wetlands > Peat ... | reverse complement strand
TTCTTTGGTCATGCTGGTTTTTTATAAATATTTTGTTTTCTAGAGGTGCACTTTAAATTATTTCAAAATAGCGCGCCAGTTCCCAGTCGGTAACATGACGGCGGAACTGGCGCTCTTCCCATTCGCGGGTCGCGGCATAGTGTTCGACGAATGCGTCGCCAAACAGGTTGCGTGCAACAGTCGATGCCTTGAAGCGTTGTGCCGACTCCCACAGGGTATTCGGCAGCGCCAGCGCCGGAGAAAATTTTTGCGCATAGGCATTGCCCTCTACCACAGGCTCTGGCTCCCAGCCTTGGGCGATGCCCTCCAGCCCCGATCCGAGCGCCGCAGCCAATGCCAGATACGGGTTGGCATCGGCCGAGCCGATACGCACCTCGACCCGTTGCGATTTTTCCGAGCCGGAAATCAGCCGCAGTGCGGTGGTACGATTTTCAACGCCCCAGGTGGCGTCTAGTGGCGCCCAATAGCCGGGTACCAGACGCGAATAACTGTTAACCGTCTGTGCATACAGCGCCATAAATTCCGGCATCAAGCGCTGCACACCCGCCATGAAATGGCGCTGAGTTTTGCTCATGGAGAGCGGCTGTTTGGCATCGTAGAACGCTGAACCATGATCATGCCGGTTACGTAGCGACAAATGGATATGCCCGCTTTGGCCCGGATAGTCGTGCGACCATTTCGCCATGAACGTCGCCATCAAGCCATGCCGCTGCGCCAGCACTTTTACGAATGTCTTGAACAACATTGCCTTGTCGGCCATAGCGCCTGCCTCGTCCACCGTCAGCGCTGCTTCCACCACCCCGGGGCCAGTTTCGGTATGCAAACTCTCGATCGACATATCCATGCGCTCGCATAGCTGCATCAGCTCATGATAAAACTCGGCGTTAACCGAATTGCGCAACACCGAATAACCAAAGTAACCGGGCGTCCACGTCTGCAAATCACGATAGCCTTTGGCGCGCACTGACTCCGGCGTTTCCTTGAACATAAAGAACTCATACTCAAGTGCCGCATAGGCATCAAAGCCCATCGCTTCCGCCTTTTCGAGCACACGGCGGAACACCGCGCGCGGACAGATTGCTTCGGCATCGCCTACAAACTCGCCGAGGAAAAACAGCATGTCGCCATCGGCGCCAGGCTCAAACGGCACATCGCGACAGGTATGCGGCAGCAGCCGGACCTGAGCATCAGGATAGGCGGTATACCAACCGGTGTATTTAACGTTGTCATACAGCTGGTCGTTCGAATCCCAGCCGAGCACAACATTGCAAAATGACAGCCCCGATTTGAGCGATGATATGAATTTATCCTTCGACATGTACTTGCCGCGCAAAATGCCGTCGATGTCCGACACCGCCACCTTGACATGGGTCAGGCGCCTCGCCTCGACCAGCGCGATGGCATCCGCAATAGTTTTAACTTCTCGAGCTTGCATGTTTAATTCCAATTCCAGAATTGAAATGTTATCGCCGCTACTGCGTTGCAACTACAGAAAAACCGCGTGGAGCTATAGTACTGGAGCAGAGGTTCTCAGTGGGATTGTAGAGTTGTGCGGGGGGAAGTCAATCAGTTGTCAACCAAGTAGCCGATCAGAGTAATTGTCACAGGCGGCGACTTGTGATCGAGCTATTGATCGAGCGACACCGTTTGCACGATTGTTTCGAATTCCGCCAGAACCTCAGGCTGCCTCTGGCGAAGATAGCGAGCCACCGGTTTGTTTTCCAGTAGCTTGGCCAGATAGCCCTTTGCCAGCACCATATTGAGAACGTCCTGTCCATAGGTCTGCTCGACCATCTTGTACTGCCCTTGCAGGTTGCTCATCTCGCGCTCCATTTTTGCCATTTGCTCTTGGCTCAACCCTGTTAGCTTCGCCAGCTTCTTTTCCTCAAGCAGCATCGCCGCCGGTGTCGCGACCGGGCGTCACGGGGCACTATTTAGCGGAGGGAAACTCCATGGCGGCCATTTCCCGCAAGGCAGCCTCTTCACGAAGGAAAGTGTCCACCGCCTTGGGATCGAATTGGCTACCGGCCATGCGGAGGATTTCCGCCTTGGCGGTGTCAAAGGGTAGCGCCTTGCGGTACGGACGATCGAAGGTCATGGCATCAAGGGTGTCGATGACGGCGAACAGCCTTGCTGCCAGGGGAATTTCCTCACCCTTGAGCCCTGCCGGGTAGCCTGAGCCATCGAAACGTTCCTCGTGACATAGAACGATATCCGCAGCCATGGAGAGGAAAGGTAGATTCTGCAGGATGTGATGGCCGTTGCGCGGATGCTCCCGCATGATTTGCCATTCCTTATCAGACAGTTGCCCTTGCTTCAGGAGAATGGCATCCGGCACGCCGATCTTCCCGATGTCGTGGAGCAGACTGCCCCAGTAGACTTCCCGGAGATCGCTTACCCTTTTATAGTGATGCGCTGCCAAGAGCAGCGTATGCGTCGCGACCCTCTTGGAATGAAGTCCGGTTTCCCGCTCTCTCAAGTCCAGGGCTTCGGCGAGGGATTCAACGAACATCTCATAAGGGTCGTTTTCCAGGCCGCCGAGGCGCTTGCGGGAATCCAGGAGGCAATGCTCACAGGTGTGGCGGCCGAGTATGCGGACATATTGCCGTTCGTGAGAAACCGTACCGCATTCGGCACAGGCGGCAGCGAAACTGTCAGACCCCAACATTGTGGGGGAAGTATGACTTTCCATCGTGATCCAACTGCCCATAGAGGTTTCAAGTTCCTATTGGACTCGGCCCTCCACACGAAGTCAAATTCGATCCGAAACTGACCGGCAGCAGGGTGTCGCGTGCTGGACCTCACATGTGTCTGCTTCAAGGCGATGCAAATGGTAAGCGCAGATTTTTAATTCCAACGACCGCTTACGGGTAAACTATAACCAGGTGTGTCTAACCGCTGCGTGCCAATTGCAGTCGGTCGTGAATTGCCTCAATTGGGTTCGTCCATAACTGATGTGACATTACATCGTTAATCTTGGTAAAGTATCGCTTTCAGAATTTCCACTCAATAAATCGGAGTAGGGAGAATTTATGCACCCGAATAAATTGGCGTTGGCAACACTAATACTTGCTATTGCATTATTGTCCGGCTGCGGTTCGATGCCCAAGACACCGGAATTGATGATTCAAAACGCCAAGGATGGAAAGATGATGTCCGAGAAAGATGTCTTTGAAGTCAAGCGGCCTCTTTCACAGGTTTCAGCGATATTCAAGAAAAAGGCGAATGAATGTTTCCGGCAAGATGTTTCGAATAACGCGGTAGTAGGCTCCGCCACCGGAATAAGATTAAATCAACGCCAAGTCCACGCGTTAACGCCCAAGGTGATTGTCGACAAACAGCATACCCGGCTTACGCTACAAGTGAAAACCACTGAAGGTGCAACTGAACTGGGGGACATGCCGCCTGACGGATGGTACATGATGGTGGTGGATGCCTACCCGGTGGATAAGAACACGACGCGTGTTGAATCTTACTACCAGCATACCAGCTATCACGATGCATTTACGGCAGTCAAACTTTGGGCAAACGGAACGAATATGGATTGTCCGGATTTGACTCAGTGATTCCTTCTGCAACATGCCAACTCTGACTTCATCGTGCAGAGTAGCGCTGCTTGTTCTTGTCGTAGGCATGGCAAGCGCCTGTTCGTCGATGCATGACTACACGAGCAGCACACCTGAAAACCTGGCCATCACTCCTGACGTGCGCTCTGGCTCCGCGTACCTGCATGTATATGACGTCGACAATACGTGCAATTTGACCTATCAAGGCACGGTGGAGTTGAGTAGCTCTAAGGTAAAGGTCGGTCTCCCCGTCAACAAGCTCAGCTACCTCGATTTTAACTTTTCAGACTCATCGATTTTTACCGGCAGCCACAGTACTTCTTATGGGACATACCTGACACCCCGTGCCGGTTACCATTATGATGTAGTCGCCAGTTATATCGACAAGATGTACGGCGCGACAATTTATGAGCAGGATCAGTACAGTGGTGCGCGTCACGTGGTTCCGCACATTGCGCCCAAGGCTTGTGCCTCAAAGTGAACGTGACTGGCAATCAATGCCATCACCATGAGGGGAGTTAACCCATGTGTATACCCCGGGTGTCCGCTTTTCGCAAAGCTGACTGTCTGAAATGTGTCGATAGCGCCACTTGGCGAACAGCAGCTATGGGGCGACCTGAATGGTTGAGATGAACTCGAAGCGCCAAGGGCGGCTTTGTAGTGGTTAATATCGAGGTGCGAAGGGCAGGAGTGTGCCACAAGCAGAATTTCAACTTGATATTCCATTTGATTCACGGCACGATGCGCTGATGAGAACATTTTTTCTACACCCTCGTTAGAGTTCATCATGGGAATTTGGTCAGTGTTTGAGGGATATTGTGTTAGCTTGCTTGTTGATGCAGCCCTCGCGTATGCCGCCTTCTCGTTTCTCGGCGAGTACCGAAAGTTATTTATGACAAACCCTAAATCTGCCATGTCTGTTGAGGTATTGATGCTTGCCGTCACCTCTTCGGGTGGCCCGGGTTATTTGGCAGCTTTTCTTCTTGCTGGCTCCGTCTTGTGCTTCCTGGCTACAGCATTTACATTGCAATTCAATATATCTTCATATTTTGGTTTGCTAAATTGAGACTGAGCGGTCGGGGAGATAGGTAACAAAAAAGTCTCGGGGCAGGGGTAACAAACAAATTGCAATGACTGTTTTCTGGAATATATAGCATGCAAAGAAAAATTGGTTTGATTCTGGGCGGGGGCGGTGCACGCGCCGCTTACCAGGTCGGCGTATTAAAAGCGATTGCCAAAATATTACCGCGCACCGCTCCCAGTCCATTCGCGGTTGTTTGTGGTACATCGGCAGGCGCAATTAACGCTGCCGCATTGGCCATGAACGCCGACAATTTCCGCAGTGGCGTTAAACAACTGCTTAGTTTCTGGAAAGATTTTCGAGCTGAGAATATATACCGTTCTGATCCAATAGGCGCGTTCAGTAATTTAGGGCTTTGGCTTGCCGGGCTGCTATTGAGCATTATGGGTATCAATAAATTAAGCCACGTGTCTTTGCTGGACAATTCACCGTTAAAGCGATTGCTCCAAGAAACACTTCCGCTGAATAAAATCCAGGAGAGTTTAGATGCCGGATTTCTGCACGCTTTGGGCGTTACCGCTTCCGGTTATGCTTCAGAGCAATCGGTGACTTTTTTTCAGTCCCAGATGGATGTTCAGGGTTGGCAACGAGCGCAACGCATAGGATTGCCAACCAAGATTGAAATTGATCATTTACTGGCGTCCTCGTCCATACCCTTCCTTTTTCCGCCGGTGCGTATTAACCGGGAATATTTCGGTGACGGCTCAATGCGCCAGATTGCGCCTATCAGTTCGGCCTTACATCTGGGAGCCACGCGGGTGATGATTATAAGCATGGGTCAAAGCAGCCGGGAGCCGCCCGAACCCATCCGAGACACTAACCACCCATCTCTGGCACAGATTGCCGGCCATGCATTAAACAGTATTTTTCTGGATAGCATGGAGGTTGACTTGGAAAGATTGCGACGAATCAACCATACCGTCAACTTGGTCCATGAAGAAAGGCGTCCACATACCACTTTGGGTCATGTCGATGTGCTGGTAATTGAGCCCAGCCAGACGATTGATAAAATTGCCAAACGTTATGTTTCCAACTTGCCCTGGAGTATCCGTTTCATGCTACGAGGAGTGGGTGCGATACACAGCAGTGGAGCAAACTTGGTGAGTTATTTGCTATTCGAGAAGGGCTTTTGCAGAGCCTTAATCAAATTAGGATACCAGGATGCCATGAAACGCAGCGAAGAAATACTTGCATTTCTCAACTCTGGCACAGAAACTAAAAGTGTAGACTGAGTTCTTAGGTGGCATCAAGGTGTAAACCATCGGATCTTGATTTCTTATGTCATTGTTCTGGCCTAGTGAAATCTCCAATTTTTCCCTTATAAAAGATCTCGATTCCGTCTTTCATATATGCCAATGTCAGGTCGTTTTGCTTTTGTGACGCGGAATACCTTTCACAAACCTCAATCGCCTTTTCAGCTGTGGCACGTAAATCTTTTGTCTTGATATCTTTCTTTAGGGTATTGATTTTCTGGATATCGTATATAGCAGTACCGGGGAGAACAATTCCGCTCACGAAATATGCATTCTCTAACCAACTCATGCTTTTTCTCCAAAAGAAATCTAACAGTTATTCATCAGGCTCGCCGGTCTGTACTATTGAAAATAACGAAGCCTGCAGATTCACAATAACTGAATAATTCATTGACGGCTCCACAAGTTTGTCTGTCAGAAAATGCATAATAGTACGGACAGGAGCGAATGTCTCCTTGTGGCACTCTTCCGAATGTCGATCTTTGAAATAGCCTTCTCAAAAGCAGTCATCGGAGCTTTGCGTTCAAGTTAATAATTCAGGATGACCGCTAACTATCAATGGTGACGTTCACTACGCAGATTGCTCTTTACGACAAAGCCTATTCTGCAAGCCGTAACTGCGCCAAAGAAGCGAGCGCATCCCCTCCACTTATGTCCGGAATGATACTCAACTCGAGCACCGTGACCGCAGGAAGCTCAACGTGAAGGTCTTCCGTCTCACGGGTAGCTTTGCCAAGTGGAGACGTACTTGAGCCAGTGATATACCTGCAGCTTTTGCAATCTCTGTATCGAGCTGCTCGCCATGTATTTTGAGGTATTGCAGGATTTTATTCATTCAATCGTCTCTTTACTTCATTGACCACGCCTATCACCTGCAGCTCTGTCAGTAGCAGCCCTTAGTGAACAGGGGGTGGGGTAATAAGTATTAACTCAACGGACATAATGAATCTCCTGGCTAAGCATCTCCGGAGTAATCAGCGTCACACCGTTCGGGCTGACATGGAAACGCTTGCGATCTTCTTCCGGATTGACCCCAACTACCAAGCCGTCCGGAATTTTGCAGTTTTTGTCCACAATGACGCGCTTCAATGTGACGTCGCGGCAAACATCCACGTTCGGCAATAATACTGAATCTTCGATGTTGCAATAAGCATTTATTCGCACATCAGAAAAAAGCAATGAGCGTCGCACTACAGAACCGCTGACGATGCAGCCGCCGGAAACTAGCGAGTCAATCGCCATGCCGCGCCGTCCTTCTTCGTCAAATACGAATTTTGCCGGCGGCAATTGTTCCTGATGGGTCCAAATTGGCCATTCCTGGTCATACATGTTCAAATCTGGATTGACCTTGGTGAGTTCCATGTTGGCTTCCCAATAGGAATCGATGGTTCCAACATCGCGCCAATAAGGCACCTTGTCATCGCCCATCCCGACGCAACTTTGTTCGAAACTTTGCGCGAACACACGATATTTTTCAACCAAATGAGGGATCAGGTCCTTGCCAAAATCATGGCTGGAATTCTTTTCGTCGGCATCGCGAATCAATTGTTCAAAGAGGAACTTGGTATTGAATACATAGATGCCCATACTAACAAGCGACCTGTCGGGTTTACCGGGAATAGACGCAGGGTTAGCCGGTTTTTCGGCAAATTCGACAACGCGTGAATTGTCATCCACACCCATCACGCCAAACGCTGATGCTTCGGCAATCGGCACTTCCAAACAAGCTACCGTCATGTCGGCTTTATTATCCACATGAAAAGCCAACAACTTGCCATAGTCCATTTTGTACACATGATCACCGGCCAGTATCAATACAAAGTTGGGATTCGATGTGCGCAAGATGTCAAGGTTCTGGAACACCGCATCTGCGGTGCCTTTATACCATTGATGTTCGTCAACACGCTGCTGCGCCGGCAACAAGTCAATAAACTCACCGAAATGTCCATTCAAGAAAGACCAGCCTCGCTGAATGTGTCGGGTCAGGCTGTGCGATTTGTACTGTGTTGCCACCCCGATGTGGCGGATACCGGAATTCACGCAATTGGACAACACAAAATCAATGATGCGGAACTTTCCACCGAATGGAACCGCCGGCTTGGCGCGCCACTCAGTGAGTTGATGAAGACGACTACCACGCCCGCCTGCCAACACCATCGCATAAGTATTTTTGGTAAGGCGACTGACGAAACGCGGAGTCGAATTACTCTCAGCGGCATGGTACTTTTTTTGCAAGTAACCCAATTCGGTATTCATTTAGTCTCTCAATTTTTTTGAGGCGAATTTAATTCCAGGAATGATGTCGGGCTTTGTGTTACTTGCGCATGTATATATATCGTCCAATGCATTCTATGCCTTAAAAAAAAGTGGAACGGAAATAAAGTCAAAATTAATGGCGGTTCTTGGCACACAGCGGCTATATGAACATCCTACGCGATATTTTGTTCGCGCAGGGAATCTAGCTGTCCACATTAACCTTGTTTTAAGTGATGGTATATTCAAAAAAGGGGCATAATAAATTCGTGAGCGACGCTGTGTTGAAGCTTCCAACAAGCGTTATCGCATGGTCGAATTGAGCGTGTCGGTTGAAGGTTGCCAAGATATTTCACTCTTAGTAACCTTAAATTGAACTTGGCATTGATTGGGGAAACAATCGCATTTCTTTCGGTGTCGCAAAAGTTACAAGAGGGTCATTATCTTTTTGTGGTGGTCCGTTCCAATTGTGGCTGGATCGGGCTTTTTGCCTTTCAGCATTTTATCGAATGAGGGGAATCGTGATGGAACAGCAAGTAACAGCACTCGAATTAGCGAAAGAAAAATCAACGTGGGGTGAGTATCGCAAAGATAATTTTGGCTATGCGTCCAACGCGGAGCGCCTTGAAAAACGTGGCATGGAAGATTGGGAATTGGTTGAGAAAATTCCGGAATCGCAACTAAATGTTCCATATTGGTTCTGGGCGGTTGTGGTGATTGTATTATTGGTTGGCGTGGGCCTCAGTTTTCCGTTCTGGGGACTGCGCCCCGGGGTTGTTGTAAAGTGGACTGACTGGGTGAAAGACCCGGGATTTTTGGGCTCGCTTGTGTATATTTCTCTTGCAGCTGCATTCGTATGGTACATGGTAAACATGTACGGATCTTCTGCTGCGGGCAGATTGGATTCCGACAAGGGAGCACAGCGAAACAATTGATGGTGTTCTTTCCCAATTGATTAGCAAACGTGGATTTTCAAGGCCACCTCAGGTGGTGTCAGTGCCCACATTACCTGAGAAGACTCTAAGCTCGACCCTCTATTGCTGGTCGCGACAGTCAGCGATCAAGTGTTAGGCACCTTCGATTACACGCTCCCTTAGGCCGGTAACTTTGCGCCCTTGCCTTTCGGTAAGTTTGCCAAGTTAAGTACAGATTATTGCGTGGCTCCGATAGAGTCAATACATATAGGATGAAAGGTCGATTTTTAGAATGGCCGGCAATCGGTAATCTCTAACTTCACACCTCAATTGACTCCTTGTGTCGGGAGCCGCATGTCGCCAATGTCCGCTTTGCGGCGATCTAAAAACTGGTATGAAAACAAAATTACGATGGACTGCTTTCGGGTAAGCTATTGCAAGGATAGAAGGGCTGCTGCGTGCCACAACCAGAACTTCAACTTGATATTCCATTTGATTCACGGCAGGATGCACCGATGATCCTTTTTCTACATTGTCTTTAGGTGTCTTAAAGGAACCGCATGACCCAGCCGCTGCCATTGCCAATGCATTGTATCCCCGTCACCAATGCTACGGTACTTGAGTTATACGAGTACGTCGTAGCGCCGTGGGTTAAAGAACTTGGTCTTTGCCAGTTTTCCGTGAGCGTAGGGCAAGCATCCGCTCGACTGCCACAGAAACCGGCGTTGAAGTTCTCAAGTGGCGCTGTGTGCGGCCAGGCCATAATGTCCGCGATTGATACCGTTATTGCATTGGCGATGATGACAACGCAGCGAACGACCAAAGGAACTATCTATCAGCACACACACTTCCTTCGTCCAGCTGTGAACGACGACTTTCTTGTGCAGGCCACCGTTCTTCGGTTTGGGAAAGGAACCGCCTTCGCCGAGGCCCGTGTCACCTTTGTGTCGTCCGGCGAACTGGTTGCACACGCGACTGCGGAGTTTGCATTTTGAGCACGACGCCTGACCTGGCGTTAGGAAAGTAGCTATTTCACTACAGTAAGGGATATATTTTCAATGAAAATCCCGCGACTGCGTAACCAGGTCACCTAGCATATGCGTCAAGTCTTTCAAATGTCCTGCGATTAGATGCGTCACCTCCCCCTGCTTCTCCAATACCCCATACACCGCCAGCAGCTGTGATCCCAGCAGCTGTGGCCGCTGTTTTTCAGCTAGGTCGCGCCACACTACTACGTTGATGGATCCGGTTTCGTCCTCCAGCGTCAGGAAGGTCACCCCACTCGCAGTACCGGGGCGCTGGCGGCTGATCACCAAGCCGGCCGCACGTGTGAGACGCCCATGCGGGAATGAACGTAACTCATTCGCTGTAACCAATCGTTGTGCACGGAGATCGTTACGAAGCAGAGCAAGTGGATGCCTGCCAAGGGTAAACCCAAGACTTGCATAGTCCGCTGCCAGGTTTTGGCCTTCAGTCAGTTGGAACAGTTCGGGTTTCATTTCATTGGACGATGCCAATGCAAGCGGAGTGGCCTGTTCGATGCCAGCGACATCCCAGTAGGCGTTTCTGCGGTGCCCGGCTAGTGTGGCCAAAGCACCAGCTGCGGCCAGGCACTTGAGATCGCGCTTGTCCAGCCCGCAGCGTGCGGCCATATCTTCCACGCTATCGAATGGTCTTTGTGCACGCGCTTCTATGAGGCGTGCCGCACCTTCCCAAGAGAGTCCGTTTACCATACGCAATCCCAGGCGCAGTGCTGGCTGATCCTTCTCTACCAGTGAGGGAAGTTGATGAGCAAGGGACAGGGTGCAATCCCAATTGCTCTGGGTTACATCCACTTCCAACACTTCAACGCCGTGACGGCGCACGTCCTGCACGATCTGCGCCGGGGCATAAAAACCCATCGGCTGGCTGTTCAACAGGGCGCACGCAAACGCTGCAGGTTCGTGGTATTTGAGCCAGGCGGAAACATAGACCAGCAGGGCAAAGCTTGCCGCATGCGACTCTGGAAAGCCGTATTCACCAAATCCTAGTATCTGCTGGAATATCTGCTGCGCGAATTCTTCCTGGTAGCCACGCTCGCGCATCCCATCAATAAGTCTTCTCTCGAATTGTTCCAGTCCCCCCTTGCGTTTCCAGGCAGCCATGGAGCGTCGCACCTTATCCGCTTCGCCAGGCGTAAACCCTGCCGCTACCACCGCGAGCCGCATCACTTGCTCCTGGAAAATTGGCACACCCAGCGTGCGTTCCAGAACGTCTTTCACCTCCTCGCTTGGGAAGATTACAGGTTCCATACCCTGACGACGGCTCAGATAGGGATGAACCATGCCACCCTGGATCGGGCCCGGGCGAACGATGGCCACCTCGATCACCAAATCATAGAAACAGCGCGGCAGCATGCGCGGCAACATGGACATCTGTGCACGCGATTCGATCTGGAACACGCCCACCGTATCGGCATGCCCGATCATGTCGTACACAGCAGGATCCTCGCGTGGTACATCCGCCATCGTGAACGGTCGGCCACGCAGCCTGCTCACTTCATCCAGCGCCCGGCGAATGGCGGAGAGCATGCCGAGCGCCAGTACGTCGATTTTGAGCAATCCCAGAGCGTCGAGGTCGTCCTTGTCCCACTGGATGATGGTACGTTCCGCCATAGCCGCATTCTCGATCGGCACCAGATGCGAGAGTTTGCCGCGCGCGATCACGAAACCGCCCACATGCTGGGAAAGGTGACGCGGAAAGCCCATCAGTTCATCGACCAATTGCATCAGCAGACTGACTTTTTGGTTGGCGGGATCGAAGCCGGCTTCCGCAAGGCGTTCTGGCATGATCTGACGTCCATCCCACCATGCCATGGATTTTGCCAGTCGATCCACCTGTTCCAGGTCGAAGCCCAGTGCCTTGCCCACATCGCGCATCGCGCTCTTGGGCCGATAGGTGATCACGGTTGCAGCCAGTGCCGCACGGTCCCGACCGTATTTTGCATAGAGGTATTGGATCACCTCCTCGCGGCGCTCGTGTTCGAAATCCACGTCGATATCCGGAGGCTCGTTGCGCTCCCTTGAGATGAAACGCTCGAACAACATTTCCATGCACGCCGGGTTCACTTCGGTGATATGCAGCGCGTAACACACCGCAGAGTTGGCCGCCGACCCGCGCCCCTGACAGAGGATGTTACGCGTCCTGGCAAAACGCACGATGTCGTGCACAGTGAGAAAGTACGGCTCGTACTTGAGTTCTTCGATGAGAGCCAGTTCATATTCCACCAATGTGCGAACATTTTCCGGCACACCATCCGGGAAACGCTGCGAGAGCCCTGCTTCGGTCAGCTGGCGCAAATGGGAGATGGCCGTTTCACCTTTTGGTACCAGTTCCTCTGGATACTCATAGCGCAACTCGTCTAGCGAGAAATGGCAGCACTCGGCAACTACAAGCGTTTGTTCCAGCAATTCCGGCGAGTACAAGCTCGCCAGATCGGTGCGCCCGCGAAGATGGCGCTCTCCGTTTGGATAAAGCGCGGCCCCTGCAGCAAATATCGGCTTACCCAGACGAATCGCTGTGAGTGTGTCCTGCAATGCACGGCGAGACACAGTATGCATGTGCACATCGCCTGTCGCGACCAGAGGTAGCCCTGCTGCCTCTCCCAGCTCAGTTATTGCGGTGAGCCGCTCTGTGTCGTCTGAGGCACGGAACAGTTCCACTGCCAGCCATGAACGCCCAGGAAAAGTGGCCGCGGCTTGTTGCGCCTGTTCCAGGCTAGGCAGAGGATCCGTCAACAGCAATGCGAGGCAACCGGGCAGGCCGTTCAGAATGTCGCAGAACGCAATACTGTATCGCCCTTTGATGTCGTTGCGTCTCCCTTGGGTGATCAGTTCCGACAGGTTGCCATACCCCGTACGGTCTGTAGCAAGCAGCACGATGTTCGGTCCGTCTGCAAAACGAATTTCGCTACCCACGATCAACTTCAAGCCGCATGCTTTCGCCGCCACGTGGGCGCGCACAATACCGGCAAGGGAGCACTCATCGGTGATGGCTAGCGCCGTGTAACCCAACTCGTGGGCGCGTTCCACCAGTTCTTCGGGATGCGATGCACCGCACAGGAAAGTGAAGTTGGAAAGGCAATGCAGTTCTGCGTAGGCGTTCATACCAATCACCCATTGCTTCAGGCGAACAGCCCGTGCACAAACCAAGCACCGCTGGTGCGATCGCGAAACACCCATAGCCGAGAACCGTTGCGGCCTTGCGCCACGTAATAGTCGCGCACTGCGTCCATTCCGTCCCACCAGCCGCTCTCGATGCGCTCCGGTCCTGATTTCAGTTCCAGCCTGTCTTTGTGGCAGGGTAATGGCTTGGGCAGCAGCCACAGCGGCCTCTGAAGTTTGCTTGGCGATCTTACTTCCTCTCCAGCGTCGCATTTTCGCCAAGCCAGTTCCGGTCGGTGGTCAGCTGCTGGCGTGATGTTGAATACAGCCTCTTTGCCAAGCCGTATGCGCAGCCGTTCCAGCAACAGATTGCCATCACCTGTTTCTGCACTAACCTGGAACATATCCAGGTTAGATAATTCCATGGCCTGAATGCGGCTGGCATTTAGCATGATGGTGTGAACCGGGGCAGACAAACGGGTACGGCCCAAGGTTTCCCGCAGCAGTAGCAACATCCGGTTCAAATCACGAGCGGGCTGTGCGAACCCCACCTTCAAAACTGTATCCGGCACATCCTCATGGCAGCAGACGAGTTCGAATTCCTGTGCACCTGCCTGACACAAACCTAGATAACCTTCCAGTTCCAGCAGCAATCTGCGTGCGGCAAAAAGCAACGCCTCCACTTCGTGTACTTGCGATGGCAATTCCAGACGCCGCTCGAAACCGGGTGGCGGCACGAAGAATTCGCGCGCCTCAGGCAACCGGCCCAGCGCGCGATCCAGCTCGTCCAGCAAGTTCTGACCAAAACGTCGCGCCATACCGGCACGCGGAAAACGCATGCATTCACCCAAGGTAAGCGCACCGACCATTTCCAGACTCGCCAAGGTATCCCGCGATTGATCGAGCACTCTCACCGGCAATTCACCTAGGACCTTTTCGAGCTTGCCCGATTCGCGGATTGCAACCTCCTTACCCGCCAGCGCCATCAACCAAGCTGCATGCGGCGTCGGCGCGCAGGCGAGGCTGGAGGTGTAGCCCATTTCGTTCAGGCCGTTACGCATTTTACTGATCAGGTTGTTGAAGCCACGATGCAATCGCAGGCAGCTGCCGATTTCTATTAGCAACCCATCAGGAGGCTGGAGGCTCACATCAGGTGTAAAGCCTCCCGCCCAAGCAGCAAGACCGGCCAGCGATTCCTGCTCTGCCGCCATATCGCGACCGCGCACAATAAGATTGCCCACCAATGCCTGGGCGGAGGAACCCTGCATTCCCGGTCGCACTCCGCCTGCACTGGCGGCCGCATTGCATGCCTTCACGCACGAGCGGTTGCCCTGCTTTTCAATGACAGCGATGGGTTCAGGCGCAGCACCGCCCCTGGAGAAGATTTCCAGAGGAAGCGAGGAGAAATGAATGGCTAGCCAAAACATGAATGATGCACACAGCTGTGTTGTGCTGGTCAGCTTCGGACTGCTTCCCGAGGAAACTGCACAACAGATAGAGATGGCGCCGATGGACGTGCACGGCGAACGCCATTGGTTTGATGAAGATTCACCATCACCGGTTTGCTCACGTAACCGCCCCGGCGTTTGAGGATATGCACCGCCAGTCCGTTCGCGGTTGCTTCCAGACGTAGTCGCAGCGAGGCGGTAGAGCGTTCCTGCGCGGCACTCGCTGAACGGAACAGTACTCCCCAGGCACGCCCGGATTCCGCAGCGAGTTGCAGGCGGCGCATGCGCCGCTCATCGGGTTTGCTCAGCCATGCCAACACCGCACTGCATGCGCCGGAACGTAACGTCTGTTCCACAGTCCACCAGGCATCGGCTGCCGTTCGCGGCTGTGCTACCAGCAGTTGTTTCAGGTTGACCCCGGCAACGCTCAAGGCTGGCGCATAAGGCACGTGGGGTGGAGCCACCCAGGCCTGCCATTCGCTTTGTGCGGATAGTTTGGCCAGCGCCGGGAGCAACAACCGCAGCTCACCGATTCCTTCCCGCTCAACCAGAATTTCCGTTAGTGCTCCACGCGCCCAGCCACCGCCCGGCAACTGTTCATCCAGTTCTGCGAATCCGGTCGGCAGCGTAGTAGCGTCGCCCGTCTGCGCAAGCCGGTCACCGCGCCAGATGCCGGGGTGTTGTAGCACTAAATCCAGGGATGCATTCATGGTTCAGCTACTTCCACATTGCCTTCATCTTGCTCAGCAAATCCACCACCTCTTCCCGAGATCTGCTGGTTGCATGGACAGGAGTTGCTTCAACTACCGGCCAGGCCTTCTTCTCAAACAGGTCCAGGATGCCAGCAGGAATGAAGCGAGTCCTGCCGGCATAGACATGGCGGTCTCCGAATTGCGATTGTTGCGTGACAAAGAAACGTTGTGGCATCACGATCTGCAGATGATCTTTGGCACGGGTCATGGCCACATACAGCAGCCGCCGTTCTTCTTCGATCTCGTTGGTGTTTCCGGTAGCCAGATCAGAAGGCAGGCAGCCGTCCACCGCATTCAACAATGTGACTGATGTCCATTCCTGCCCTTTCGCAGAATGGATGGTGGAAAGTATCAGGTAGTCTTCATCGCGCAACGGCGCACCCGATTCGTCGCTTGTGGCATCGGGCGGATCCAGCGTGAGTTCGGTAAGGAAGCGCTGCCGCGACGGGTAAGTGGCTGCGATCTTTTCCAGTTGATCGATGTCGTTCAGTCGAACCTGTGCGTCTTCAAACAGGCGCTCCAAATGACCTTTGTACCAAGTGCTGATCGTTTCGAATTCCAATGGCCACGGCACAGCACGCTGGCGCAGGCTTTCCACCAGTTCAAGGAAGCCCTGCCAATCCTCAGCCGCACTGGACGGCACTCGGGATTCCTGCAGCCCCATCATCACATCCTGCGCCAATGCAAGGTTGTCGAGCACCTGTGCCGATGTCTTCGGTCCGATGCCGGGAATCAGTTGCAGCACGCGGAACCCGGCAACCCGGTCGCGCGGATTCTCGATCCAGCGCAGTACCGACAGCACATCCTTGACGTGGGCGGACTCCAAAAACTTCAAACCGCCGAACTTCACGAATGGAATGTTGCGCCGCACGAGTTCGATTTCGAGCGTCGCACTGTGATGAGAGGCGCGGAACAACACCGCCTGTGATTTGAGTCGTATGCCCATTTCCCGCCGCTCAAGCACCTGCTCCACCACGAAGCCAGCCTGGTCCGTCTCATCGCGAACCGTGACGAGCTGCGGACGTTCCCCCGAGGTCCTGTTGCTCCACAATTCCTTGCTGTATCGCTCGGCAGCCAGTCCGATCACGCCGTTTGCCGCTGCAAGGATAGGCTGTGTGGAACGGTAGTTCTGTTCAAGTGTGACAATCTTCGCAGGCGGAGTGAAGTGTGATGGGAAATCCAGGATATTGCGCACGGTCGCACCGCGGAAGGCATAGATAGACTGGGCATCGTCACCGACGACCATGAGTCCCCGACCATCCGGCTTGAGTGCGAGCAGGATGCTGGCCTGCAGGGCATTGGTATCCTGATATTCGTCCACCAGGACATGTTCGAAGCGTGCACCGATCTCTGCTGCGAGCACCGGTTCAGCCACCATCTGTGCCCAATACAGAAGCAGATCATCGTAGTCGAGCACGTGCTGTTTCTGTTTGGCCTCCACATAGGCGAGGAACAGCTGCTTGAGCTCATCCTGCCATTCTGCACACCACGGGAAGCGGCGCTGCAGTACTTCTTCCAGCGGCAACATGGTGTTGACAGCAGCAGAGTAAATCGCGAGACAGGTGTTCTTCAAGGGAAAGCGCTTCGCCTTACAGGACGCACCAAGCTCATGCCGCACCAGGTTCATGAGATCGGCCGAATCTCCCCTGTCGTGGATGGTGAAGCCCGAGTCGAGACCGATCCTGCCGGCGTATTCGCGCAACAGACGCGCGCCAATGCTGTGGAATGTTCCGGTCCAGCTCAGTTTTGCGCCGGCAAGCCGCGGTCGATCAGCAGCAAGCTGGCGCACGATACGCTCGGCGCGCCGCGCCATCTCATCCGCCGCACGGCGCGAGAAGGTCAATAGAAGGATAGTCCCTGGATCGGTGTCCTGCGCAATGATGTGGGCGACGCGGTGAGCAAGGGTATTGGTCTTGCCGGATCCAGCACCGGCAATAACCAGCAGCGGAACAACATCAACACCGCCAGTGCCGTGCTCTACGGCAATACGCTGTGCGGGGTTGAGGCGCGCAAGATAGGTTTCTGCCTCAGTATTCGGGGCGTTTTCAACTTCTAGGTTCATTGTTCAGGGTATCGCTATGACGATACGTGCTTAGTGAAAAAATTTTCAATTGCACGATACAGAACGTTCGTTCTGTTGTCAATTCAACCCCAAAAAACCTTACTTGAAGCCATTTATTGACGCTGAGCCCGCTACAGGCGGAGAGCAAGTCCATATAAATACCCCTATTATCAAGTAGTTAGACTAGCTGGCGGAGGAGGAGGGATTCATACTTTCCATACAACCGGAATTAATCACTCTGATTCGATGTTTTATCAAGTAAATCGAGTTTTATTTGAAAATGGTACCAGCGAAATACGCAACAGAGAATCGCCGCGAAAAAATGAGATTGATATCGAGGAATTTGAAAACAGAGAAAGAGCAAACTGCCGCTGAGCCCGCTACAGGCGGAGAGCACGCCCATATAAATACCTCTATTATCAACTAGTTAGACTAGCTGGCGGTGGACTGAGTCTGCTGCCAACCCGTCTCAGTTAAATTCCCGTTAACAGGGAAATTAACAGGGAATTTTTAGAATTTTAGCGCCCTGCCCTACCCTAAGTTCATTGAAACCCAGCGTCCAGAGCCAGTTTCCAGCCATCGCCGTATTTTTAACGCAAATCGGAACAGGGAATTTAAATGGGCGTATCAGGGAATTAGCAACAGCGTAACAGGGAAGTTGGTTGCTTGTTTTGGCTTCGAAGTGGTTCCTTCTCCTGAGCATCGTTCATCTGTGTTGTATACCGGATGCCGTAAGGGTCAGACTCCCTGTCCCATCCGCTTATTGATGCCTATTGAACCCACGAAAATAGCAGGCTTGTTGAATTTCCGCTTTGCGGCAGGCAGTATGGCAAAACGGGGTTCCGTTTCGTGCCAATAGCAGAAGTCTGCATGGTAGCGCCATGCAATTAAACAAAAAATAAAGGCGGCCAACCGGCCGCCTTGATTACGCCGTTACGGCGTATAAAT
>Ga0208079_1000689_pt1 | contig 18436 bp, 16 predicted proteins | sample NGESurdeep092012_5_FD_184474 | JGI IMG/M metagenome (GOLD analysis project Ga0208079, IMG submission 184474) | Arctic peat soil microbial communities from Barrow, Alaska - NGEE Surface sample 210-2 deep-092012 (SPAdes) | ecosystem: Environmental > Terrestrial > Soil > Wetlands > Peat ... | reverse complement strand
GTACAGCAGGATGATCGCCAGGCAGTAGTACGGTGCCGAGCTGAACAGCAGGCTCGTGGTGAACACCGACTTGTCCCAGCCGCCGCCCTTGTAGGCAGCAACGGCGCCCAGGACGTTGCCGATGATCCAACCGAGCAGGATCGCGGGGACCTGGAGCGCCAGGGTCCACGGCAGCGCCTGGCCTATGAGGCTCTTCACAGGCGTCGGGAAGAACGCGAACGACTTGCCCAAGTCTCCGTGAAAAATAGCCACCACGTACGCGATGAACTGCTGGAACATCGGCTTGTCGAGACCGAACTGCCTCGTGTAGTCCTCATAGATGCGCTGTTGCGCCTCGGAGCTGAGCCCGCCACGGCCAAGCTGGGAGACGATCACGTCGACCGGGTTACCCGGGATGAGCCGTGGTAGCAGGAAGTTCAAAATCACTGCTGCCACGAGCGCACCCAGGTACCACGCGGTCTTACGCGCCAGATAGCGACGTAGACCCATGGCGATCCAACTCCTTTGTTAGTCGGCCGTCAGATGATCAGCGAGCTCAGCCGGCGATCTTCTTGATCTTGTACATCCACGTGTTGCCAGCCCCACGGAACATCGGCGGTGCGTAGGTGTTCTTCTCGTCCGCCCAGTTGTAGAAGTTCACGGCAGAGTACTCGTAGAACTCGTCCGGGCGGTACATGATCGGAGCTGCCGGGATCTCCTTGCGGTACAGCGCGTCGAGCTTGTCGTAGGCGGCCTTCTTGCCCGCGTCGTCAGTTGCCTGCGCGGCAGAGGTGAGGAGGGCCTCCGCATCCGCGTTGGTCCACCGCCCGTAGTTGGCGAAGGTGGTCGTGCCCACGGGCTTCATGAGCGACTGGCTCATGACGTCGCGGAAGCGCGCCCACGGGCTGGAGGGGTTCACACCGGAGACGTACCAGACGCACATGTCGAAGGTGCCGCCCTGGATCGTCTGAGTGGTCTCCGCCTGCTGCGGGAAGTTCGTCGCCACCTCGATGCCGATCGCCTTGAGGCTCGTAGCGATGATCTCGCAGGAGGCGTTCCAGTCGGTCCAGCCGGTCGGGGTGATGATCTTGTACGGGCCGAGGCGCTTGCCGTTGAGCACGTAGATGCCGTCGCTGCCCTTGGTGGCACCGGCGTCGGTGAGGAGCTTCTCAGCGGCAGCCTTGTCGTACTTCCAGCCGTTGGCCGTGGCGTCGGACTGGTTGAAGAACTTCGACTCGGCACCGGTCGGCAGGATCAGGCTCGCCTGCACCGTGGCGGAGTAGCCGGACATCGCCGTGTCGGAGATCGACGCGTAGTCGATGGCCGTGACGATGGCCTTCCGCACGACCGCGCTGTCGAGGCCGGCCTTGGTGGTGTTCATGATCAGCATGGGCAGGCTGCCGGGGACGTAGTACGGCTTGGCCTTGAGGTAGGTTCCCGTGGGCTTGCCGGCCTCCCAGGTCTTCCAGATCTGGCTCTGGAACGTCTGGCAGATGTCGAGGCCACCGTTGGTGAACTGCAGGTTGGCGTCCTCGTTGCCCTTGAAGATCGGGTGGATGATCGTCTTCATCACCGGGAGACCGCCGTAGTACGTCTTGCCCCAGTAGCTGCCGGTCTGCGTGAGCACGACCTGCGTCTGGTCTGCGGTGTCGACCTTGAACGGGCCGGTGCCGACGGGGTTGGTCATGATCTCCGAGGAGACCTTGTCAGCCGCGAGGGCAGAGAAGACCTTCTGCGGGACGACGTAGTTCTCGCAGAGCATCTGGAGAACCTGACCGACGTTCTTGGTGGTCTGGTTGATCTTGATGACGATCGTCTTGTCGTCGGTGGCTTCGATGGAGTCCGCAGCCTGGAAGAAGGAGGCGACGGAGACACCAGTGGCGGTCTTGCCGATGTTGAAGGAGAACGCGGCGTCCTTGGCGGTGCACGCGGAACCGTCGTTGAACGTGATGCCGTCCTGCATGGTCAGGGTGACCGTGCTGGTGCCGTCGACCTTGTAGGACGCGGCGAGCCCAGGCAGGATCTCACCGGTCAGGATGTTCCAACGGAGCAGCGACTCGTACACGATCTGCATGACGTTGGAGCTGGCCGGCCACGCGGGGGTCGCCGAGAACGGGTTGTACGTCGTGGGGGGGCCCCACTGGAAGCCCGCGACGAACAGGGTGTCAGCGTTGGCGCCGGTGCGGCCCTTGCCGACCTGACCGTTGTTGCCGATGCCGGGCAGGGTGCCCGCAGAGCCGCTGGCGTTGCCAGTGCTCGACTTGCTGGAACAGGCCGCGAGGGCCGCCCCACCAGCCACCACACCACTGAGCTTGAAAAGCGTCCGGCGAGACGGGGTGAAGAAGACTGAATCCGACATTGCTACCTCCGTTGGTTTGGCCCGGCGTTGGGCCCTTTCAATGACTGCAAAACTAGGTGCGCATTGTGTTGTTTGGGACGCGTATGGGGCGGGTTCCACGTCGGCTACGCTGCCGACACCGCGATTGTGTCAGGCCACCCTCATGTGGCCTCGCTTGGGGTCAACGGCTTCGTCACCGAGCGCAGAACAGGCCTTGAGGTGAGGTCCGTGAGCGCGTCTTCGGGGACATCCCCACCGATCTGGAAGGTGTGGGCGTCGCCCGGGAAGAGATCGACAAGCAAGCTGTCGACCCAGGCATCCTCCGCCACACGATCCGGGAAGAGGGACAGCGTGCGCAGGAAGGTTCCCGCGGTGACAGTCACGGCGACGCCATCGGTTGTCCGAGCGACGCTCGCTTCGTAGCGAGGCTCGGGCAGCGGCGCGTCCACGTCCTCAACGAGGAGCTTCACGGCTCGTTCCGCGCCCTCGGCGGTGACCACGATGGCCACGTCGGTACGATCAGTGGCCGGCAGACCGGACAGCGCAAGGTCCTTGCGGGACCGCGGTGCCAGCGTCTCGTTCAGCCCCTGCGACCAGAGAACCTCGCCGTCGAAGGCTCGCAACGCGACCGTCCCTGGCGCTGCCCATGTGTCGGTTCCGTCGTTCACCAGCACGGCCCGCCAGCCGGCATTGTCATGCTGGAGGGTGACGAGGTGGTCTGCGTACGCGGAACGCACCGCGTACCAGAGCGGCTTGCGCCGAGCGACGGGCTCACCGGCAGCATTGGTGCCGAGGTCGAGCGCGGCCCAGCTGGTGACGGGCCAGCAGTCGTTGATCTGCCAGATGATCGAGCCGAGGCAGCGGCCGCGCAGCGAACGCCAGCGCTCGATGCCGTACCGCACCGCTCTCGCCTGCTGCACCTGCATGGCGAACAGCCACTCGTCGAAGTCGGCCGCGCCCTCGCCCGGAGCAGGCAGATGGCCCTGGATGCCGTTGTTGAGCTTCGTGTTGCCGCCGGCGGCCTTCTGGTGCACCAGCATGGCGTCGCTCGTCGCGCTCCGGTCCTCGGGAGCAAGGGTCCGAGCCCATGTCGCCCACGTCGCGGGGCCCTGGTAGCCGAACTCCGACACGAACCGCGGCGAGTAGTCGTCGTAGCAGGTGTAGTCGCGCGCGTTCCAGACGTCCCAGATGTGGATGCAGCCGTAGTTCGGGTCGTTGGAGTACAGCTCGGCGGGGCCGGATGACGGGCTTCCCGGCCAGTACGGACGGGTCGGGTCGAGCTCGGCCACGATCTCGGGGAACAGGCGGTAGTAATAGTCCGCGCCCCACGTACGGCCCTGGAGCTGTGCCTCCCAGTCCCAGTCGTCGTGACCCCAGATGTTCTCGTTGTTGCCGTTCCACAGGACGAGCGACGGGTACGACGACAGCCGGATCACGTTGTCCCTGGCCTCGGCCTCGAACTCGAGGGCGAACGGCTCCTCTTCCGGATAGGCCGCACAGGCAAGCGCGAAGTCCTGCCAGACCATCACGCCGAGCTCGTCACAGGCCTCGTAGAAGGCCTCCTGCTCGTACAGCCCGCCGCCCCAGATGCGGAGCAGGTCGACGTTCGCATCCTTGGCCTGCTGCACGCGCTCGCGGTACCGCTGCGGCGTGATGCGGGTGGGGAAGCAGTCGTCGGGGATCCAGTCCATGCCGCGGGCGAAGACCTGGACACCGTTGATGACGAACCCGAACGTGGCGCCGTGGGAGTCGGCATCTGGCGTGGTGTCGAGCGCGACGGTACGGAAGCCGGTACGGCGCTTGACGCGGTCGAGCAGGACGACGTCGTTGTGGAACGTCACCTCGACGTCGTACAGCGGCTGCTCGCCGAGACTGTGGGGCCACCACGCCTCGATGTGGCTGATGGTGAGCTCGACCTGGGTCCAGTCCTGAGCAACCACGACGGCTTCGCCGGACGCGCCGTTGCCGCTGACCCGTACGGTGACGGCGCCGAAGCGGGTCTCCCCCTGGATCTGGACGTCGACGCGGAGGTGACCGTCCCATCCACCGGACGCGTTCTCGGAGGCAGTCGCGAAGACGCCGACATCGGAGATGCGTCCCTGGTTCCAGCTCCGCAGCCCGATGGACTTCCAGATGCCGGCGGTGATGAGGCAGGGGCCCCAGTCCCAGCCGAAGTTGCACGCCATCTTGCGGATGAGGTTGAACGGGTGCTTCTCGACGTGGATCCGCTCGCCGACCAGCTCGGCCATCTTCGTCGTGTACTCGAGGGCCGGGCTGAAGACGATCTCGATGGGATTGGGGCCGACGCCGATGTAGGGACGCATGGGGAAGACGTTGCGCCGGTGCATGTTGGCCGACGTGCCGATCGTGCGGCCGTTGACGCGGATCTCAGCGATCGTGTCCAGCCCGTCGCAGATGAGGTCGGTGTTGTCGCACTCAAGCTCGACCGAGTCCCCCGTAAAGAAGAGGGTGTTGTGGTAGCTCCAGGTCTGCTGCCCGACCCAGTGCTGGTCGGCCTCGTTCATGCCTACGTACGGATCCGCGAGCAGGTCCGCGGCCATCAGGTCGGTGTGCACACATCCGGGAACAGTCGCCGGGATGCCCAGAACGAGCGAATCCCTGATCCCCTCCGGCACCGAGTCCCACGCAGACGTGGTCGGGTCGACTCGGAGGATCCAACTGCTTCCGGTGAGGTCCAACCAGCCGCCAGATACGCGGCCGGTCTCGTCACCGAGGCTTTCGATTCCCATGAAACCTCTCCGTTGAGGCAGGCGTGGTCGTACAGTTACTGACCAGACAGTAACACCACGACCTGGGGCCAGGTCGCGAGGTAACCGTTTCGTTATCGTTCGATCTCGTCAAAGGGGACGTGATGCATCCGTACCAGGACAACAGCCTCGCGACCGCTGATCGCGTCGCGGATCTGGTGTCCAGGATGACACTCGCCGAGAAGGTCGCCCAGTGTATGCAGCTCGATGCTCAGGGCGACCTCGATGACCTTGTGACAAGGCAGAACGTCGGTTCGTTGCTGCACATCCCGCCCGATCGCATGGCGCACGCCATCGAGCTCGCGGCTGCCACACGGCTCGGGATTCCGCTGCTGCTTGCCGACGACTGCATCCACGGCCACTCCTTCTGGCCCGGCGCCACGATCTTCGGCACACAGCTCGCGGTCGCCTGCAGCTGGCGGCCCGAGAACGCCCGCCGGATGGCGCGGATCACTGCTGTCGAGGCTACGAGCACCGGTTTCAAGTGGACGTTCTCACCCGTGCTCTGCATCGCACGGGACCTGCGTTGGGGACGGGTGGACGAGACGTTCGGCGAGGACCCGTACCTCATCGGAGAGTTCGCTTCCGCGATGGTCGCCGGCTACCAGGGCGACGACCTACGGGACTCGACGGCGATGCTGGCGACCGCCAAGCACTTCGCGGGCTACTCCGAGACCCAGGGCGGCCGAGACGCCTCCGAGGCGGACGTCTCCCGACGCAAGCTGCTCAGCTGGTTCACCCCGCCGTTCGAGCGCGTCGCGCGTGAGGGCTCGGGCACCTTCATGCTCGGCTACCAGGCGATCGACGGTCAGCCCATCACGGTGAACCCATGGCTGCTGGGCGACGTGCTCCGGGGCGAATGGGGCTACACCGGAGTGCTGGTCACTGACTGGGACAACGTCGGCCGGATGGTCTGGGAGCAGAAGATCTGCGCGGACTACACCGAGGCCGCGGCGCGTGCGATGAACGCCGGCAACGACATGACGATGACCACCCCGCAGTTCTACGACGGCGCGCAGGAGGCCGTACGTCGAGGGCTGCTTGAGGAGCCGACGCTGGACGCGGCCGTCGGACGCATCCTCGCCTGCAAGTTCGACCTCGGCCTGTTCGAGAACCCGGGCGGGCCCGACGTGGAGCGCCAACGCGCGGTCATCGGGTGCGACGAGCACCGCCGGACCAACCTGGAGATCGCGAGGGAGTCGCTGGTTCTGCTGACCAACGACGGGGCGCTCCCGATCACGTCCTCCTCGGGGACGATCGCGGTCATAGGACCGAACGCCGACGACCCTGCGACGCAGCTCGGCGACTGGGCGGGAGGCTCGGGCCAGTGCTCATGGCTCGGCCCCGACTACGTACCCGAGGGTGTCGTCACCGTCCTCGACGGCGTACGGCAGGTCGCCTCGGCACACGGCTGGCAGGTCACTCATGCAGGCGGGTGCGGCATCGCCACGCTGTCAGGAAGCTGGGGCGTGGGCGAGGACGGCCAGCCTGAGTACCCGTCCATCCTTCCCGTGCCCCCTGACGAGGACCAGCTGGCCGAGGCGGTGGCGACGGCATCGGCAGCGGACCTCGTGGTCCTGGTGCTCGGCGACAACGTCCCGCTCACCGGCGAAGGCCGGTCCACGGCGACCCTGGAGCTGCAGGGTGGACAGCTGGAGCTCTGGCGTCGGATGGTCGAGCTCGGCAAGCAGGTCGTCGTGGTGCTCATCAACGGCAAGCCGCTTGTCCTGCCACCTGCACTCGACAAGACGTCGGCCCTCATCGAGGCCTTCAACCCCGGCGACATGGGCGGCCAGGCGATCGCCGAGCTGATCTTCGGCGACATCGAGCCGAGCGGTCGGCTCCCGATCTCGTTCCCGGTCCACGCCGGCCAGCAGCCGGTCTACTACAACCAGATCCGCGGGCAGCACGGCAACCGTTACGCCGACCTCACGCAGGAGCCGGCGTTCGCCTTCGGGCAGGGCCTGTCGTACAGCCGGGTCGAGTACTCCGACCTCCAGCTGGACGCTGCAACTGTCGACGTCGACGGAACGATCCGGGCGAGCGTACGGGTCGCGAACACTGGCGATCGCGTGCTCACAGAGACCGTGCAGTGGTACGTACGCGACCTCGTCACCTCGGTCACTTGGGCGGACAAGGAACTCAAGTCGTTCCAGAAGGTGACGCTCACGCCCGGAGGGTCGGCCGCCGTGTCCGTCGAACTCGCGGCGACTGCCTGCTCCGTCGTCGACTCTCACGCCGCACGTGTGGTCGAGCCCGGGGAGTTCGAATTGCTCGTCGGCTCTGACTCGCGCAACGCCAGTCTGCTCACAACCCGCTTCACCTTGGTGTCGTGATGGTGAAAAGCGTAATCAGCGATAACTTCGATCGATCAAGGGTTCGGGCGGATCTTCCACCCGATCACAGTGAGGTGACAACCATGGAGAAGGGCGCTGCGGCGACTCTCCGGCCCCGGGGAGAACGCAAGTCCACGCCGGAGCGACGACAGGAGATCGTCCGAGCAGCCGCGAAGACTTTCGGCACCAAGGGCTACCAGAAGGGGTCCTTGATCGCGATCGCCGAGCAGGTGGGGATGACGCACGCAGGGGTACTCCACCATTTCGGTTCCAAGGAGCAGCTCTTGATCGCGGTCCTGGAGTACCGCGACGAAGAGGACCTCGAGATCCTGGGGACGCGGCAGATGCCGCAGGGCATGGAGCTCTTCTGGCATCTGACGCGCACCGCCATCGCGAACACCCGGCGGGAAGGCATCGTCCAGACGTACGCGGCGATCACCGGCGAGTCCGTCACGGAGAACCACCCAGCCCGCAACTTCGTCATCGAGCGGTTCTCGGCGTTGAGGGGCTACATCGAGGATGCGCTGCGGATCGCCTGCGGTCCCGATCTCCCCGACGACGTCTGCACGTACGCGGCGACATCGATCATCGGAGTCATGGACGGTGTCCAGCTCCAGTGGCTCCTCGACAAGAAGGCCGTCGATCTGCCCGAGGCCACGCGGTTCGCGATCGAGGCGATCCTCGTCGCCGCCATGGCGGGTAAGGATCGTCCCCGTCCGCTGACCGAGAACTGACCGCCCCTCACCAGGTCAGTCGGTCCGCCCGTCGCGACGCGGACACGAGGGCGTTCATCTCGGCCTGGGAGAGCCGACGGCCGAAGAACGGGCCGTTGGTGTCGAGCAGCCAGGCGCTGCGGCCGTCCAGCTCGACCGGGTCGAACCCGAGCTCATCCACGAGCAGGGCCACCGCTTTGCGGGCCGCCACATCGTCGGACGCGACGGCGATCGCTGTACGGAACGGGCCGCCGGCCGGCTCTGCGTAGGCACCCAGGTCCTCGTACGCAAGGTGGTTCATCGACCGCACTACGCGAATGCCCGAGTGTCCTCTCAGCGGCGACTCCGGCGGGTTCGCACCGTCGGCCTCCAACCAGGGGTTGGTCGCGTCGATGACGATCGCCCCGGCGAACGCCGACAGGTCGAGCTCGGTCAGCCGTGAGTACGGGATGGCCAACAGCACGATGTCGGACGAGGCGAGCATCTCGTCCTTGCTGACGAGGTGAGCTCCCGGGGCGACCGTCGACACGATGAGCTCGATCATCGGATCCGTCCGCTCGTCCGCGATGGAGACCTGCCGGCCCGCGTCGACGGCGAGCCTGGCCACTGCCGTACCGAGCTTGCCTGCGCCGAGGATGCCCAGCCGATCGACCACGTGCGTTCCTTTCAGAAACCCCCGCGCCACAACGTACGATGCGGTTCACCCTTGGGAAATAGGTGATCATTCAACGGACTCGGAGGCGCCATGGATCTGGAGCTCGGCATCGACACGTTCGGCGACGTCACGCTCGATTCTGACGGCACCCTCGTGAGCCATGCTCAGGTCATCCGCAACGTCGTGGACGAAGCCGTCCTGGCGGAACAGTCAGGGCTCGATGTCTTCGGCATCGGCGAGCACCACCGCGACGACTTCGCAATCTCCTCGCCCGAGACCGTCCTCGCGGGCATCGCCACCCGCACGGAGCGACTCCGGCTCGCGAGCGCGGTGACCGTACTGAGCTCGGACGATCCCGTACGGGTCTTCGAACGCTTCTCCACGCTCGACGCATTGTCGCGCGGCCGGGCCGAGGTGATCCTGGGCCGAGGCTCGTTCACGGAGTCGTTCCCGTTGTTCGGCTTCGACCTGGCGAACTACCAGGAGCTGTTCGAGGAGAAGCTCGCGATGTTCGTCGAGCTGCGCAAGCAGGGTCCGGTCACCTGGGAAGGCGCCCTCACGCAGTCGCTCCATGGTGTTGCGGTCTTCCCTCCGGTCGAGAATGCGCCGCTGCCCACCTGGGTCGCCGTGGGCGGGAGCCCTGAGTCGGTGATCAGGGCGGCCAGGCACGGTCTCGACCTCATGCTCGCAATCATCGGCGGCCCCGTCGACCGGTTCGCGCCTTTCGTCGAGCTGTACCACCGAGCGTTGGAGCAGCTTGCGCAGCCGACGGGCCGAGTGGGCTACCACAGCTTCGGTCATGTGGCCGCCACGGACGAGGAGGCCGTCGAGCAGTACTTCGGCCCGTACGTCTCGTCCATGAGCCGTATCGGCCGTGACCGTGGCTGGCGACGGCCGACGCGAGAGGCGTTCCTCTTCGAGCTCGAGCACGGCTCGATGGTCGTCGGTTCGCCAGAGAAGGTCGCCCGCAAGATCGCTGCCGGCGTGAAGGCGCTCGGCGCGTCCAGGTTCTCGATGAAGGTGAGCACCGGGCCGCTCTCCCACGAGCTCATCAGCAACAGCATCGAGCTGTACGGATCGAGGGTCGCTCCCCTCGTCCGCGACATGCTGGCCTGAGAATCCCGCGGCCCTACGCCGCCCGACTCATCGCGCAGCGCAGATGCTCGACAGGTCGCCTGTCTGCGTCGTCACCGACTCCTCGACCGTCGGCCTCTTCGCAGCGGTGGGGTTGGTGCTGGGTGCCGCCGTCGACGCCGCGCTCTTGCTCGGGGACGTCTTCGCAGTGGTGTGTGCTGACGCCTTGTCCAAAGCCTCCGACGCCGCGATCTGCTCGGCCGTGGTCTGACGGATGAGGTCGAAGTTGGGGGCGCCCGGCGCGATGAGCGGCGGCGCGAAGGACACGTTCGCGATGTCGAGGCTCCGGGCCTTCGTCGCAAGGTCAGCCAGGGTCGCCACCTCGCTCGATGGTACGTCGGTGACGAGCACCTGCCCGGTCGCAGCGGCGATCTGGCCGAACTTCGTCGCGACGGTGAGCGGGTCCATCTGGTGGAGCATCGCCGACATCACGCACTTCTGTCGCTGCATGCGGGCGTAGTCGGTGGACTCTTTGCGCTCGCGGGCGAACCACAGCGCCTGCGCGCCGTTGAGCGTGCGGTTCGGCCCCGGCTGGATCCAGCTCGTGGCGCTCGAGGTGTCCCCACCGACCGGGACCGCGATGCCGATGTCCATCCGGATGCCGCCGAGCGCGTCGATGAGGTCCTTGAACCCGTACATGTCGACCATCGCGTAGTAGTTGATCTCCAGCCCGGTGGTCGCCTCGACGGCCTCCTTCACCGCCTGCACACCAGGATCCTTGACCCCCGGATAGAGCGCCTTGTTGTTCCAGGCCAGCGTGTAGACGGCATTGAGCAGACACTCGTGTGTCGGGCAGTTGTATCCGTTCGGGTAGAGCTTCTTGAGTGGCGACGAGTCGATGAACGGGACATCCTCGAGGTTGCGCGGCAGCCCGAACAGCACGGTCCTCCCGGTCTGGGCATCGACGCTCGCGACAGAGATGCTGTCAGTGCGTGTACCTGTGCGGTCGTTCCCCGCGTCGCTGCCGATCAGCAGGATGTTGTACCGGCCTGCCTTCACCTTCGTGTCGCCGCCGCCCCCCAGCACGGTCGAGAAAGCACTGCCCGACGACCGGAGCGCTGACGAGGTGAACACTGCCCCGTACGCGACGGCGCCGGCGAGCACGAGCGCGATGCCGCCCAGGATCCCGGCCCGTACGGCGCCCATGTCCCGGGGCCGCGCCGCCCACCAGGCGTTGACGATGAGGAAGGCCCAGAACAGGCCCAACGTCAGCACGAGCCACGAACCGACCCAGAGAACCCAGCCGGTGGTGAGCAGGCTGAGCAGCACGTTGCGGGCCAGGAAGAGCGAGGCCAGTACGACCAGCGCGGCGACGACCAGCGCGATCCAGATCCGTACGCCTGCCCGGCCGATCCGCCGGTTGCCGGCCGCGAGCTGCGCGGAACCGGGGACGATCAGGGACATGACGAGCATCGTCGCGCCACGACGGAACGTCGTCGCTTGACTGCGACTCCAGACGTCCGCGATGCGGTTCGTCGCCTCGGTCGATGCCACGTGGCTCTCCTTGCGGGAGGGATCGCTGAGCGTCTACCAGTATGTCCAGCGACACCTCGCAGGCCCGGTTAGCCACGCGGAGGAGGGCTACTTTCCGCGGACGACCGCACCCTTGGCCTGCGCGGCAGCGCGCAGGGCGGTCTGGAAGTCGACCATCTTGGCCGTGAGTACGGGGTCGCCCGCGGCAAGGATCCGTACAGCCAGCAGGCCCGCGTTGCGGGCATTCCCGATCGCGACCGTAGCGACCGGCACACCGGCCGGCATCTGCACGATCGACAGCAACGAGTCCATGCCGTCGAGGTATTTGAGCGGGACCGGTACGCCGATGACGGGCAACGGCGTGAGGGCGGCCAGCATGCCCGGGAGGTGGGCCGCTCCGCCGGCGCCGGCGATGATCACCTCGAGGCCGCGCTCGTGCGCCGTACGGCCATACGCGACCATGTCCTCCGGCATCCGGTGGGCGCTGACGACATCCGCCTCGTACTCGACGCCGAACTCGGCGCACGCCTCGGCGGCCGCCTGCATGGTCGGCCAGTCCGAGTCCGACCCCATGACGATCCCGACCCGTGCGCTCATGACTCGCTCCTCAGTTCCGATGCGCCCTGGCGCGCGCGACGACGGACCTCGTCGAGGTCGGCGCCGACCGCCGTGACGTGGCCGACCTTACGGCCAGGGACGACGTCCTTGCCGTACAGCTGGACTTTCAGTCCCGGATCACGCGCGAGCACGTGTCGCAGCCCCTCGACGAGATCCGTGCGGGTCCCGCCCAGCACGTTGTGCATCACGGTCCATGGCGCGCGGGCCGCCGGATCGCCGAGCGGCAGGTCGAGCACCGCCCGCAGGTGGTTCTCGAACTGGCTGGTCACCGCGCCGTCGATCGACCAGTGGCCGGTGTTGTGCGGCCGCATGGCGAGCTCGTTGACGACGACGCTGCCGTCGCCGCGCTGCATGAGCTCGACGGCGAGGATGCCGGTCACCTCGAGGTCGCGGGCGATCTCCAGTGCCATCCGCTGGCACGCGGTCGCCTGCTCCTCGGTGAGGCCGGGCGCCGGGGTGGTCGTCTCGACGCAGATGCCGTCGGCCTGTACGGACTCGCTCACGGGGTAGGCGACGGCCTGTCCGGACGGGGACCTCGCCACGAGGGCGGACAGCTCACGGGTGAAGGGGATGTACTCCTCGGCCAGGACCTGGGCATGGGGGGCCAAGTTCGCGAACGGCTCCTCCGCGCCCGAGGGGTCGTCGACCTTCCAGACCCCCTTGCCGTCGTACCCGCCGCGCGACGTCTTCGCGATCACCGGCCAGCCCGTACGGTCGGCGAACGCGACCAGCGCTTCGGGCGTCGCAACGACCTCGAACGTCGGTACCGGGATGCCGTGAGAAGCCAGGCGGGTGCGCATCACGACCTTGTCCTGCGCGTGCACGAGGGCTTCGGGCCCGGGACGTACGAGGACGCCGCGGGCCTGGAGATCGGCCAGCAGTGCGGGCGGTACGTGCTCGTGGTCGAACGTCACGACATCACAGCGCTCGGCGAACGCGATCACGGTGGCCGGGTCGGTATAGTCCCCCACTGTCACGTCGTGGACGACCTGGGCTGCGGACACGTCCGGACCCTCGGCGAGCAGCGCGACCCGGATGCCGAGGCCGATGCCGGCGGCATGCATCATGCGGGCGAGCTGGCCTCCGCCGATGATGCCGACGACTGGGGTTCCCACGGGGTCAGAGCCTATCGGGGCACCTCGTCAGTGCCGGAAGATCAGCGTGCGCTGGACGATGAAGTTGACCGTCGTCGCGACGCCCTGGGCGATGACGAACCCGACGACCTGTGCGACGGTGACGCCCCAGCGGCTATCGAGCCAGGGGTAGAGGAGCGAGAACAGGCCGACCTGTACGACGAACGTCGACCCGTACAACACGAGCACTCCGACGAACGATTTCGCCGAGCCCGTCGCGCCGAACGTCCAGCGACGGTTGATGAGGTACGCGGTGGTGGTGCCGGCGACGAACGAGATCGCCTTGGCCGGCGTGTGACCCAGGCCGAAGTGCATGAGCAGCCAGAGGATCCCGAAGTCGACGCACGCCGAGACGACTCCGGCGGCCACGAACCGTGCGAGCTGGTGGTGCAGCGCCAGCCGCTCGATGGCGGGTGGGGTCACGTATCTTCTCGGCGCACGGTGTCGGCTTCGGTCATCAGCTCGCCGAGCTTGAGGTGCGTGCGCTCGACGTCGGGGATGTCACGCAGCGTCAGCGGGTCATCCGCGGCGGTGGTCAGCGTCAGGGTGCCGCAACCGAGCATGCGGTCGAGGAACGACCGTTCGTACTCGACGTTGGCGATCCGGATCAGCGGCAGGTCGTGCCCGCGCTTGTTGAGGATCCCGCGCTGGGTGATGAGGCGCCGGTTCGTGATGGTGAACGTCGTCGTCCACCAGCGCAGGAACGGCACCACGCAGAGCCAGACGAACAGGATCACGGCGAGGGCGGCGATGATCCATCCGAGGATCGTCTTCCCGCCCGGCGGCATCGCCGGCAGCGCCAGCGCGATCGCCAGCCCCGTCGCGAAGCACAGCAGCAGGAACGCCACCGCCGGCCAGATCAGAGCCTTCCAGTGCGTACGCAGGTGGAGCTCCACATGCTCGCCAGTACCCAGCTGCTTGTCCGAGAACGCCATAGGTCAAGCGTCCCACATGGGGTGGTCTTCACAGCCCAGCCCGCCGGCACGAGGTCAGTCGAGGCTTCGGTGGCTTGGGAGCCTCTGCTCGGCTTGGGGACCTCACGGCCTGGACTCGACTGGGTTGGGACCCTCGAGCTCCGGGCTGGGATGGCATCCACGGTTGGTCACATCGGGCGCAGGTGGTGGACGTCGCCGGCTGCGAAGGCTCTCTCGCCCGAGGCCGTCATCACCAGCAGGCGGCCGTCGTCGGTGATCGTTTGGGCCGTGCCGAGCACTGCCGTACCGTCCGGGAGCTCGACGCGAACCGTACGGCCGAGAGTGACGCAGGACGACTCGTACGGGTCCTTGATCGCGGCCCACCCGTACCGGTCCCAACTCTCATACAGCTCAGCCAGCTGCTCGAGCACGGCCGTCACGACCTGCGGCCTGGTCACGGTCACGCCGACGAGCCGCAGCGAGGTCGCCGTCTCGACCGGGAACTCGTCGCGCGCCTGCCCGATGTTGACGCCCATGCCGACCACCACGCCGGGGGTCGGCCCGGAGACCACCTCCGCGAGGATCCCGCACACCTTCCGCTCGTCGTCGGCGGGGAGCAGGACGTCGTTGGGCCACTTGAGGACAGCCCGTGCGCCGAGCGACTCGACGGCCCGAGCCACGCCCAGGCCTGTGATCAGCGGAATCAGACCCCACTCGCTGATGGGCCGCGTCGGCCGCAGCATGACCGACAGGCTGATCGAGGTCCCCTGCGGACTCGACCACGCACGGGTCAGTCTCCCCCGCCCCGCGGTCTGCTCCCCCGCCACCAGCGCCTGCCAGCCGGGTGCCCCCGCACGTGCACGCACAGCGAGGTCAGCGTTCGTGGATCCCGTGGTGTCGACGACCTCGACGGTCCACCGGCCGACGGCCGACAGGTCGACGCCATCCAGAGCTCCCATGAGCGCTGACGCTAGCCGTACATGTCGCCATCCGGACACTTCGCGGCACCGAAGTCCGTTGGACCCCGGCGACGGGTCTCGTACACCCCATTCCCTCGCTAGGGTGTGCGCTCATGGACATCGACATCCACACGACAGCCGGCAAAGCCGCCGACCTGGCCCGACGGATCGAAGAGGCCATCCACTCTGCGCCCGCCGCAGCCGTCGAGAAGCAGCACGCCAAGGGCAAGATGACCGCCCGCGAGCGCGTCCTCGCCCTGCTCGACGAGGGAACCTTCTCCGAGTTCGACCAGTTCGCGCGTCACCGCTCGACGAGCTTCGGGCTGGAACAGCGCCGGCCGTACGGTGACGGCGTCGTCACCGGCACCGGCGCGATCCACGGCAGGCCCGTGTGCGTGTTCTCTCAAGACGTCATGATCTTCGGCGGCGCGCTCGGCGAGGTGTACGGGGAGAAGATCTGCAAGATCATCGACTTCGCCCTCAAGACCGGCGTGCCTATGATCGGCATCAACGAGGGCGGCGGCGCCCGCATCCAGGAGGGTGTGGTCTCGCTCGGCCTGTACGCGGAGATCTTCCGCCGCAACACGCTCGCCAGCGGTGTCATCCCGCAGATCTCGCTGATCATGGGCCCGGCGGCCGGCGGCCATGTGTACAGCCCGGCGCTCACCGACTTCGTCATCATGGTCGACCAGACCTCTCAGATGTTCATCACCGGTCCTGAGGTCATCAAGACCGTGACCGGAGAGGACGTGACGCTCGAGGAGCTCGGCGGCGCCCGTACCCACAACACGAAGTCCGGCAACGCCCACTACCTCGCAAGCGACGAGAACGACGCGATCGAGTACGTCCGGGAGCTGATCTCCTTCCTGCCGCAGAACAACCTCGAGGACCCGCCCCTCTACATCGAGGACGAGGTCGACCTCACGATCACCGACCACGACCGCCTGCTCGACACGCTGATCCCGGATTCCGCGAACCAGCCGTACGACATGCACGAGGTCATCAAGACCGTCCTCGACAACGACGACTTCCTCGAGACGCAGCCGCTGTTCGCGCAGAACCTGATCTGCGGCTTCGGCCGGGTCGAGGGCCGCTCGATCGGGATCATCGCCAACCAGCCGATGGTGTTCGCCGGTTGCCTCGACATCGATGCGTCCGAGAAGGCCGCGCGCTTCGTCCGTACGTGCGACTGCTTCAACATCCCGGTCATGACGTTCGTCGACGTGCCGGGCTTCCTGCCGGGCACCGACCAGGAGTGGAAGGGCATCATCCGCCGCGGCGCGAAGCTGCTCTACGCCTACTCCGAGGCGACCGTGCCGCTGCTGACGATCATCACGCGCAAGGCCTACGGCGGTGCGTACGACGTCATGGGCTCGAAGCACCTCGGCGCCGACATCAACCTCGCCTGGCCGACCGCGCAGATCGCCGTGATGGGCGCCGAGGGCGCGGTCAACATCCTGTACCGCAAGGAGCTCGCCGCTGCGGAGGACCCCGTGGCCAAGCGCAAGGAGCTCGTCCAGGACTACAACGACACGCTCGCGAACCCGTTCGTCGCGGCAGAACGCGGCTACATCGACCAGGTCATCCACCCGCACGAGACGCGCGCGTCCGTGATCCGGGCCCTGCGACTCCTCCGTACCAAGCGCGAGTCGATGCCTCCGAAGAAGCACGGGAACATCCCGCTATGAGCAGTACGGACGCGTCCGTCTCCGTGGTCGGCGGCAACCCCAGCGACGACGAGCTCGCCGCGGTGCTGGCTGTGCTGTCGGCGAAGATGTCCGACGTCCGCCGCGCCAGGGAGAAGGGCGGCATGCCCCCGATGTCCTGGGCCTCCTACTGGCGTGTCGTCCGTGAGCCTGTGAGACTCGGACGCGACGCGTGGCGATCGACGTACCGCTGGTGAACTCTGAGCCACGCAAACCCCCCACAACAAGGAAGGACCCACCGTGAGCACTTCAGCCGTCGAGGAGATCCTCGGACAGCTTCCTCTTCCCCAGCTCGCAGCGCAGCTCGGTGTCGATCCTCAGACCGCGGCGCAGGCTGCGGCCGCAGTCATCCCCTCGCTCATCGGCGGTCTTCAGCACAACGCCGACCAGGGCCAGGAGCAGGCCATCGCGGGCGCGCTCGCCCAGCACGGCTCGTCGAACCTGTTCGACACCGGCTCCGTCGACCTGAACAGCGTCGACACTGCTGACGGCGCCAAGATCGTCCAGCACATCTTCGGCGACCAGTCCACGCAGCTCGCCCTCGCGATCGGTCAGCAGACCGGCGCGAACGGCAACCTCGTGAACCAGCTGATGCCGATCCTCGCCCCGATCGTGCTCGCCTACCTCGCCAAGAAGCTCACCGGGTCGCAGCAGTCGGCCGGCGGCGGCATGCTGGGGAGCATCCTCGGTGGCATCCTCTCCGGCGGGGGCCCCGGGTCGTTGCAGATCGACGACACCCCGACCGTCGACGAGACCGCGGCCCCGGGCGTCGACCAGCAGCCGCAGAGCGGTGGCAGCATCGTCGACGAGATCCTCGGCGGCCTGTTCGGCAAGCGCTGAGCGAATGCGCCTGATCCTCGCCTCGGCATCTCCGGCCCGTCTCGACACGCTGAGGCGCGCCGGCGTCCACCCGACGGTCGTCGTGTCGGACGTCGACGAGTCACTCGTGGGCACCGACGACATCCACGAGCTCGTCGGTGAGCTGGCGCGGCGCAAGGCGGAGGCGGTCGCCGCCGAGGTACTGCCCGCCGACGGCGTCGTCATCGTCGGCTGCGACACGATGCTCGAGATCGACGGGATCCCGTACGGGAAGCCGGGAACTCCCGAGAACGCCGTGGAGCTGTGGCGCCGACTGTCCGAGGCGACCGGCCTGCTCGTCACCGGGCATCACGTGATCGTGTCGTCGGGCGGCCAGGTCCACAGCACGAACCGCAGCGCGGAGACGCTGGTGCATTTTGCGGATCTGTCCGAAGAGGAGATCCAGGCGTACGTCGCGACGGGTGAGCCCGAAGCCGTCGCCGGCGGCTTCACGATCGACGGGTTCGGCGGCCCGTTCATCACCGGCCTCGAAGGGGACCCTCACAACGTCGTCGGCATCAGCCTCCCGCTCCTCCGCATGATGCTCGCCGACCTCGGCGTCACCTGGCACGACCTCTGGAACGAGCCCGAAGGCAGTCACCACCCTGGGCTCTGAGGGTTGTCCGGCGTAGCCGGGCATCGTCACGAAGGGCCGGCCTTGGGATCCCTAGACTGCGCTGGACGAACAGGAGACTGCATGTACGACGTCGCCGCGCTGCGCGACCACTTCCCCTCTCTCGCGTCGGGCGTGGCCCACTTCGACGGGCCCGGCGGGACGCAGACTCCCCTTGGCGTCGCTGAGGCGATCGCGTCGGCCCTGATGGCACCGCTGTCCAACCGCGGCATCGTCAG
>Ga0208079_1000688_pt1 | contig 18447 bp, 12 predicted proteins | sample NGESurdeep092012_5_FD_184474 | JGI IMG/M metagenome (GOLD analysis project Ga0208079, IMG submission 184474) | Arctic peat soil microbial communities from Barrow, Alaska - NGEE Surface sample 210-2 deep-092012 (SPAdes) | ecosystem: Environmental > Terrestrial > Soil > Wetlands > Peat ... | reverse complement strand
CCCGGAATCTGCGGTCCGGGCCGCGCTGGCGACCGTCCCGCGGGCGTTCGCGCTCCACGCCCGCGATGGCTCGCCGGCCGTCCGGTATGGCGCCGGCGAGGTGGCATTCGACCCGGGCTCCTGCGGCGTCGCGGTGCTCGACCCGGAGACGGGGGAGCATCGGCCGTCGACCGCCGCGGACCTCGTCCGGCTGGTGGCCGTGGCAGAGCGCCTGCCCGTCTACGCCGCCCAATCCACGGCCGTCGTCTGCTCCGACGTGCCCGCGGAGCTCGGCGACCGCTACCGGCTCCTGCTCGTCCTGCTCGGTGCCGACAAGCCGGTCGTGACCGGCGCGTTCACGGCCGACGGCCTGGGGCCGATGCTGGACCTGCTGGCGGCCGACGCGGGCGGCGCGGATGCGCTCCGGGCGCGACCACGGGCCGTCTTCGACGTCTGCCCGTCCCCGCCGCTCGACTGGACCTCGTTCGCCTCTCGCTGCCTGATCGGGCTCGCGTGCGCGGGCGTGCCGGCCCAGATGGTCTCGATGCCGCTCGCCGGCGGCGCGGGACCGGTGGCCCTCGCGGGCTCCGTGGTCCAGCACGCGGCGGAATGCCTGGCCGGGATCGTGATCCACCAGGCGGCGGCCCCGGGCGCCCCGATCGTCTGGGGCGGGGCGCCGGCGATCCTCGACATGCGGATGGGCGCCACCCCGATGGGCGCGATCGAGACGGCGATGCTCGATGCCGGCAACGCGGCGGTCGGGCGGTCACTCGGCCTTCCCACGCACGGCTACCTCGGTGCCACGGACGCCAAGGTCGTCGACGCCCAGGCCGGCATGGAGAGCGCGACGACGGCACTCGTCGGGGCGCTGGCGGGGATCGACCTGGTCTCGGGCGCCGGCATGCTCGATTCGCTGCGCTGCCAGAGCGCGGAGAAGCTCGTCATCGACGCGGAGGCGATCGCGAGCGCCCTGCGCCTGGTTCGCGGGATCGCGCTCCCGGAGGGGTCGCTGGGGCTCGAGTCGATCCGCGAGGCGGGCTTTGCCGGGCGCTTCCTGGAGCTGCCGGAGACACGCCGCCGGTTCCGGGAGGAGCAACACCTCCCGTCGGCCGTGGTGGATCGCGGCTCGCTCCGCGCCTGGCTCGAGGGGGGCGGGGGCGACATGTTCGCCCGGGCTCGCGCGCGGGTTGACGCGCTGCTGGCCGGGCCCTCGCCGTCGGCCCTGGACCCGGTTCGAGCCGGCGAGCTGGTCGGCCAGGTTGCAGCGGCGCTCCGGGCGGTCGGCTTCGACGCGTTGCCGGGCGTGGCCGTGGAGACGGCGGGGGCGGCCGGGAGGTAAGCAACCCGCCCGGACCCGGCGATCGTGCGTGCCCGGGCGAACGGCGAAGCGGCGCAGCCCCGGGCGGGTTGACGATTCCCCGCGGCCGCGCCACGCTGACGGCCGAGCCCGCCTCGCCCGCGGATCGTCACTCCGTCCGCAAGACTCATCCGGGAGGCCGCATGTCCCGTCCGGCACGCGTCGCAGCCACGCGCGCGCTACCCGCCCTGATCGCCGTTCTCGCGATCATCACGGCAGCCTGCGGCGGTCCCGCCACGCCCGCGCTCAGCGACCCGAAGAAGATCCTGGAGGCGGGGATCTCCGGCCTCCAGGAGGCGAAGACGTTCCACTTCGAGGGGACCGCGAACGGCAAGGTGGTCCTGAGCCTGGGCGGCACGACCGGGACCGGGTCCGGGGCGCCGATCACGCTCGACGGATCCACGCTCATCGGCGACGTGGACCTGGCGGGGAAGCGAGCATCCGTGTCGCTGACCGTTCCCACGCTCTTTGGCCTCACCGCCGACGTCGTGGCCGTCGACCAGGTCGTCTACACGCGGGTGCCGCTCTTCGGGTCGGGAGGCTGGACCAGGCAGGCGGGCACGGGCTCGATCTTCGACGCGCTCGCCGACCCGGCGAGGCTGCTCGACCAGCTCGCGGCCTTCCTGGATCGACCGGGGGTGGCGCCAAAGAACCTGTCGAACGAGCGCTGCGGCGATGCCGACTGCTACGCGGTCTCGTTCACGATCCCCGCCGCCGAGGTCAGCGGCGGAGCGAGTCTCGTCGCGGCACTGCCGGGCGGCCTGGCCCTCGGCGACATCGCGGTCACGGCCCTGGTCCGGACCGATGCTCCGCGGCTCGTGAAGCTGAGCTTCGACGTCCCACTCGGGGCCGGCGGGACGGTCAACGTGGGACTGGAGCTCTCGAAATTCGGCGATCCCGTCACGATCACGCCGCCGCAGGGCGGGTAGCCAGCGGCCAGGGCCGGCCAGGGCCGACGCGGGCGCCTCCAGGGCCGGTGCAGGTCGCCGCCGTACAATCGAAACGTGGAATCCCCGCCCCCGTGGCTGGCCGACGAGCCGCCCCTGCCCGATGCGCCCACGCCCGAGGACCAGGCGCCGCACGCGGCCGCCGGGCCGGATCCGCGCGCCCCGGAGCGTGACCGCGGCCTCGCCACCGGCGTCGCGCGCGAGGAGCTGGCCGCGACGATCACGGCGCGGCTGAATCCCGAACAGGCCCGCGCCGTCACGACGACGGACGGGCCGCTCCTGATCCTCGCCGGCGCGGGGAGCGGCAAGACCCGGGTCGTGGCCCACCGAGTCGCGTACCTGGTCGGCGTCCTGGGCGTGGCGCCGTGGCAGATCCTCGCCGTCACGTTCACGAACAAGGCTGCCGGGGAGATGCGCGAGCGGATCGTCGCGCTCGTCGGCCCGGACGACGGCCGGAAGGTGGAGATGGGCACCTTCCATGCCGTCTGCGCACGGATGCTGCGCCGGGACGGCGCGGCGATCGGCCTGGATCCGCGCTTCGTGATCTACGACACGGACGACCAGCTGACGCTCATGAAGCAGGTCTTCCGCGAGTTCGACGTCCCGCTCCAGGGCGGCCCGATCCGGCCGCGCGGCGTGCTGGAGGCGCTCTCCCGGGCCAAGAACGACCTCGAGGGGCCCGATGCGCTCGTGGAGGCGGCCACCACGCACTACCAGGAGGAGGTTGCGAAGCTCGCCGTTGCCTACGAACGGCGCCTCCGCGATGCCGGTGCCCTCGACTTCGACGACCTGCTGGGCTGGACCGTGCGGCTCCTCGAGACCCAGCCGGACGTGCTGGCCCGGTACCAGGCGCGCTGGCGCTACCTCCACGTGGACGAGTACCAGGACACCAACCGGGCCCAGTACCGGATCGTCCGGGCGCTCGCGGCCGCACACCACAACCTGTGCGTGGTGGGCGACGACGACCAGTCGATCTACGCCTGGCGCGGGGCGGACCTCCGCAACATCCTGGACTTCGAGCGCGACGAGCCGGGCGCGACCGTGGTGAAGCTGGAGCGCAACTACCGGAGCACGCAGCTGATCCTCGAGGCAGCCCATGCCGTCGTGGCCAACAACGTCGACCGCAAGGAGAAGAAGCTGTGGACCGAGAAGGCGGGTGGCCGCCCGATCCAGCGCTTCGAGGCGTACGACGAAGAGGAGGAGGCGGAGTGGATCGCCCGCCAGGTCGAGGCGCTCCTTGGCGGCCGTGCGGCGTCGCTGACCCGCCGGGCCGACGACGACGCGGCCTTCCGGCCGAAGGACGTCGCCGTCCTCTACCGGACGAACGCCCAGTCCCGGGCGATCGAGGAGGCGTTCCTGCGCTACGGGATCCGCTACCAGCTCATCGGCGGGACGCGGTTCTACCAGCGTCGTGAGGTCAAGGACGCGCTCGCCTACCTGCGAATCCTGCGCAGCGACCGCGACCGCGTCAGCTTCGAGCGCGTCATCAACATCCCGCCGCGCGGCCTGGGGGACAGGTCGCTCGAGGTGCTTCGGATCGCCGCCGACGAGCCCGACGCGACCTACTGGAGCGCCCTCGAACGGGCGGCCGTGGATGGGCTGCTCATGCTGACCGGTCGCGCCCGCGGCGCGGTCGCGGACTTCGTGGCCCTTGTCCGGCGGCTCCGGACCCGGGTTGGGCTGCTGCCGCTGCCGGAGCTCCTCGACGACGTCCTGGAGGCGTCCGGCTACCGGGCGATGCTCGCGGACGGGACCGAGGAGAACGAGGAGCGCTGGAGGAACCTGCTGGAGCTTCGCTCCGTGACGACGCGCTATGACGACCTCACGCCGGACGACGCACTGGATCGGCTGCTGGAGGAGACGGCCCTCGTGGCCGACCAGGACAGCTACGAGGGCGATGCCGACGCGGTCACGCTCATCACGCTCCACGCGGCGAAGGGCCTCGAGTTCGGCGCCGTCTTCATCGGCGGCCTGGAGGAGGGGATCTTCCCGCACGCCAGGGCTCTCGCCGCAGAGCGCGACCAGGACAACCCGCGCGAGCTGGAAGAGGAGCGCCGGCTGGCGTACGTCGGCATCACGCGGGCGAAGGAACGGCTCTTCCTCTCGCATGCCTCGCGACGGGCCACGTGGGGGCCGGCCGGTGGCCCAGCGATTCCGTCACGGTTCCTGTTCGAGATCCCCGCCGACCTGATGGAGGGTCCGCGGCTGCTTCCCGGCGCGGCGGACCCGTACGACCTCGATCTCGCGTTCGGGGCGCGGCGCTCATCGCGCCTGGGCACGCGCGCCGGTGGCGCCTGGCGGGCGGGGAGCGGCCGTCCCGGCGCCCCGGCCCCCGGCGAGGGCTTCCGACCGACGCGCGATCTCGCCGCCCGTCGCGAAGCGTTCGCGGCCGGCGCGCCGTCGGGGTCGCTGATCCCGAGCGGCGGGGGCCTCCGAGGTGCCGGTGCTGGACCCCCGGATCACCCGGACGCCGCCTTCCCGGCCGACGACGTCCCGGTTCGCCAGTTGCCCGGCCGCCCAGCCGGGGCGCTGCCCGGCCGTCCGGCTGTTGCCCCCCGCGTCCGCGTCCCCGGAGAGCGGCTCTTCCGCGATGGCGACCGCGTCATCCACGCCCGCTTCGGGGAGGGTGTCGTCGTCACCTCAAGGCTCACCCGGGCCGACGAAGAGGTCACCGTGGCATTCCGCGCAGGGGGCGTGAAGACGCTCCTCGCGAGCATCGCGAACCTCGAGATCACCGGGTGAGCCTGCCCGTCGACCCCGCGCTCGTCGCAGCCGCGACTGCCCTCGCCTCGGAAGCGGCCGTGACGCGGCATGCGGCGATCGCCGCGGAGATCCGGGCCGCGAATCACGCCTACTACGTCGAGGACAACCCAACCTTCTCCGATGCGGAGTACGACGCGCTCTTCCGTGAGCTGGTCGCGCTGGAGGCGGCCTTCCCGGCGCTGGCGACGCTCGACTCTCCGACCCAGCGGGTGGGAACCGGCAGCAGGCTCGACGAGAGCAGCCCGTTTACCGAGGTTCGGCATGAACGCCCGATGCTCAGCCTCGCGAACGCGTTCGGCGAGGAGGAGCTGCGCGCATTCGACGCCCGCGTCCGCCGGGGGCTTGGCCTGCCGCCCGCGCCGGCGCCGGCCCCGGAGCTCCGCTACGTCGCCGAGCTGAAGATCGACGGCCTCGCGATCAGCCTCCGCTACCGCGACGGGCGGTTCGTCCGCGGCGCGACGCGTGGCGACGGGACGACCGGCGAGGACGTGACCGCGAACCTTCGAACGATCGCCTCGATCCCGGATCGCCTCGCAGACGCCGCGACCCTGGAGGCGCGTGGTGAGGTCTACATGCCGAAGGCCGAGTTCGCCCGGATCAACGCCGAGCGCGAGGAGGCCGGGCTGCCGTTGTACGCAAACCCGCGCAACAGCGGTGCCGGTTCGCTTCGTCAGCAGGATCCGGCCGTGACGGCCGGCCGTCGGCTCAGCTTCTGGGCATATCAGCTCCACGAGGAGATGCCGGCACGGGCAACGCTGTTCGGCGACGATTCCGGCGCCGGCGCGGCATCACCCAGAGGTCCGGCGGCCCCCGCCGGCACGGGCTCGCGGCCGTCCGTGGACTCCCAGTCCGACGCGCTGGCGCGCCTGGAGGCGCTCGGCTTCCCCGTCAACCCGAACCATGTCGCGGACCTGGAGATCGAGGGCGTGATCGCCTTCCTCGAGGACTGGCGCGAGCGACGCCACCACCTCGAGTACGAGACCGACGGCGTGGTCGTGAAGGTGGATCGCTTCGACCAGCAGGCCCGGCTCGGGATGGTCGCCCGGGCGCCCCGCTGGGCGATCGCCTACAAGTTCCCGCCCGAGCAGGTCGAGACGCTCCTGGAGGAGATCGTCCCGTACGTGGGGCGGACCGGGACGCTCACGCCGGTGGCGCACCTCCGTCCGGCGAAGGTGGCCGGCTCCACCGTGGCACGGGCAACGCTCCACAACCTCGACGAGGTGCGCCGCAAGGATCTCCGGATCGGGGACCACGTGATCCTCCAGAAGGCGGGCGACGTGATCCCGGAGGTCGTGCGATCCATTCCGGAGCGGCGCAGCGGCTTGGAGCGCATCTTCGAGATGCCCGCGCACTGCCCGGTCTGCGCGACGCCGATCGTGCGCGACGAACGCGCGGTCCGCCATTACTGCCCGAATCTCGGCTGCCCGGCGCGCGTCGCCCAGGAGTACGCGCACTTCGCCGGCCGCGGCGGGATGGACATCGAAGGCGCGGGCTGGGCGGTGCTCGAACAGCTCCTCCAGCGCGGCATGATCCGCTCCCGTGGCGACTTCTTCCGGCTCGGCGTCACCGACCTGGAGTCGCTCGACCGGTTTGCCCGCAGGAGCGCGGAGAACCTCGCGGCGGCGATCGAGCGGGCGCGCCGCCGGCCCCTGGCCAGGATCCTCAACGCGCTGGGCATCCCGCAGGTTGGCGAGCAGACCGCGATCGACGTGTCGACCTGGCTGGCCGGCCGGGTTCGGCCTGCCGAGGACGAGCCGATGGGTGGACCGGATGGCTGGACCGCGCGGGTGGCGGCGGAGCTCCGCCGCATCGCAATCGACGAGCCGGCCGCGTTCGAGCAGGTGCCCGGCGTTGGGGCCACCGTCGCGGCGAGCCTCGGCCGCTTCTTTGCCGACCCGACGACGGCCGGGATCCTCGACGATCTCGTGGCGGCCGGCGTGGAGGCCGAGCGGCCCGCCTCGCGCCCCGCGATCGGCCAAGGGCCCGCGGGGGCGCTCGCCGGCAAGACGCTCGTCGTGACGGGCACGCTCCCGTACCTCAGCCGCGCGGAGGCCGAGGACGCGATCCGGGCCGCCGGGGGCAAGGCGGCCGGCTCCGTGTCGCGGAAGACGGACTACCTCGTCGCCGGCGACAACGCCGGCTCCAAGCTGCAGAAGGCGGATGAGCTCGGCGTTCCGGTCCTCGACGAGGCCGGGTTCCGGCAGCTCCTGGCCGGAGAGGAGACACCCACGTGACGCATCCAGCGGATCGGGCCGAGCACATCAGCCCGGACAACCTGGCGGACCCGGATGGCTACCAGCGGCACCTCGTCGGCCTCGTCGGGTACGACGACCCGGCCGCAGTCCAGGGCACGACGGGTGCGGCGTGGCGCGCGCTCGTCGCCGAGGCCGGGCCCGACCTGCGGACTCGACCGTCACCCGACGAATGGTCGGTGCTCGAGTGCCTGGGCCACGCCGTGGGCGGTGAGCTCGTGATGAGCGGCCGCTACCGCTGGGCGCTCGCCGAGGACGACCCGGAGATCGTGGGATACGACCAGGATCGCTGGGTCGTGGCGCTCGAGCACGGTCGCGCCGACCCGGAGGACCTGCTCCGCCTCTTCGACGCCCTCCGAACGGCGAACGTGGCGCTCTGGAGCGCTGCGTCGCCGGCCCGGCGGGCGCGCGCCGTGCGCCACCGGGAGCGCGGCCTGGAATCGTTCGGCCTGATGTTCGCGATGACCGCCGGCCACGACCGGTTCCATCTTGCCCAGGCGCGCCGGACGCTCGCCGCGGTCCGGGCGGGCTGACTCCCACGGTCCGCTATCATCGGTCGCCATGGGGACCTTCTCGCGCGACGAGGTCGAGCACGTCGCCCACCTCGCCCGTCTCGGCCTGGCCCACGAGGAGCTGACGCGCCTCGTGGGCCAGCTGAACCACATCCTCGACCAGTACGCGATCCTGGCTCGGCTCGACACGGATGCCATCCCGCCGACGGCCCAGACGATCGAGCTGGAGAGCATCCTTCGCGAGGACGTCGCGCGGCCCTCGCTCTCGCAGGCCGAAGCGCTGGCGAACGCCCCGGAACGGGACGGGAGCTACGTCGTGGTGCCCGCCATCCTCGGCGGCGACTGAGCGCTCCATGACGAACACCGGGCTGACTCGCCTGACCGCGGCCGCGATGAGCGACCGGCTGCGCGCCGGCGACCTCTCGTCCCGCGAGCTCGTCGAGGCGCACCTTGCCCTCGCCGCGCGCGAGAATCCTGCGCTCAACGCGTGGCTCGTCCTGGACGGCGCCGGCGCCCGGGGCGCGGCCGACGATGCGGACGCGCGGCTGGCCGTCGCACGAAACGAGGGCGCGGCGGCGCTCGCGTCGCTGCATCCGCTGTGCGGCGTGCCGGTCGGCCTCAAGGACCTCGTGTCGGTGCGCGGCGGCCAATGCACGGCGGGCTCGCGAATCCTCGCCGGGTACGTCTCCCCGTACGATGCCCACATCACCGAGCGGCTGCGTGATGCCGGCGCGGTGATCCTCGGCAAGCTGAACATGGACGAGTTCGCGATGGGGTCGTCCACGGAGCACTCGGCGTACGGCCCGACCGCGAACCCGTGGGACCTGGGCCGCGTGCCTGGTGGCAGCTCCGGCGGCTCCGCGGCCAGCGTCGCGGCCGGCCACGTGCCGCTCAGCATCGGCACCGACACCGGTGGCTCCATCCGCCAGCCGGCGGCCCTCACCGGCATCGTGGGGCTCAAGCCCACGTATGGGCGGGTCAGCCGCTATGGCATCGTCGCCTTCGCCTCCTCGCTGGACCAGATCGGGCCGTTCGCCCGTGATGCCCGCGATGCGGCGATGCTCCTCCACGCCGTTGCGGGCCGCGACGAGCGCGACTCGACCTCGGCGCCGTTCCCGGTCCCGGACGACCTGCTCCACCTCCCCGCCACGGACGACGAGGCGGCAGGCCACCTCCGGGGCCTTCGCCTGGGCCTGCCGCGCGAATACTTCGTGGCGGGCATGGAGCCGGGCGTGGAGGCCCGCGTCCGCGAGGCGGTGGCGGCATTGGCCGCCGCCGGCGCCGAGATCGTGGATGTCAGCCTTCCCCACACGGACTACGGCCTGGCGACCTACTACATCGTCGCCCCGGCTGAGGCCTCCGCGAACCTCGCCCGCTACGATGGGATCCGCTTCGGCCACGCGGTCCGCGACGGTGACGTGCTGGCCAACTACCTCGCGACCCGCGGGTCCGGGTTCGGCGCCGAGGTGAAGCGCCGGATCATGCTGGGCACCTATGCGCTCTCGGCCGGCTACTACGACGCCTATTACCTGAAGGCCCAGAAGGTGCGCACGCTCATCAAGGCCGACTTCGACACGGCCTTCGGGGCGGGGATCGATGCCCTCGTCGCGCCGACCAGCCCGTTCGTGGCCTGGCCGTTCGGGGCCAGGCTGGACGACCCGGTTGCCATGTACCTCGCCGACGCCTGCACGCTGCCGGTCAACATGGCGGGGCTGCCCGGGATCAGCATCCCGGCCGGGCTCTCCGACGGCCTGCCCGTCGGGCTCCAGCTGATCGGCCCGGCCTGGAGCGAGCTGGCGCTCTTCCGCCTGGCGCGGGCCTACGAGGCGATCACCGCGGACGCTCCGTGGCGGGGCCTGGAGCCGACTGGCCTTGCCGCCCTGCGCGCGCCGGCGGGCATCGTTCCATGACGGCCCCCGAGCCGCGCCCCCCGCTCGCGGAGCGTGCTCTTTCGGCGCGCGTTCGGGCCGTACCTCCATCCGGCATCCGGCGCTTCTTCGACATCGTCGCGACGATGGAGGACGTGATCAGCCTGGGGGTGGGGGAGCCGGACTTCGCGACGCCGGAACAGGTGATCGAGGCGGGGATCGCGTCGCTGCGCGCGAAGCGGACCCATTACACCAGCAACTACGGGACGCTGGAGCTGCGGACCGCGATCTCCGACCATCTCGCGCGCCGCTACGGCGTCCGCTACGACCCGGGCGGGGAGATCCTCGTGACCGTGGGGGCGTCCGAGGCGGTTGACCTCGCGCTCCGGGCGACGATCGACCCCGGCGACGAGGTGATCCTCCACGAGCCGTCCTACGTCGCGTACGTCCCGGCGGTCGTCTTTGCCGGCGGCACCGTCCGCCACGTCGCGACGCGCTTCGAGGACGATTTCGCGCTGGATCCGGCCGCTGTGGCCGCCGCGGTGACGCCGCGAACGAAGGCGCTCTTCCTGGGGTTCCCATGCAACCCGACCGGGGCAGTGCTCCCCGAGGCGGCCCAGGACGAGCTGGCCCGGATCGCCGTCGCGAACGATCTCCTCGTCTACTCCGACGAGATCTATGACCGGCTCGCCTACGGCGGCTACCGGCACCGGGCGATGAGCGCGCTGCCCGGCATGCGCGAGCGGACGATCCTCATGGGCGGCTTCTCGAAGGCGTATGCGATGACGGGCTGGCGGGTCGGCTACGTCTGCGCCCCGGCTGGGATCCTGGAGGGGATCGTCAAGGTCCACCAGTACGGGATCATGTCGGCACCGACGACGGCCCAGGACGCCGCGTTGGCCGCGATCGCGACGGCCGAGACCGACGTGGAGGCGATGCGGGCCGAGTACGACCGCCGCCGCCGGCTCATCGTGGACGGTCTCAATGCGCTGGGCCTCGCCACGTTCGAGCCACGTGGCGCCTTCTACGCGTTCCCGCGGATCACGGCCACGGGGCTCGACGACAACGCGTTCGTCGAGCGGCTCCTGGAGGAGGAGCACGTCGCGGCCGTTCCGGGGAGCGCCTTCGGACCGTCAGGCGCCGGCCACGTCCGGATGTGCTACGCGACGAGCTACGAGAAGCTCGAGGAGGCGCTGGTGCGGATCGGACGCTTCGTCGGCCGCCAATCGGGGATCTCCGGGAGGCCGTAGCGTCTTCCGGGCCTACTCGGACCGCGTGTCCGGCTCGCCGTTGGGGCCGACCGGGCGCGGAGCGGCGGTCTTCTGCTTGGCCCGGTACATGTCAATGTCGGCGGCCTTGAGCAGCACGTCCGCATCGCGGCCATCCTGGGGATAGAGACCGATGCCAATGCTGACTGTAACCTTGGCGGCGCCGCCCGGCAGCGCGAATGGCTTCTCGAGGGCGCCGTGGATCTTCTGGGCGACCGCGGTCGCATCGCCGCCTGCGCGGAGCGCCTCGAGCAGGATCACGAACTCGTCGCCGCCGATGCGGGCAACCGTGTCGGCGGCACGAACGCTTTGGCTGAGCCTCTCCGCCACCGCGCGGAGCACCAGGTCGCCGACGTCATGTCCGCGGGAGTCGTTGATCCGCTTGAACCCGTCAAGGTCGATGAAGAGGACCGCGAAGCAGGTCGCGAATCGCTCGGCCCGGACCAGGAGCTGGTTCAACCGGTCGAACATGAGATAGCGGTTCGGCAGACCCGTGAGCGTGTCGTGGGTGGCGATGTCCTGCAAGGCGATCTCAGCGCGCTTGAGTTCGTTGATCTCTCGGGTGATACCCAGCAGCCCCACGACAGCGCCCGCCGCGTCATGGAGCGGCATCTTGCTCGTCAGGGTCCAGTTGACCTGGCCGCTCTCGAGCTGGCGGCTCTCCGTCAGGCCGATGAGCGGTTGGTCCGTCTCCATGACTCTCGAGTCGTCCAGCATGGTCCTCTGGGCGAACTCCTGGCCGAACAGGTCCGCGTCAGTCTTGCCGACGAGCTCCGCCGGATCCGCGTAACCGAGGTCCCGTGCCATCTTCCGGCTCACGCGCAGGAGCCGGCCCTGACGATCCTTGAAGTAGATGCTGTCGGCCATCGTCTCCATCAGAGAACCGAACAGGAAGTCATCGTTCAAGGAAGCGGCAGGCGACATCGTGATCACCCTCGTGGTGGGCTTGGATCCCGGGTTCCCGCTGCGGACTGACGGCGCTCGAGAGGCGACAGCGCACGCACCGCGCCCATAGTGATCCTTCGGCCGCGGCATGGTGCGGTGGGCGCGTCGTCGACCGCACCGGCGGCGTCGCGGCGCACTGCGCTGCGCCCGTCCCACTCGTCTAGCCCACGACGACCTCAACCCTGACCGTGGTCGTGCCAGGCGGCGGCAGGGGGACGACCGTGCCCTGGACAGGTCGGCCGTCCACGACGAGGGACACGGCGCCCCCGGGGCCTCCGCGCCGCGCACGGATCTCGTAGGTCACGCCGCGGAACTCGCGACGCGCCTCGAAGCCTGGCCACGACGTCGGGATGACCGGGGCGACGCGGAGTCCGTCGAAAGTCGGCCGGATCCCGAGGATCCACTGGGTCGCCGCGACGAAGGCCCACGCCGCCGTGCCCGTCAGCCAGGCGTTGCGGGCCATGCCGAACTGCGGGTGGGCCGGGCCGCAGATGTTCTGCGAATACACGTAGGGCTCTGCCCGGAAGAGGTCGGCGTCGGTCCGGGCGAGGGGCAGGATCCGCCGGTAGTGGACGTAGGCGTCATCGCCCCGGCCGAGCATGGCTGCGGCGATGATCAGCCACGTGTTGGCGTGGCAGAAGATCCCGCCGTTCTCCTTCGCGCCAGGCGGGTACGTGGCAGTGCCCCGCACCCGTTCGTCGCCGCCGTCGTACGGGGGCCACAGGAGCGCGGTCCCGAACGGTGTCGCAAGGTGTTCATCGACGGACCGAAGCGCCTGCTCCGCGCGGTCACGCGGAGCGACCTCGCCGATGACGGACCAGGTCTGCGGGTTCAGGTTGATCCGATGACGATCCTCGCCCGCGACGCCGATGGGCATGCCATCGTCGTCGAACGCGCGGGCGTACCACGAGCCGTCCCAGGCGACGGCGTTGACAAGCGCCGCCATCTCCGTGTGGAGATCCCGGAGCCGCACAGCCTCCGCGAACCGGCCCGTGTGGCGGCACAGCTCGGCGAGGTCCAGGAGGGTGCGGCAGAACTGCATCGCGCACCAGACGCTCTCAGCCTTCCCAGACCCGTGGTCGACGTTGAGCGTGTCGTCCCAGTCGGCGAACCCGGCCCGGGGGAGGCCGTGCGGGCCGCGGTTGGCGAGCGTGAACTCGATCGCCCGCCGCATGTGCCCGCAGACGGTCTCGTCGTCCCCGTCGGCCCACGGGACTCGCTCCTCGAGGTAGGCGAGATCCCCGGTCTCGCGGAGATATGCGCACGTGGCGAGGACCAGCCAGAGGTGATCGTCGGAGAACCACTGGGGCCAGGTTGGGAACTCCGCGGCGAGCCCCGGGCCGCCCTCGCCGGAGAGCGGGAAGAGCTGGTGCCAGGCGTGGCCGTCGCGGAACTGGAGGGCCCACGTGCGCGTGAGCGTCCGACGGGCCTGCTCGGGCAGGCTGTGCATCGTCCCGAGCGTGTCCTGTGCGGAGTCGCGCGTTCCCATGCCGCGCCCCAGCCCTGTCTCGTATCCGGAGACGAAGCGCGACCAGTTGAGCGTCGTCCGGCACTGGACCTGGTTCCAGACGCTCAGCATCTCGGTCATCTCGGGGTCCGGCGTCGCGACGGCGAATCGTCCCAGGTAGGCGCTCCAGTCGGCACGCAGGTCGTCGAAGGCACCCTTGACCTCGGCCTGCTCGCGATAGCGCGCCACCACGGCCGCAATCTCCTCGGGATGGTCGGTCAGGCCGAGGACGAACACGAGCCCTCGCTCCTCGCCCGGGCCCAGCTCGAAGTCGTGGCAGAGCGACCCGATTGCGTTGCCTCGCGGCGAGCCGGCGTTGGTCGGCTCGCCGGTCTCGACCACGATGGGTGAGGCGAGGTCGCGGCAGCGGCCCACGAAGTCTTCGCGGTCGCCGGTCCAGCCGACAGGCGGCTCGCTGGCCCCGAGGAACGAGGTCGTTGGGCGGAACCGCGTGGAAGCGAGGATCACGCTGCCCTCGAGCCGGCTGGAGACGATGTGCTGCGACCAGTCCAGGTTCTGCTGGTCGCTCAGGGTGTCGAAATAGCCGAACTCGGCGTACGAGAACGTGCGCAGGCGCCGCGCCCTCGGGCCTGCGTTCCGGATTCGGAACACCCACAGCTCGCACGGGCATGACCCGTCGGCGTTGCCCGGCGGGACGAAGTAGAGGAGCTCGCTCTCGATCCCGTCGAGCGTGCTCCGGATCCGCGTGTAGCCTGGCCCGTGCCGGCACTCGTAGCCCTCGACATGTCCCTTGACAGGCTGCCACGAGGGGCTCCAGAAGCGCCCGGTCTCCTGGTCCCGCACGTACACGTAGCGGCCGGGCTGGTCGGCCGGGATCGCGTTGTAGCGGTAGCGGGTGGCTCGGCGTTCGCGCGGGTCCCGGTCGAACGAGAAGCCGCCCGCGGTGTTCGAGATGATCCCGCCGTACCCACCCTGGCCAAGGTAGTTGAGCCAGGGCGTGGGCGTGTCGGGCCGGCTGATGACGTATTCGTGGGTCGCAACGTCGAGGTGCCCGTACGGGGAGGCCGCCGGCCTCTCCTCGACCGATCTCACGGCGTCGCCTCGACGAACGCCTCCACCTCGATGTCCGCTCCCGGGGAGGCAGGCAGCGGGGCGAGGTTGCCGCCCACGGTCCGACCGTCCACGCGAAGCCGCGTCACGCGCCCGGACGCGCCCGCGTGTTTCCGGACGGCGATCCGGTAGGTTGCGCCCCGGAAGCGCCGCGTCAGGGTGAAGTCACCCCACGCAGCGGGCACGCAGGGATCGATCCGCAGGCCGGCGTGCTCGGGCCGGATGCCGAGGATCCACTGGCTGATGGCAGTGAAGTTCCAGGCGGCGGTCCCCGTCAGCCAGGTGTTCTTCGCTTCGCCCGGGGTCGCGGCGTCCTTCCCGGCGATCATCTGGGCGTAGACGTACGGTTCCCCGCGGTGGATCTCGGAGAGGTCCTCCCGCGCCGACGGGTTGATCCGGAGGTAGTAGTCCAGGGCCCCGTCGCCGTTGCCGACCCTGGTCTCGGCGATCATCACCCAGGGGTTCGTGTGGCAGAAGACCCCGGCGTTCTCCTTGTACCCGCCCGGATACGTGGAGATCTCGCCAAGGTGCAGGTGATAGCGGGTGAACGCGGGCTGGAGCACGACGATCCCGTGCGGCGTCGCCAGGCGCTGCCGGACGGAGTCGAGCGCCACGCGGGCCCGCCCGTCGTCGAGACCGATGCCGGCCATGATGCACATCCCCTGCGGCTCGATGAAGATCTGGCCCTCGTCGTTCTCGGCCGAGCCGACAGGTCGGCCGTAGAAGTCGTAGGCCCGACGGAACCAGGCGCCGTCCCAGCCGTGCTGGGCCACCACGTCGCGCATCTCCGCCGCGGCGGAGATGCAGCGGGCGGCTTCGGCACCGTCGCCGCGGAGGGCAGCGATCTCGGCGAGATCGTTCGCGGCCAGCACGAAGAGGCCGGCGATGAAGACCGATTCGGCAACCCCTCCACTCCTGTTCTCGGTTGTCTGGAACGACTCGCCGGGCGTCTCCGAGAAGCAGTTGAGGTTCAGGCAGTCATTCCAGTCGGCCCGGCCGATGAGCGGCAGGCCGTGCGGACCGCGACGTTCAAGGGTGTACACGATCGACCGCTGGAGATGCTCATAGAGGGGGCGCTCGGTGCCGGGCCGGTTGTCGTACGGGACGGCGACGTCGAGGATCGACGTGTCACCGGTCTCCTTGAGGTACGCCGCCACGGCGAGCACGAGCCAGGCCGGGTCGTCGTTGAACCTCGAGCCGACGTCGTTGTTGCCGCGCTTGGTGAGCGGCTGGTACTGGTGATACGCCCCGCCCGTCGGCAGCTGGGTCGAGGCCACGTCGATGAGCCGCTCGCGCGCCCGGGAGGGGATCATGTGGACGAAGCCCAGCAGGTCCTGGCTCGTGTCGCGGAACCCCATCCCGCGGCCGATGCCGGACTCGAAGAGCGACGCCGAACGCGACATGTTGAAGGTCACCATGCACTGGTACGGGTTCCAGACATTGACCATCCGGTCGACGTGCTCGTTCCCGGTCTGGGCCTGGCAGATCCCGAGGAGGTCGGTCCAGCGCGCCCGCAGTGCCTCGAACGCCTCGGCCACCACGGCGGGCTGCAGGTACCTGTCGATGGTCGGCCGGACGAGCCGCTTGTCGATCGTCTGCGATCCGGGTGGATCGAACTTCGCGTCCCGGGGGTTCTCTGCGTAGCCGAGAAGAAAGATGACTTCCTTCGTCTCCCCCGGGCCGATCTCGAGGCGGACGTGGTGTGAGCCCGACGGCTGCCAACCGTGGGCGATCGAATTGGACGACGCGCCCCGCTCGACCGCGATCGGCCGGTCCCAGCTGCGATAGGGCCCCAGGAAGGCGTCGCGCTGCGTGTCGAAGCCGGCCAGCGGCTCGGAGCAGGCGAAGAACGCGAAATGGTCGCGCCGCTCCCGGTACTCGGTCTTGTGGTAGATGACGCCGTCCTCCACCTCCACCTCGCCGACGGAGTAATTGCGCTGGAAGTTGGTGGCGTCATCCTGGGCGTCCCAGAGGCAGAACTCGATCGAGCTGAAGAGGGAGAGCTTCGCCGGCTCAGCCCGTTCGTTGGTCACGCGGACCAGCCAGATCTCCAGGGTCTCGCCCCCCGGGACGAAGTAGAGCGTCTCGGCGCTGATGCCCTGGTACCGCGAGGAGATGATGGAGTAGCCGAGGCCATGACGGCAGGCGTAGTCCTCCAGCTCGCGCTGGGTCGGCTGCCAGCTGGGGCTCCAGAAGTCGCCCGAGGCGTCGTCGCGGAGGTAGACGTACCGGCCACCCACATCCAGCGGCGCGTTGTTGTACCGATAGCGCGTCAGCCGGCGGAGCCGGGCGTCGCGGTAGAAGGAGTACCCGCCCGCCGTATTCGAGATGATCCCGAAGTATTCCTCGCTGCCGAGGTAGTTGATCCACGGAAGCGGAGTGTCGGGATGCGTGATGACGTACTCGCGCCGCGCGTCGTCGAAGTGCCCGTAGCGCATGGATGAACTCCTCCGCGAGGTGTCGGTCAGGACCGCGACCGTACGAACTGGATGACCTCGGACAGGAATCCGTGGGCCATGCAGACGACGGTGTCGGCACCCCCGTAGTAGATCGTCAGCCGATCGCCGGCCTCGTCCACGAGGGCGGCGCAGGGGAAGGCGACGTTCGGGACGTCGCCCACCTGCTCGTAGGGGACCTGCGGCGAGAGGAGGTAGTCCCGGCTGCGGGCAATCACCTTCCAGGGCTGGTCGAGATCGAGCAGGGCCGCGCCTATCGAGTAGACGTACCCGTTGCAGGAAGTCAGGACGCCGTGGTAGATGAGGAGCCAGCCCTCCTCTGTCTCGATCGGCGTGGGGCCCGCGCCGATCTTGGTGGACTGCCACGTCCACGGGATGGGCGCCATGACGTGGCGATGGCGACCCCAGTGGATCAGGTCTGGGCTCTCCGAGTAGAAGATGTCGCCGAACGGGGTGTGCCCGTTGTCGCTGGGGCGGCTGAGCATCGCGTACTTGTCGCCGATTCGACGTGGGAACAGGACGCCGTTGCGGTTGAAGGGCAGGAACGCGTTGTCGAGCTGGTAGAAGGTCTCGAAGTCATGGGTATACCCCACGCCGATCGTGGGACCGTGGTAGCCGTTGCACCACGTGACATAGAAGCGATCCTCCAGCCACGTCACGCGTGGGTCGTAGGCGTGCTCGAACCGGCCCTGAATCTCCGGGATCCGGTCGTCCGCCGGCGCGAACTCGATCGGCTGTGGCGAGATCCGCCAGGCCACTCCGTCGGGGCTCCGCCCGACATGAACGTTCATCGCGCGCGTGGTGTCGTCCACTCGGAAGACGCCGGCATAGCCGTCGCGGAAGGGGACGACGGCCGAGTTGAAGATGCTGTTCGATCGGGCGAGGTGGTCGCGCGCGATGATCGGGTTGCGCGATGAGCGCCAGATCACGCTGGTCGAACCGGTCGGTCGGTCCTCCCATGGAATCGCAGGCGTGGCATCCGACGGGAGAGCGGGATCCGGCGTCGGCCGGGGCGTCGTCATCGGAGTTCCCTTTCTGCGTTGGGGTGGGGGCGGGTCGCGCCGGGGGGCGCATTCAGGCCGGGGGACCGCCGGTTGAGGCGACGTCGTCGCGCGGGAGCCGTCCGGAACGCGCCACGACGCCCATGAACCTGGCGCTGTCGCGAACGCTCCGCTCCAGCGTCTGGTAGTCCACGTGGATGATGCCGAACCGCGGGCCGTAGCCCTGCGCCCACTCGAAGTTGTCGAGGAGAGACCACGCGAAATAGCCGCGCAAGGGCACGCCGCGCTCGAGGGCATCGAGCGCGGCATCGAGGTGGCGGCGCAGGAAGCTAACGCGCGCCGGGTCGCGCGCGAGCTCGGCGTCGTCCACGGGATAGGCGGCGCCGTTCTCGGTGATGTACAGCGGGAGGGCGCCGGTCCGCGACGCCACGAACTCCAGCACCTCGGCGAGCCCGGCCGGATAGACCTCCCAGCCCATTCCCGTCCGCTCCGGCGGATCTCCGGCCGGCTCGAGCGGCGGG
>Ga0208079_1000685_pt1 | contig 18479 bp, 21 predicted proteins | sample NGESurdeep092012_5_FD_184474 | JGI IMG/M metagenome (GOLD analysis project Ga0208079, IMG submission 184474) | Arctic peat soil microbial communities from Barrow, Alaska - NGEE Surface sample 210-2 deep-092012 (SPAdes) | ecosystem: Environmental > Terrestrial > Soil > Wetlands > Peat ... | reverse complement strand
TAATACTTTTGCGCTTCCATCATCGGGGTGTAGCGCAGCCCGGTTAGCGCATCTGGTTTGGGACCAGAGGGTCGCAGGTTCGAATCCTGCCACCCCGACTACAACAATATAAAACCCACTGATAACATGTAAGTTACAATGGGTTTTTTATTTGTGGTAAAGAATGTGGTAAAGAATTTTGTAATTATTTGTTTCTCCTATTATCCCATTTTGTATTCTGCCATTCACTTATTACACCCTCATTTTCGCATTCAGGACAGTACCAGTGAATTTCTTCATTCTTTGGCATTAATGAAGTTTTTATCAATCCATGACAACCTTTTTCGAAGCACCTGATTTCAGTTGAGGCAAGTGTAGATGGTAGGGTCTTGGTTGTTGTATCAACCATTAAAGCCATGAAACTTGCCAATTCTCGTGCTTCCTTCGGCATTTCTGTTGGAATGTTTCCCTTGTCATCAAGGAAATGGGGCATTTGGGATATGTACATTTTAATTGTTATTGGTTCGATTATTGTTGTTTTGATTGCATTGAATATATGTAGAATTATATGTTTAAATTGTTAGAATCATGATTTTTTAATTGTTCATATATATAATTAATTATATCTCCTATTGTCTTCTTTTCTAAATCTTCTGCATCTTCATTTGGAATTCCTATTCCAAATTCATTTTCAAGTTTCATAATGAGTTCAACAGCATCTAAACTATCGAGATGTAAATCATAAAAAAAGTTTTCCTCGTTTATTTTTTCCAGTTCACCTTCAAAAAAAGAACTCTTACCTTCTCCAATTTTTTCAATTACAAGTGCTTTTACTTTATCTCTTTCCATATTGCAATTTTAAAAATTTCTTTGTCAGATATATAACAATTTCAATTCGAATCTTTTGTTTTACCTGTGATCCCATTTAGTCTTCTGCCATCCATTTATTAAACCATCGACTTCGCAATCTGGACAATACCAATGTATTTCTTCAGTGTCAGGTCTAAATGCAGATTTTATCATTCCAGAGCAACCATTTTTAAAGCACTTGACATCAGTTGTTGTCAGTGAGTGTGGAAGGTTTTTTGTGGTTGTATCTATAACCTGTGTTAAGAAATCAATAAGTTCTTTGGCTTCATCTGGCATATCTTCAGGCATTTTTGCTGAAGCATGGAGAAGGTGTCTTATGTTGGTTATGTACATTTTAAATACTGTTGGTTACTATAGTATCATATTGACGATTTAATTTGTTCGTGGTTCCATATAAATGAATAATGGATGAGGCTAATTCAAAAAGAAGTCAGTCCGAAGACTTAAGTAACTCTCCTAAATCATTAGTGCCCGCTTATATATCCGTTAATAATATAACTTTTTGTTGTAAATAAGTTTTTCTAATGCATCAGGAACATATTGATGCATTTTTCTTAGTGCTGCACAACTCTCCCTCTTGTCGCAAACGGCACATGTTATAAAGTCTAAATATAGTTTTTATAATCTTGGTCGTCAACACTGGTATGGTTCAAAAGCCAATCGATAAGAAAACTTATCATTTCTTCAGTTACATTCGATTTTCCACACAAAACATCATTACAAAAGCCTACTATATTTAAAATAAACTTTTTATGCTCTTTTTTATGCTCTTCAGGTTTCGGATAATTACATTTTTCAAGCAATTCTTCTTCATCCTTAAAGTGTTCCTTAATATATTTTAATAACTTTTGTAATGTCTCACCAATTATTTCAGAATTGACTTTTGCATTGGAATTTAATATTAAATTATTTGTTAATTGAATTAAATTTTTATGTTGATTATCAATTTCATAATTGTTTACACTGATGCTTTCACTCCATTGTATAGTTTCCATATTATGGTCTCTTAATCAAGTAAATGATTTAACAAAGATAGATTAATAATGAACATAATTTTAATAATTCCCGATTAGACCAGCACTGGTTTTCGAATATATGTTTTCCTTCTTATCCCCTCCCAAATAGTAACAAATAAAAATTGGATTAAAAGCGATGATTACCCTCCCCTATATTTGAGGTATTAAAATATAGTCCGTTTATTTGTTTATACTATTCCAATTTACCAAAGCTAAAATAGTTAGAATACTTTAGTATAAAAGTCTTCGTTACATTGCAAACCAAAGTGTTATTATAAGTCATTATTATCCACATGAATACGTGTGAATAATGTAATTTTTCTTTGTAATAGTGTAACGTTTATCGGGATTGACTGATTTACCATTGCTCTCCGAAATTCTATTCGCATGTGAAAACTATGGGTATCCATAAATATGATTGATTTTCAATTATTCATGACTTAATCGAACCATGATATGAGCAAAAAGAAGAATTTGGGTGAATTAATCACTGATAACAAAGAAAATGCAGAAGAGTTGTCCAATGCAGATAAAAAAGTTGCCTCCGATAAGGCTAACAAAGAAAAAGAAAAACGTAAAGCAGATTTAGTCAGTGCTAAGAAGGAACTTGCCCATAAAGCAGAGTTAACTATTATTAACAAAAAACTTAACCTTCAAATTGAAAAGAACCTACGAACTGACCAAGCGCTGAAGGAAAGCAATGAGAAGTATTCAGAGGCTTTCAAGTCATCCCCTTATTCAATCACTAAAACGAGAATTACAGATGGAAAATTCATTGAAGTCAACGATGCATTTACAACGATTTTTGGCTTCACCAATGAAGAAGCAATTAACAATTCATCAATTGGACTTGACATATGGGTAAATAAAGAAGACCGAAAATGGGTAACATCTACTCTTCTTGATGGCAGAGTTGTTTCAGGGAGAGAGTTTATATTCAAGAATAAGGATGGGGAAATCATCACCTGTTTGGTTGCCTCCAGATTCATTAATATTAATAAAGAACCCTTCATTATATCCAGTATTGACGACATAACCGAACGTAAACAAGCTGAGAATTTATTGAAAGAAAGCGAACAAAAATCCATGTCAATAATGGAAAATTCTGCAGATGCCATTTTTTTAACAAATCAACAAGGAAAGTATATATATACCAATAAGGCAGTTTCGGATTTGCTTGGATATACATCAGAAGATATGATAAATAAGACAATCGCAGATATTTCACCACCGAGCAAAATAGAGGAATATTTTGAGATTTAAAAAAAAATATTGAATGAAGGCAAAGTGTTTGCAGAAATTGAACTAATAAAAAAAGACGGTAACATTATTTCAAGCGACCTTAATGCCGTTTTATTACCTGATGGTTTTGTATATGCAAGTTGCAGAAATATTACAGAGCGTAAGCAGGCAGAAGAGGTGCTGCGCCAGAGCAAGCAAAAGATTTCTGAGGCGCTGGAATTCAATAGGAAAATTCTGGAGACCTCTTCTATTGGCATCCTGACCTACAAAGATTCGGGTCAATGCACATTTGCAAATAAGGCTGCAGGCAAAGTGGGGGGAGCAACGGTTAAGCAGCTTCTGAAACAAAACTTTCACGAAATTCCATCGTGGAAGAAATCAGGGATGTATGAACCAGCAATCAAAGCATTGGGAACTGGAATAGAACAATTGTTAGAAGTTAATGTCGTATCATCATTTGGGAAAGATGTGTGGCTGAGCCTCAGTTTTTCATCTTTCTTATCCGAAAGTGAACAACATCTTTTGGTGTTCACATCTGACATAACCGAACGTAAACAGGCTGAATCAGAATTAATTAAAGCCAAAGAAAAAGCCGAAGAGAGTGACCGTCTTAAATCTGCCTTCCTGACCAATATGAGCCATGAAATACGTACTCCAATGAACGGCATTCTTGGTTTTGCAGAACTTTTAAAAGAACCTAACTTAACAATTAATGAACAACAAGATTATATACAGACCATGCAGATAAGTGGAGCACGTATGCTCAAGATATCTCAGAAGTTCTTACAACAACAGGCACGGCAAAAGAAACAGGAATAGGCATAGGATTATTACTCTGTAAAGAATTTGTGGAAAAACATGGTGGCAAAATATTGGTGGAGAGTGAAGTAGGAAAATGGAGTGATTTTAAATTCACTCTTCCTATATATACTGAACACATAAATGATATAAATAATTGATAAATAAGATGAAATACGCATATTCATGAAAAACTTTATTTCAGACACAAGTTCTGTTCATAATTTGAAAACTACAACAAAACTTTTTAAAGAAAGTTTAGATGACTTTTTTAAACTGTTTGATTCGAGTCCTTCAGCGATGGCTATCACAGACATCAGAAGGTTGAAATTTGTAAAAGTTAATGAAAAATTTGTAGAATTCTTTGGCTATAAAAAGGAGGAAGTTATTGGGAGGACAGCAATTGATATTAGCATACATGATAAAACAGAATTCAATAGGATATTGAACTTCCTGAAAGAAAATCAAGGATTTCAAATTCAAATATTTAAAGGTAGAACAAAAGACGGGAGAGTAGTCTATTTAATTGCTTCTTCAGAAGTAATGGAAATTAATGGGAAAAAATATTCGGTTTCATCATTCCTTGATATCACAAAAATAAAAGAACAGCAAATAATAATTGAACGACAAAATAAAGATATTTTCGACAGTATAAATTATGCACGACTTATCCAAAAAGCAATATTCCCTTCCAAAAAACATTTAGAAGATGTTTTTCCGAAGTCATTTGTGCTTGCGAAGCCAAAACATATTGTGAGTGGCGATTTCCATCAAAGGAGCGATCAGGAACTGGACCAATTGTTTGGTGAAAGCCTGTTGCCGGAACCGAGTGATAGGTATAAGACCCTGGAACCATTTTTCCCAACTATGGAGAAAGAGTTGAAGAAAAGAGGTATTACACGCCATATCCTCTGGGAAAGGTACATAGCATTACATCCGGATGGCTTTAAGGCCTCACAGTTCAAGTATCATTATCAGCAGTGGCTCAGGCTCAGTAAACCGGTTATGCATATTGAGCACATTCAGATAACTTAGATAACGGAAAAGTAGCCGATACTTGATGGATTGAAAATTGAGAAATAAAAAAAAACAAAAGTAACTTTCTGTTGGTATCAGGGTAACATCTAAGTGAAATTCTTTTATAAAAGCAGGATCACCCAAGGTAATCCCGCATGTCAATGAAGGAATGACAGCTTTTTCTTTTTGGTCACCTCCAGCCAGGATCAGAAGCGAACGAAGTGAGCGAGTAATCCTGCCCCCCCGACAATAAAATTCCCAAAGAAAAACTTCACCACTAAAACATTTCTTTTCATATTGTTAAAAGATTAACAATGGCATGAATTTTGTTCATTTTACTGTGCCTCAAGACCTAGTCTTATGAAAAGACAATTGATTCCATGAAAAAGACAATATTTATTCTGGTAATTATTTTATCCTGTCTCTGTTGTAAAAAGGATGATAATGAAATTTCAAAATTTGCGACTGGAACTTATTCTGGTGAAAAAACTATATATTATTCTGATACACATTATGAATCTGTTGACACAATAACACTCAAGGTTGAAAGTAAAACTTATTCTTATTCTGGTTCGGATGCACTTGATTATGGCAGAGGGAATTATCTTATTAAAAATAGTTCGATTGAATTTAATGACGATGAAGCCAGAAATGCTTTATATTCCTGGGAATGGATATTAGTTGGTACTCACAAATTTCAAAATATTGGAGATTCACTTATTATGAATCAAAATAGTTCATACATACAAGTTTCATGCAGATTAAAGAAAATATCAAAATAATACTGCACTCATATTCAATTGTCAATTAGCTTATTATTATGGTTAAAAAGAAAAAAATGAAATACACCCTTTTTGCAATATTGATAATATTTGTGTCAATCAGTTGTGAAAAAGACAATACTAAAGAAAACACTTTAGAACAGCAAATTTATTTTAATTCATTTGAATCTCAATCAGATACTATAGGATGGATTGGATATGCCTTTAACTTTGCAAATGACGTTCCTTCAAAAGGTGGCAAAAAATCCCTTTCTATCTCAGGGGGTTGCATTCTTCCACATGCCCAATACACCATAAGCGCTCAAAATACTGATTATCATCTTGTATTAAAATTCTGGGGAAAGAACCTGAGCAATGGTGGTAGTGTGAATCTTTATGTAAACAAGGCAGGTTACAAAGAAATTAATTTTGATGTTTCAGAAAAGGTCTGGACTCTGTATGAAAGTCGGGATACTTTATTCTGTCCTGCAAATACAAGTTTAACTCTTAGTGCAAGTGCGGGTGGTTTTATTAGCAGTGCAATACTAATTGATATGGTTGAAATAAGAAAACTGAATGCTAGTCATTAAAATAGTATACTTACATTTCAAATTAGAATATGAAAATTGTAAGAATTGTCTTTCTAGTCTTTGTAATAATTGCTTGTACCAAAGAAAGTGACTTTAAGTCACTTGGCACAGTAACAGGCATTGACGGCACGATGTGTGGATGTTGTGGCGGATGGATAATTAATGTTGACAATGGTCGATATCTGATTGATTCAATGCCAAAAAATTCTGGTATTGATTTTTCAAAAGAAACATTTCCTGTTACAGTTAAACTCGATTGGCAATTGGTTAGTAATGGATGTAGTATTTTTGGCAGAATTACAGTACAAAGGATTAAAAAGATATAGAGAATAAACTAATTACCAAATTGGTGAATTAATTATCATATAACGAAGTCCATGAAAAGATAATTTTCCTTCAAAGCGTAGCAGGTTTACCCGAATTAATACGTTTCCCCGGCCTCCCTTTAAAATGACAGTCAGTGCATGAAACAAAATGAATATTGTTCTTACTCGATGTGTCTTTGTAGGTGGTATTCATCTTTTCTACATCAAGCTTACAGTTGGAAATAGCCGGATGACAATTTTTACAAGATGCTATAGCGGAGTTGGAATGTGAATCGTGACATGCCGGGCAGCTTATCCCTTCATGAACTCCTCTGGGTGTGCGATCGTCATCCGTACCCGCCATATTGAATGCGTTGGGTGAATGGCACTGAATACACAAGGTCTGATTTGGATCCGGTGAAATTTTAACAGGCACTGACTTGTAACTTATCTCCTGGGGACTAAGTGAGGGAACGGGAAAATAGGTACTATCGCGCCGGTAATAGAATGAGGTAAGTGTTTCTTTCACTCTTGAATAGTGCAGCGCCGCAGGTGTTTCCAGATTCTGTCTTGCCCCGGGCAGACCCTCCTGATGAACCTGGTGGCAGGCAAAACACGGAATTGCAGGACGATCTGCAAGCCTTGCATTTTTTAATTTCCAGGGCCCGGTAGTGTCAAGTGGCTCAATAATATCCGAAACAGTACCTTTATCATAAAACATACCATGGCAACGGAGGCAATCTTCATAAATAGGTTCAGCTTTGTTATGGCCTGAATTTAAAAAAACCTCGGAGTAGTTCATCGCATGCCCGCCTGAATTCCATTTGGCATATTCCGTTTGATGACAACTTTTACATCTCTGCATCACATCCAGAAGCTGAACTTCGGACATTCGTATATTGTCATTTCTTTTTTTGCCGATATGATTAAACACCATGACTCCTTTTTCATGAAAGCTGTGTAGCCCTTCACTAAGGGCTGTACCATGACATTCCTTACAGGCAATATCTCTATGTGTCGATCCTTTCCAAAGATCAACAGAATGCGAAATTTCGTGACAGCTGGCACAAGTTTTTGTTGGCGAAGCTGCATTCCAGTGAGAGTAGGAAGCAAGCAATACAACAACCAACAGTAGGAGACTTGAACTTATAATAATTTTCTTTTTCATTTGGCCGGGTTTTCTATAAGTTTCAAAAACTGGTGATCACAATTCAGCTCAGCTACTTCATTTTTGTTCCCTTCCACTTCTCAGTTATATGTCCTCCTACCCAATAACCAAGAGCAAGTATTGTAAGAGCGGGGTTATAACCTCCATTGTTCACATGAAGGCTTCCATCAGCAATGAAGATATTGTCAATTTCATGCAGCTGGCCATATTTGTTGGTTACCGATGTTTTGGGATCATTACCCATTCTGCAGGTACCGCTTTGATGCTGGCTGGGCGTACTTTCCTTACCAGGGATAGACTGCCAGGTTTGAATTGCCCCTGCTTCTTTCAGCCATTTTTCTGCTTTATCGGCAAGAAAATGAGCAACTTTAATATCATTATCGTGCCTGAAACCACTGATACGGGCCACGGGTATTCCCCAGAAATCCTTTACAACAGGATCTACTTCAACCATTTTGTCAAATACCGGCATTTCCTGTACGGGTCCATGTATAGCGATATGTCTTTTAAAATATTTTTTTTGAAAGTCTTTATGATCCTTTCCCCACATTCTGTGGCCTGAAGGGCGTATAGATGTAAACTGATATGGCATCCTGATGAATTCATTGCATAAGACTCCACCACCTATAACATCAGGAAAGAGATGGTTGAAGTCGTTTATGGCTATACAAGCTCCCGGACCTACATCATCATACACTTCATCCTCAAAAAGACCGTATGCTCCCGTATAGGCATGATCCTGGATATTCCTGCCTACCCAGCCATTGTTATTGCCTGCTCCTTTCGGAAATAACTTCGATTTGGAATTTAGCAGAAGTCGTGCAGTTTCGCTGGCGGAAGCTGAGACAACTACCAGATCAGATGTTTGTTCCTGAAGTTTATTATCTACATCAAAATATCTGATTCCCGTTGCTTTACCCTTTTCATCGACAATTATCTCACTTACCATACAGTTTATCCGAAGTTCACAATTCCCGGTTTTTAAAGCAACAGGGATAACCGTATTCTGTGTTCCGGCTTTGGCTCCCACCGGACAAGCAAACCCTACACAAGTACGCATTCTGATACATGCAGGACGTCCATTGTAAGGAACTGAATTTCGGAGCATAGGAATTGGAAATGGGTGCAATCCCAGTCTTTTTGCAGCTTTTTCGAGAATGATTCCTTCCCTGTTAAAAGAAAAGCCAGGCATAGGATAAGGATTCTTTCTGGGCGGAACATAAGGATCGTTTGTCGGATCGCCGGATACACCCAACTCATACTCAGCTTTCTCATAATAAGGTTCAATTTCATCATAGCTCAAAGGCCAGTCATCGAGGGTGCTGCCGGGTACTGAACCATATTTGGTCTTAAGATGAAAATCTTCAGGTTTGAATCTCCAGGCCATTGCTCCATAACTGACCGTTCCGCTACCAACACAGGCCGCATTATTACCATAGCTCCAATCATTCGGGAAAACTTTTTTCCATCCATTCTTCCCATCAGGAGCCATTCTCCAGTTGCGCTCATTATCAGGTCCATAGCCGCATTTGAGAGGAAAAGTCCGTTGGGAAGTCAGTTCATCATCCCCATGTTCATCGAAAGTATGCCATCTTCCACGCTCAATGAGCACCACAGTAAGACCTCCGACAGCGAGTTCCTTTGCAACTACCCCTCCACCCGCGCCGGCACCGATCACAACCGCATTAACATGTCTATTTGCCATTTCCATCGGATTTTGGATTGTATTTACGCCAGCTTAAATCGTTGTACCTGTTTTGCCCGATAACATTAGGATAATCAAGTCCGAGCATACGATAACTGATATATCCTCTGTTCCCTCCATGACCAGGGCTTCCATAAAAACCCTGCAGGGAATGCTGCCTTACCATGTCAAAGAAACCGGAAGGAGAATGGTCCTTCCAATAATCACCCGGGAATTCTCCATTCTCCATCTTTTCAAGCATAGTGGTCTGTTCTGTGAAAGGAAGCTTTTCAAACTTTTTACCTTTCATCTGAATTATAGATTTTTCAAAAGCACCAAGGCCTTCACGATATGCTTGCTGATGCCTCGTGTAAAATGTACTTAGCTGCTTATCTATAAAATTTGACACATTTGCCCATTTTCCTCCTGGGAAATCGTCCGTTGGTATTATCTGTTCTACGATTGCATCCAGCAAGCCAATTTCTTCCTCACCGAGATAACGCCACTGACTGATTTTATTCTTGCAGGCAGTATTAAAGGAGATGAGTACAGCGGCAGTTCCTCCTGTAAAAAGTCTTACAAATTCTCTTCGTGAAAAAGACAGGTTTTTCATTTGATCAGATTTAAAACTTACCGAATTTAGTATAAATTATGTAAATTAATGGATGTGCAATGGTTATTCACCGGTTAAAAGATTAAATTGTTTATTAACAATTTTTTTATTATTATAATACCCTGAAATCCTATAGCAAACTTCAACCTTGGGAATAAAATATTATGGACAAAAAACCACTCAGAAAGACAATTCAAAATCTTCATTCCACCATCTGGTCCCATCGTATCATGAGTGCCGTTCTGAAAGGGGTGGCAATCTATCTTGTACTCACACTGGTTTTCGGATTGGTATATTATTTATTTAATTCATTAGATTTTAAAACTGTTCCTGGAAATAAGGCAATTCGTTTCCTGGATTATATATATTTCAGTGCAGTGACCTTCTCGACAATTGGATACGGAGATATTATTCCTAAAGCCGGGACCGGACAAATAATTGTTTTCATCGAATCATGTTTTGGGTTAACTTTTATACCAGTTTTCGGAGGTTATATTGCATATCAATTTTTGCAGAGACCAAATGATATATTACTGACCGACAATTTTTTTATCCGTTACAGAAATCAAAAAATCTTTCTTTCCTCACGTGTAGGAAACAAGGGAAAGAACTTAATCGACTGTACTGCAACCATTGAGTTAATTCAAATAGTGAACAATGTAAAACGGACATTATTTAAACGGGAAATCAATACTCCTCTGGTAGAACTGGTATGGTTTTTAGAAATTCGTCTGGATGGTGAGGAAAACGCTCCTGCACTTCAACAGATGAAGACACTTTTAGCTCATCCCGGCACCTCGCTGATCCGGACAACTGTAGCAGGATTTGATTCCGGTACGGGAAACCTTGTTCATGTTTTCAAGTATTATACGATGGATAAATTATTATACGGTGGAAAATTTTCAGACGTTTACACCTGGGAAGGTGTTAAAAGAACAAATCCGAATTGGGCAAACTTCAATAAGGTTGTCAGCTTAACAACTGCTGAACAGCAAGTTATCGATACTCTTTTAAAACAGACAGGTACCTTTCCCTTTAACAATTAAGCTTAAACGATCTGTCTATTTGTAACCGGCTGCCCCGTTTCAGATGCCCGGCAGTCACTTTTTTTTTTACAAAAGTTTTGACCAATTATAATCAGGAGAAAAATATCAGGAATATTTAAGCTGATGAGATTGTCTAATTAAAAAGCAGTCACACTAATTGAGTTTAAATTACAATCACAAAAATGAAAAAGTATATCTCAGCCATTTTTTCAATTTGTCTGTTTGTCTCATGTACAAATAAAATATATGACTCATCGGGCTGGCAAAGCCATAAAGTAAAAGTAGACGGAATAATTAATGAATGGTCAAATCCTTTAAGATTCTACGACCAGAAGACAGGAATCAGCTACAATATTTCAAATGACCATTATAATATCTATTTTGCCGCCAGTATTTCGAATGAGTTTCTTCAGACAAAAATACTGCGTTCAGGACTTGAATTCAGAATAGATACTCTGGGGAAGAAATCCTTTGGCGTCAGTTTTAAGTATCCTATTGGTATTCTGGCAATAACAGAGCTGAAACCAAATAATCTACAGGCTAAAGAAGGGTTTGAGAAAGGACAAGACAGGTCACCCTATAAATTAAAGCTTCTTGCTGAAGCAACAGAAATACAACTTATTGGTTTCAAACCACGCCTGGGTAAAATAATTTCTTTGGCCGTTCCAAACAATGCGGGGATTTCGGCAGCAATAAATTTTGATGCGAGTGGCATAATGAATTATGAAGCTGTAATTCCATTTTCAACTTTTTACAGGTCAGAACTTATTCCTGCTGATTCCAGCACTGTATTTAATTTTCAGATTAAAGTTAACCCGTCGGCCAATTCAGGTAATGCCTCAGGCAACAGTAGTGGAATGAGAGGTGGTGGCATGAGAGAAGGAGGTATGGGCGGAGGAGGTGGGATGCGTGGTGGAGGAATGCGTAGTGGAGGAATGCGTGGCGGAGGAATGGGTGGAGGAGGAATGAGAGGCGGTGGTATGAATGGTGGCAGGAATGGAGAATATGGAGGAAATGGCTATCAGGGAAATACAAACCTTTCAGGCGTTACAAAAACGACAATCAAACTCAAACTTGCCTATAGATAGCACTCAAGTGATTACTGATCAGTGCTCTTTTTTCTTTGCACCTTGCTCGTAGCACCATGCTCTGTGCCTTTTTAATACAAGCTCTTCCGTCTCTCAGCCAGACTCTCATCAGAAATATAATCATCGTAATCCATCTGTTTATCTATCATCCCTTTGGGTCCGATTTCGATTACCCGGTTACAAACAGTCTGAATAAACTCATGGTCGTGCGAAGACATCAAAATATTTCCTTTAAATCTGATTAAAGTATTATTGAATGCCTGGATTGATTCCAGGTCCAGGTGGTTCGTAGGGCTGTCAAGAAGCATTACGTTAGCATTTCGTATCATCATGCGTGCTATCATGCACCTGACTCTTTCTCCTCCCGACAGCACATTTACTTTCTTGTTGGCTTCTTCTCCTGAAAAAAGCATCTTTCCAAGAAAACCCCTCAAATACAACTCACTGGTCTCTTCTGAATATTGAGCCAGCCAGTCGATCAGACTTATATTTTTTTCAAAAAACTTTTCGTTTTCAAGTGGAAGATAAGCCTTTACTATTGTTTGCCCCCATGAGAATGAACCATGATCAGGCTGTTCGTGACCTTTAAGAATTTCAAACAGAGCTGTCATGGCCCGGGAGTCCATTGACAGGAATACTATTTTATCATTCTTGTTGACTGTAAAATTAAGATCCCTGAAGAGGAGCTTTCCATCAACAGTTTCACTTAGTCCCTTTACTGTCAGGATACTATTACCAGGTTCACGGCCTGGTGTAAAAATTATACCTGGATATTTACGTGTAGAAGGTTTAATCTCTTCAATATTCAGCTTCTCGATCATTTTTTTCCGGCTGGTTGTTTGCTTTGACTTCTTTACGTTTGCCCTGAAACGTGCAATGAATTCCAAAAGTTCCTTTTTCTTTTCCTCTGCTTTTTTGTTCTGGGTAAGTTGTTGCCTTAGAGCTAACTGGCTCGATTCATACCAGAAACTATAATTTCCTGAAAATTGCTGAACTCTGCTAAAATCTATATCAATGATCTGTGTACAAATCGAATCAAGAAAATGCCGGTCATGCGATACTACCAGAACTGTATTTTCAAATTCTGACAAGTAATTCTCCAGCCAGTTTACAGTATCAAGATCAAGATCATTTGTGGGCTCATCGAGTAACAGATTATCAGGTTTTCCAAACAAGGCCTGGGCAAGAAGCACTTTCACCTTTTCTTTCCCTGTAAGTTCTTTTAATAACTTATGATGTTGTTCTTCTTTAATTCCGAGTCCGCTCAACAAACTGGCTGCATTGCTTTCGGCATTCCATCCGTCAAGTTCATTGAATTTCTCTTCCAATACTGATGCCCGTAATCCATCTTTATCTGAAAAATCAGCTTTTGAATAAAGACTTTCTTTTTCCTTAATTATACTCCACAACTGTGTATGCCCCATCATAACAGTATCAAGCACGATACATTCATCAAATTCAAAATGATCCTGTTTAAGAACAGATAACCGTTCTCCCTGTCCGAAAGAAACTGATCCGGTTCGGGCATCTACACCACCATAAAGCATTTTGAGAAATGTAGATTTTCCAGCACCGTTAGCTCCTATGATTCCATAGCAGTTACCAGGGGTAAAAATCAGATTAACATCCTGAAATAAAATGCGTTTTCCAAACTGAATACTTAGATTTGATGCTGTGATCATTTATTAATATATCTGATTGATAACCGTAAATATGAGTCAGCGAAGGTAACCAAAAAAATAAGGTTAAGGTTAAGGTTTATGCTGAGACTTAATTCTTAACCTTAACCTTAGCCTTAGCCTTAGCCTTAACCTTAAATGCTACTTGTTTTCCGGAAATCGTCCGGTCATCTGCCTCTCAACCATCCATCCCGGATATTCGGGAGCAAGAGCGCTTATAGTATCAAGTTCCTTTAATTCCTCCTGTGTGAGCTGAAACTGGGTACAGGCAATATTGTCCAAGAGCTGCTCATGACTCTTTGCTCCAATTATCACACTTGTAACACCAGGTCTGTCTTTTGTCCAGGCAAGAGCGACCCTTGCAGCAGAGGTGCCGTGATTTTCACCTATCCTGGCCAATACATCTATAATATCATATGCCTTGTCTTTATTTATAGGAGGGAAATCAAAATTATCTCTTCGGTTGTTACCTTCAGTTTTATTATCACGTCTGAATTTTCCTGAGAGAAACCCACCTGCGAGAGGGCTCCATGGCATTATTCCAATATTTTCACTTAGCGCCATAGGAACAATTTCCCTCTCAATGTCGCGGCTTGCAATACTGTAGAAATTCTGCGAAGCAACAAATTTAGACCAGCCCTGATATGCAGCAAAACTGTTTGCCTTCACAACCATCCATGCGGGATGATTACTTACACCAAGATAACGTACTTTCCCTGACCTCACTACATCCTCGAGTCCCCTCATAGTTTCTTCCAGTGATGTAATAGGATCAACCCCATGAATATATAACATATCAATATGAGAAAGCCCAAGACGCATAAGACTATCATCCACGGAATCGAGAATATGTAGTTTTGATAACCCTACCTGGTTTGCTCCCTCTCCCATCCTGAGCCTTACTTTTGTAGCTACAAATACAGTCTGATGGAAAATTCCGAGGTTTTTTAATGCTTTCCCAAAAAGAGTTTCAGCTAAACCCTCAGAATAGGCATTAGCGGTATCAAAGAAATTGATTCCATTTTCAATTGCTGTCTTTACCAGTTGTGTTACCTCATCTTCAGGTAACTGGCCAATTGCTTTCCAGTATCCCTTTCCACCGAAAGTCATTGTACCAAAGCATAGCTCTGAAAGCAGAATGCCAGTTTTTCCTAGTTGCCTGAATTTCATCTGATTAGATTTATATTGTGAATAACTAAATATTAGCCTGCCTCTCGCACAAAAAATATGGCTTATAAAAAACAAAAATGATGATGTGGCTTTAACATCATCAATGGTATTTTTGTTCAAAAGAATGATTTTTGACTTTATTTACAAACCTGAGGAATGGATTCCAATCAGGCTGATATGCCTGGATGTAATTTTTCCAGACCAATGGTATCTTCGAATGCTCTAACAAATTTAGTGAAGAAAGTTGTATAATCAGTCTGATCTACATAATCATTAGTTTCATCAGGGCTTGAAGGAATGTCTTCGAACTTCGAAATCATATTTTCATCTTGCGATTTTTCTTCTGTAAAGTCCACACGCTCACCTTCTATCCTGTTATAAAAATGCCAGTACTTATTCGAATGAGTCTTCAGGATATCTCCGCCGAAAACATCATGAATCAGTAGCGATATTAAACCATCCTGACCACTTGTTCCAATTTTTGACCCTGATTTCCTTTCGGAATCTGATGAAAGGCTTTTTTTCAGCGCTTCATATACAATCATTTTATTAAACATATTCCTTTGCATTTAGCATTTGAAGATACTTTATTAGATCAAACTGATCCTTCTAAAAATATCTTTTCCTTGTAATAATATTTATACGCTAAAATTAAAACAAATGCCTGGGAGAATTGTTGCAAAAAACCGTAAAAAAGTTGCATGATTCACAGGTGGGGAGTATAGCTAAACACCTTATGATAAGTACGTTCAAACCCATTCATGGTCGCGACAGTATTTTATAGAGTACTTTATTTAATATTATTAAAATCACTCAGGTTGAAACCATCGGGATTATCATTAGTGATTTTCCGGAAATTATAATAGTAAAGGTTACCCGCAATATCAAACAGCATTTCAAAACATTTTCCTGCCCCTGCATCTTTAGATGGACCTATATGAAAATGGATCAATATATTTAATTGATTGGTTTCCATCTCCTTTTGAATCTCTTCAATTGTAAGAAGTTTAACTTTATATTCTGAAACGGCTTTTATTTTATCAGGAGAATCAGCATTTGAAGCCATCTTATCTTTGTTCAACAGAATAACCTTCTCTTTAAAACCCGTTTTATTATAGTATCTCAATCCATTTAGCGAAATAGGTAAGCGATCTTTTTCAAGGTTCTTTACATGAATTTGCATGAATTTTATTACCACCGGGATTATGTATTCATAATCAGCATCATTATCACCTGAATATGACAATGGAACGCTGCAGAATTCAGGCATCTTAGTCAGATTTCCCGATGGATCACCGAGTAGCAGGCTTAAAAATTTGTAGCTTACACCTCCAGGATCTTTATCATAAGCGCCTTCCATTGAAACAATAAAAGAATACTTCGGGTCTGTTTTACGTTTATCAAATTCTGCCTGGTCAATAAACTCGAAATCAGTAGATTTCCAGTATTTCTGTACAGCTTCTTTAACCGGCTTGTTCAAAAAACTCATACCACCATCCATCACTACACAGGTCTTAGAGTTTTTAAACATCCCTACCTGTTGTTTTGTAGCCAGTGGATTATTTGCAAACAACCAGATGCTCATGAAACCTAAAGTGATAACGAAAAAGAGTTTTCTTAATATGCTCCTGGTAATCAGAAATGAATTATTAATTGATACTGATTTTCTCATAGTTGTATTTTGTTTGTATTAACATATAAAGATAAGATTTATTGTCTTTATGTCAGGCACCAGTCTAACCAGAGTATAGGTAGAATATTAACCATTGATTCAGTCTCCGTATATAAAGAGTCACTCTTTCCCGACAGTCACTTCCCTGAGAGTAGTTTTATCAGGTCCGAACACGATTTCATATAATTCCACATTATTTGATGCTGCTTTTGTGGGTTGAAGACCTTTGAGCGTATTCAGTTCGGTCAGAGCATCAGTACCTTTTGAGATCAACCCTGCCAGCGCATCAACTGACTCGCTGACTTTTCCTGTAGAACTATATCCGAAATCAGTTATGTATCCGTCTTTGAACTTCAGATTTATTTTTCTTGAATTTAGTCCGTCACGCATTACCATATACTGTGGATTTGCAAGATCGGGCAGGTAGATGATTGTAGATTTTACGATCTTGTTTGTCTCAGGATCTCTTTCAACATGTAAAAATGGTTTTGTAGTATAATACTTTAAACCAGTTTTTTCGGTCAGACTCTTGTTTGAATAAAACTGAACAGGAGCACATGCGATAAATGCAGTGATGAATACACTTACCAACACAACGAGGATAGTGTTTTTCATAATGATAAACTTTAGGTTTGCAGAATCAACACCTAAAGTTAATATAATATTTAAATCCACGCAAGAGCAATTAATCACATCGCAACTTCAAATAGTTTTGAATTTCTTCTTATCTAACCAGCAAATAAGCTGCAGAATATCCCTTGAAGTTTTTGCACCTGTAGGCACGCCACCAGGTGCCATTATCCACATTCCCGCAAGCCAGAAGTTTTCCAGTCCCGGAAGAGTTTTTTTGATAATCCTGTGACGCTTCAGCAAATCGGGAGTCATAACCCAGGTCATGTATGTCCCTTTGTAATTGCCTGTGTACCGTACATAGGTCATCGGAGATAATACATCCGTCACCTCGATTGAATTTGAGAAACCAGGATATTTCTTATCCAGCTCTTTTGCCACAAGAGAGGCAATTCTTTCTTTTTCAGCTTTGTAGGCTATCCTGTCTTTATATAACTGCTCCCAGTAATTAAAATCCTTTACTGGTAAGAGACAGTCCACTACAGTCTTTCCTTCCGGAGCCATTGTACTATCAAAACTATAGTTATGGATCGTAAACCAGTCTGTTTTCTGATTACCGATCATTACCGGTGTTTCAATTTTGAATGCCTCTTCAACGCAATCCGGTCCGTCAGAAAAATTCATATTCACGCCGAATGACACCTGAACAGATGAATTTAAAATCGGTGCAGAACTGAATAACTCTTCGTGTTGTGGTTCAATATAACTGCCATTCAGCATATTAAAAACCGTATTATGCAAGTCTGCACAGGAGATGACATAATCCGAAATGATTTCAGTACCATTTGCCAATCGGATACCACATGCTTTGCCCTCTTTGACAAGAATTTTCTCTACGCGTTTGCCATAGAAAATTTTTCCACCCAGTCCTAGCAGGCGTTTCTCAATAGTCCGGGCAAATTCAAGGGACCCCCCTTCAGGAAAGCCACCCGCCCTGTTATGCAGCAGAGCCAATGTTGCTACAAGTGCAAGAAGGCTCATATCCTTATCACCTAGAGTCATCGGCAAAGCTTCCCTGATCAGAGGATCACTGAATCGTCCGGCAAATTCACCAATAGTTGTCTATGAGCAGAAATTGAAGTCCTTCATAAAGGGAGTCATTGTCCAGATCATCTTTATTATATCAAAGAGATTATAAAGTTCATATGCTT
>Ga0208079_1000683_pt1 | contig 18501 bp, 21 predicted proteins | sample NGESurdeep092012_5_FD_184474 | JGI IMG/M metagenome (GOLD analysis project Ga0208079, IMG submission 184474) | Arctic peat soil microbial communities from Barrow, Alaska - NGEE Surface sample 210-2 deep-092012 (SPAdes) | ecosystem: Environmental > Terrestrial > Soil > Wetlands > Peat ... | reverse complement strand
GCTGCCGGCAACGAGGACCCGTTCGTGCTGGCGTATGGCAGCGGGGCCGCCGAGTTCTTCCGCAACGGTGTCGTGGAAGATGGGCACTGGAGCCGCCCGTCTGTAGCTAGCCCCTACCAGTTCACCGCCACCCGAGTCGGCGCGCTGACGCTGTCCCCCGGACCCACCTGGATCGAGCTCGTCCCCGTGAACGGTTCCGTCGCACATAGCTGACCTCGAACTCGGCTGGTCTTGGATCTGGTGGTCCCTCGTCTGACAAGAAGTGGACGCCGCCCTGAATCTGACGACGTAGGCACCCAGGTCGTTCGACAGGCTCTAGGGTCGGTGGAAGAATCGGAACAACGGATGTCAGGGGCGTGGATGTCTGAAGACCAGCAGGGCACGCGACCGGCCGAGGCCTTCGTCGCGTTCGGTGTCAGCGGAGACCTGGCGCGCAAGATGACGTTCTTATCGCTCTACCAGCTCGAACGGCGCGGGCTGCTGGGCTGTCCGATCATCGGAGTTGCCGCGGAGGACTGGACCGATGAGGACCTTCGACGACGGGCCGCCGAGTCCGTGAGCGCTGCCCTTGGCGACGAACAGCTCGATGAGGCTGCCCTTCAACGTCTGCGGCAGCGGATGAGCTACGTCGGAGGTGACTTCGCCGACCCGGTCACCTTTGCCCGTGTGGCGAAAGCCCTTGGCGGCGCGACCCAGCCGGTTTTCTACCTGGAGATCCCACCGTCGTTGTTCGGTACGGTTGTCGATGGTCTCGCCGCGGCTGGTCTCACTGAGCATGCCCGGGTGGTCGTGGAGAAGCCCTTTGGTCATGACCTTCAGTCTGCGCAGGAGCTCAATGCGAGATTGCGGTCGATCCTGGATGAGTCACAGCTTTATCGCATTGACCACTTCCTGGGGAAGCTGTCGGTACAGGACATCTTGCATCTGCGGTTCGCAAACACGGTGCTGGAGCCGCTGTGGAACCGCAACTATGTCAGCACCGTGCAGATCACCATGGCAGAGGACTTTGGGGTCGAGGGGCGGGGCGGGTTCTACGACCGCGTCGGCTGCGTGCGTGACGTCGTGCAGAACCACTTGATGCAGGTCTTGGCCATGGTCGCGATGGAGCCTCCGGCGCGCAGCGACCTGGACTCTTTGTCTAACCGCAAGCGGGACGTGTTCGCCGCGATGCCTGCCGCGAACCCCGATCAGTACGTGCGAGGGCAGTACGACGGCTACCAGCGCACGGCCGGTGTCGCAGCGGGCTCGACGACCGAGACCTTTGCCGCGATGCGCCTGGAGGTAGACAACTGGAGATGGTCTGGTGTGCCGTTCTTCATCCGTGCCGGAAAGTCGCTGCCCCTGAGGCAGACGGAGGTTCGGCTGATCTTTCGGTCCCCGCCCTCACTGGGTTTCTCGACGTCCGACGAGATCGTCGATCCCAACGAGATGGTCCTGCTTATCGACCCCCGAGCGGGCGCGCGCTGGGTGCTGCATGCCAAGCGAGCCGATGGGCCCGGGCTTCGGCCGATCGAGCTGGACGTTGACTTCGGCAGCGACGGCGAGCGAGTGCCGGCTCCCTACGAGGAGCTGCTGCATGCGGCAATGCGAGGGGACCAAAGCCATTTCAGCCGCGAGGACTCGGTCGAGGAGACTTGGCGGATCCTGGACCCGTTGCTCGACCTGCCAGCCCGACCCAGTCCGTATGCCCCCGGATCTTGGGGACCCGCGGCGGCCGAGCATCTGACCGCTGACGTGGGGGGTTGGCATCAACCGTGGTTACTGCCGGGGCATCCCCGCTCGTGATGTGAAGATGGGTGTCCGGCTGCGGCCAGCGGCCCTGGTGGTCACGACGCGGGCTGCGTTCGCCCTGTGCGCTGGTGCCGGGTTTGCGCCCGACGATGAACATTCACATATGCAGGAGCGCGACAGTGCGGCCTGCCGCGACCCACCAACCGGGTAGATGCGTTCCCGCCCGTACGGCTGAGCTGGCTGTGCCGGTTGTGCTACTCGTGCCCGCGGGGCTGAGCTGGTTGAGGTTTTGCCGTGGCCTGCTGCACGGTGACGCAGAGGTTGAGGTGAAGGAGAACTGGCCGCTGACCGGGTGACCGCCGGCCAACCCGGCCGCAGGTGTTCGGTGACGGTGCTGTCGACCAAGATGGCGGGCGCCGGTGTGAGCCTGACCCGCGGGGCCTGTGACGATGAGGATAGTTCCGACGGCCAGGACGGGCTCGTTGAAGGTCAGTTTGATCTGGGCGGGAACGACCGCCGTGACGGCTTCCTCCGGGGGCAGCGGTGCCGACCAGCACGGTGTGCGCCTCGGGCGCCCCCACCGTGGGGCGCCCACCAGGGCAGTCGCCAGTGCCCGGAGGTACCAGCGGACCTCGAACCGTTGGGGTGGTAGCTCAGGTAGCCGACACTGTCGGTCGCCAGGCACAGAAGATCTGAAACGGCCCACCTGTGGTCAGGGAGGTGAGCGGGTCGGCGAGGGCCAAGGGTTACGCCCAGATCGCCTGGCCGATAACTACGCCCAGGAAGGCTGAACCGACCCCGGCGACGATGCTGACCACGACGTTGGCCGCGGCGAACAACCGGGCATCGCCCTCGAGTAGGCGAAGCGTCTCGTAGGAGAAGGTGGAGTACGTTGTCAGCGCACCGCAGAATCCGGTGCCCACCACGAGCTGGACCTGCGGGGAGGCGCCGCCTCCCGTGACGGCTCCGGTGAGCAGGCCCAGGATCAGCGATCCCAGCACGTTGACTGTCAGGGTGCCCCACGGGAACACCGTGTCGTGGCGGGCTTGAACGGCCCGGTCGCTGAGGTACCGCATCGGCGCCCCGATGGCCGCGCCGGTGATGACCAGCAGCAGGCTCATCGGTTGGGCCCAGGGGTGTCCAGGGGAGAGTGGCCGCCACCGATCCCGTCGGGGTTCGTCCCGACGTAGCGGATCACCTCGCAGTCGTCGAGGATGACCAGCCCTTCGGTCACGAGCTCGTCGAGCTGAGGCAGGAAGTCATGGATGCGGTCGTGGCTGTCGACGATGATGATGACGACCGGCAGGTCCTCGGACAGGCTGAGGATTCGTGAGGTGTGGATCCGGCTCGTGGCGCCGAACCCTTCGACTCCGTGCAGGACAGTTGCTCCCGCCAGGCCGGCGTCGTGGGCACGGTGGACGATCTCAGTGAACAGAGGCTTGTGGTGCCAGTGACCGGAGTCCCCGACGATGATGGTGAGCCGTTGTGCGGTGCCGGTGAGCCTCATCGGATCCTCCAGTTGACTAGACGTCGTGTTGTAGTCGCCGTCACCCATACGGCCAGGAGCGCCCCGACGGGGGTGAGCACCAGGTAGAGCAGCGCGGTGCCTTCATGTCCACCGGCAACGAGCCGTTGGATGTTCACCGCGTAGGTGGAGAACGTGGTGAAGCCCCCCAGGACGCCGGTGCCCAGGAACGGGCGGATCAGGCGTTGCCGGCTCCACACGTCGGTGATCAGGACCATGAGGACCCCGATCAGGGCGCAGCCGGCCACGTTGATCGCCAAGGTGCTCACCGGGAAGGCGCCCGAAGGCGTTGGCCACTGCTGCCCGATCAGGTAACGCGCCACCGCGCCGGTCGCGCCACCGGCGGCGATGGCCGCCAGTACGGTGGCGTCGTTACCACCCCGACGGCCAGGTCCGCTTTGGTGCAGGTCAACATCGGGGTCGACCGGCTCGCGGGCGGCGGCGTCGATGAGCCGTTGGTCTCTGTGTTCCGGGTCTCTGGGTTGCGGGTCGGGCACTGGCACGACCTCCATACCTGGACGGGCCCCGCAGGGCACGGCACGCCGCGGGGCTTCAGGTAGGGACCGTTGGTCACCCGGTCGGAGTGACGATTTGGATTCGGCGAGCCCCACCGCCGGTGCTACCGATGCAGTTTACACATGCGGGCGGGTCGGAAATCAACGGCGCCGCAGCCCTTAACGGCGGGTGTTGGAGTTCAACCAAGATCTGCCAATGAAGGTCTGGCGCTCTGTTTGCGCCACTCCCGCCACGTTAACCAAACAATGAATGCGTCGAAGATGGTCAAAACGCTCAGACTGAATGTGGGTGACAGGACGATGCGGTACAGCTGGTATCCAATGAAGATCAGAAGGAAGCCGATCATCCAGGGGTAGGCCCACATCTGGTTGCGCAGTAGCGCGGCCACGAGCGCGATCTTGGTGATGCCGTGGAGAAGGAGGTACACGGCGGCGAACGTGACCGCCGAGCCGGTCAGGCCGTGGGTAAAGCCAAGCAGGTGGTTGGCTATCACGTCGCGGGGGTCTTCGGACAGCTCGTGCTGTGTCAGTCTCGCTGCCAGAGTGTTGATCGTCGCGGGGGTGACCGCGAGCAGGAGCAGTCCGCCGCTGGCTTCGAGGATTCCGTCGAGCCCCTTGAGGATGATCCCGATTTCGAATAGCCGGTCGAGCGGGTCTCGGGGTTTGAATTGGCTCACGGTAATGAGCGGTTACCCGAAGGAGAGTCCACAGCGCCAAGATAGCCCCGATCTGAGGTTTCCGGAGGAAATGTCACAGGCGTAGTGCTTGAATCGACAAGAGCGCTCATGGTTGTGGGCGCGCAGGACGTTGGCGACGTCATGACGTCGCCCGATCTGGGGGCAACCATGAACAGCAGAACTCTGGCACGCAGGAGCAGGGGAGCAGGTGTCCCACCGGTGTGGACCTCTGTGCTGGCGGTGATAGCCCACCCGGATGACCCATCATCGGGTCTGTGCGCGATCCTTGATGCTTTCATCCTGGCGGGGGCCAGGGTCGAGGTGCTCTGTCTGACCCATGGCCAGGCCTGGACGCTGGACGAAGCCCCGGGGGATCTCGCCACGCTTCGAGGCGCTGAGCTGGCCTCGGCGGCCGACGTGCTCGGCGCGGTCCGGGTGGGGATGAGGAACTTCCCGGACGGGGCACTGAGGGAAGCGTGCCAGAGCCGGCTGGCAGCCGAAGTGGTCGCCGCCGCCGATTCTTGTCACCCTGATGGGCTGGTGGTCTTCAATGCCCTTCCGGTGACCGGTCACCTTGACCACGTGGCCGCGACCTCAGCAGGGTTGCTCGCCGCACAGACCCTTGACCTGCCCGTTCTGGGCTGGACTCTTTCACAGACGGCCGCCGCACGGCTAAGCCAGGACTTCGGCGCCCGGGCCAGCGGTCACCGGGACGAGCAGATCGACCTGCGGGTAGCCGTAGACCGCGCCCGACAACGTTTGGCCAGCCGTTCAGACGCGGGGGCTGCCTTGCCAGGCAGCCCCCGCCGACGCGGGCTTGAGCTGCTCGCCGAAACAGCGAGCTTGCGCTGGCTCCGGGCTTAGACGGATCACTGGGAGCTCACGTGGGCGGCGCAGGGGGCGGCTGGGATCCGGGCCCATTCCACGTAGGTGTCTCCGGCTGGCGCTACCCGCCCTGGCGCGGGGTCTTCTACCCGCGCGGGCTGGCCCACCGGCGCGAGCTTGAGTACGCTTCACGCTCGATCGCGTCGGTCGAGGTCAACGGCTCGTTCTACGCCCTTCTGCGACCGAGCTCATACGAGCAGTGGCGCGCGCAGACGCCGCCCGGCTTCGTCTTCTCGGTTAAGGGCCCCCGCTTCGTCACCCACATGAAAAGGCTTGCGGGCGTTGAGGTGCCGTTGGCCAACTTCTTCGCCTCGGGAGTGTTGGCCCTAGGCGACCAGCTTGGGCCGGTGCTGTGGCAGCTGCCACCGACGATGGGTTATGACCCCGAGCGCCTCGCGGCGTTCTTCGCGCTGCTGCCGCGGACGACCCGCACTGCTGCGCAGCTGGCGACCCATCACGACCAAAGACTGGACGGGCGCGCGTTCGCCGCGACGGACGCCGACCGCCCGTTGCGGCACGCGCTGGAGGTGCGGCACGCCTCGTTCGAGACCGTTGAGTTCGTGCAGCTGCTGCGTGACAACGACATTGCGTTGGTCTGTGCCGACACGGCGGGCAGGTGGCCCGTGCTGGAGGACGTGACGTCCGACTTCGTGTACGTGCGGCTGCACGGCGACCAGGAGCTCTACGTCAGCGGCTACGGTGACGCGGCGCTCGAGCGCTGGGCAGTGCGCGTCCGCACGTGGCAGATGGGAGGCACTCCGGCTGTCGGCCGCAGGCTCGGCCCACCGGCACCCGTGCGCGAGCGTGAGGTGTTCGTCTACTTCGACAACGACGTGAAGGTCCGTGCACCGTTCGACGCCATCGCGCTCGCCCGTCGGCTCGGTATCCAGCGTCTGGCCCTGCCCACTTGACGTCGCCTCACCAACCATGACGCCGACACTCGGTGGGCCCGATGGCTGGCTCACCCGGGCAGCGTGAGAACTGCCGCGCCCCGTACGCGACCCCCGGCGAGATCGCGCAGCGCCACGTCTGCCTGCTCGAATGGGACGGGTGTGGTGGTGACCTGGACCCCGAGGCGCTGCGCTAGGACCAGGAACTCCTCGCCGTCGCGGCGGGTGTTGCTCGTCACGCTGCAGAGGGTCCGCTCGCCGAACAGATGGCGCTGGTAGTCCAGAGCCGGGATATCGCTCATGTGGATGCCGGCCAGGGCCAGCGTCCCGCTGGGGCCCAAAGACTCCAGCGCCAGCGGCACCAGCTCCCCGGCCGGCGCGAAGATGATGGCCGAGTCTAGGGGTACTGGTGCCGGGTCGAACGCTCCACCCACCGACGCCGCGCCGAGCTGGAGGGCCAGCTCGCGTGCCTGCTGACTGCGGGTCAGCACGTGGACCTGCGCGCCTTGGGCGATGGCCAGCTGCGCGGTGAGGTGCGCGCTGGCGCCGAACCCGTAGATCCCGAGCCGACCTCCCGCAGGGAGCTGTGCTCGTACCAACGACCGGTATCCGATGATCCCGGCGCATAGCAGCGGCGCGGCCTGCTCATCGGCGAACGAGACCGGGACCCGGTAGGCGAAAGCCTCAGGCACCACCGCAAACTCGGCGTACCCGCCGTCCGCATCCCAACCCGTGTAACGCGACTGCGGGCACAGGTTCTCGCGACCGGCTCGGCACCACCGGCAAGCACCGCAGGTATGCCTCAACCAGGCGATACCGACCCGGTCGCCGGTCCGGAAGCGGCTGGCACCCTCACCGAGCAGGACGACCTCGCCCACCACCTCATGCCCTGGGACCATGTGGTCGCCACGGGGCGCCAGCTCACCCTCAGCCAGGTGCAGGTCGGTGCGGCAGACCCCGCAGACCCGAACCCGGACAAGGACTTCGCCGCGCGACGGAATCGGTACGGGACGTTCGACCAGGACCAGCGGGCACTGGTTGATCGGCCGGGGGTCGGAGACCACCCAAGCACGCATCATGTCCGTCATGACCCGCCTCTCCGCTACGTCCCTGAGTCGATGACCCGCCACGGGCAGCGTATCGGGGGACATGAGGGACAAACGAGCACTAGCCGTTGATTGGGACAACCAATCTGCCTAGGCTCCGCTCATGAGGAACCTGACCCGACCCGGAGAAGGGTTCGCCACCGACACGGGCCACGACCAGACGCGCGAGCGTCTGATGCGTCAGTACGCCGCGATCCCGCCGGGTACCCCCATCCGGCTCAGCAAGCGCACGTCCAACCTCTTCCGGTACCGCGAGCGCAGCAGCGGCCCGGGTCTGGACGCGTCTGGCCTGGATCAAGTCCTCTCGGTCGACCCGGTGTCACGTACCGCCGACGTCCAGGCCATGACCACCTACGAACGGCTCGTGGACGCGACGCTGGCCCACGGCCTGATGCCCCTGGTGGTGCCGCAGCTGAAGACCATCACGATCGGCGGCGCAGTAACCGGGCTAGGCATAGAGTCCAGCTCCTTCAGAAACGGGTTGCCCCACGAGTCCGTGCGCGAGCTGGAGATCCTGACTGGCGCCGGGGAGGTCGTGGTAGCTGATCCTGAAGGCAAGCACCGGGATCTGTTCCGAACCTTCCCCAACTCCTACGGGACACTCGGGTACGCCCTGCGCCTGGTCATCGACCTCGAGCCGGTCCATCCGTTCGTGCGGCTGCGCCACGTCCGCTTCACCAACCTGGAGATGCTGACCGGCGCCGTCGCGAGCATCGTGGCGGCGTCTGCTTTCGACGGTGAGCCGGTCGACTTCCTGGACGGCACGGTCTTCGGCGCCGACGAGGCCTACCTGACGCTGGGATCGTGGGCCGACACCGTTCCGTACACCTCGGACTACGCCGGCCGGCAGATCTACTACCGGTCAATCCGTAGCCGGCGCACCGACTACCTGACAGTGCGCGACTACCTGTGGCGCTGGGACACCGACTGGTTCTGGTGTTCGCGCGCCTTCGGAGCCCAGAATCGGCTGGTCCGGGCACTCTGGCCCAAGCGGTGGCTTCGAAGCGACGTCTACGCCAAGCTCGTCCGGTGGGAGGCCGGGCACCAGGTCAGCGCACGCCTGGACCGCTCGCGCGGCAGACCGCGGCGAGAGCGCGTGGTCCAAGACGTCGAGATTCCCTTGGGCCGCACCGCCGAGTTCATGGATTGGTTCCTGCGCGAGGTGCCGATCCTGCCTGTGTGGCTATGCCCCCTGCGCCTGCGCGGCGCCGGCGGCGCGGCTCCCACGGCTCCCATGGCTGCTGTCCAGGCCGAGAGTGACGGGGGACCGTGGCCGCTCTACCCGCTGCACCCTGACCAGACCTACGTTAATGTCGGTTTCTGGTCCACGGTGCCCATCCCGCCAGGGGGCCGCGATGGTGAGGTCAACCGTCGCATTGAGAAGGCTGTCGCTGCCCATGACGGTCACAAGTCGCTGTACTCCGAGTCCTACTACGCGCCCGAAGAGTTCTGGGCGCTCTACGGGGGGACCGCCTACCGCGACGTGAAGAAGCGTTACGACCCCAGATCCAGGTTGCTGGACCTCTATGCAAAGGCGGTGGGACGGCGATGACACAGTGGATGGACCCCGGCCGTGCAGGTGTGGTTCCGGTGGTGTTGGGCGAGATCTTCGCCGGGCTGTTCGGTGTAGACGCTCCAGTGCGCTTCACCGCATATGACGGCAGCGGGGCAGGTCAGCGCGACGCCCAGGTGGGAATCCGCCTGACAAGGCCTCGCGCGGCGTCCTACCTTGCCACCGCCCCTGGCTCGCTGGGAATGGTCCGTGCCTACCTGCAGGGTGACCTTGAGCTCGAGGGGGTGCACCCGGGCAACCCGTACCCGCTGATGCGCCTCTTCGAGGACAACATGCAGATCCACGCCCCGTCCCCGCTGCAGGCGCTGCGCTGGTTGCGTGGCCTGGGCCTGCGCACCCTGGTTCCGCCGGCACTGCCCGCTCACGAGGTGCGGGCGCGCCCGTTCGACCCCCGGCACGGCAAGCGCCGTGACGCCTACGCCATCAGCCACCACTATGACGTGTCGAACCGGTTCTATGAGCTGGTTCTGGGCCCTTCCATGGCCTATACCTGCGCCTGCTACCCGACGAACGACGCCACGCTGGAGCAGGCCCAGGAATACAAGCATGACCTGGTTGCCCGCAAGCTCGGCCTGCAGCCCGGTATGCGGCTGCTCGACGTCGGCTGCGGGTGGGGGGGCATGGTGCGTCATGCTGCTAAGAACTACGGGGTTTCGGTGCTGGGTGTGACCCTGTCTGCCGAGCAGGCCAGGTGGGCCCGGGAGCGCAACACCGCAGAAGGCCTTGATCACCTGGTCGAGGTCCGTCACCTCGACTACCGTGACGTCCGAGAGGCAGGGTTCGACGCCGTCAGCTCCATCGGGCTCATCGAGCACATCGGCGTGAGCAACTACCCGGCCTACTTCCGCTTCCTGCGGTCCCGGCTGCGTCCCGGTGGCCAGCTGCTCAACCATGGCATCACCCGTCCGGACAACCGCCACCCCGGGTTGCGCCGGCGCGGCTTTATTGGCAAGTACGTGTTCCCTGACGGGGAGCTGACCGGCTCTGGCGACATTGTGCGCGCGATCGAGGATGCCGGCCTGGAGGTGCAGCACCATGAGAACCTGAGGGTCCACTACGCCCGCACACTGCAGCGCTGGTGTGAAAACCTCCAGGAGCACTGGGATGAATGCGTCGCCGAAGCGGACCTGGCAACGGCGAAGATCTGGGGGCTCTACATGGCCGGCTCCCGGCTGGCCTTTGAACGCAATGGCATCCAGCTGCACCAGGTCCTTGCCACTCGGACAGGTGATCTGGGCGAGAACTTCTACCCCCTGCGGCCCCACTTCGAACCCTGACCCTGCCATGACCGAGCCCAACCCTGACGGCTACAGCCCTGTCGAGCACGAACTGGCCGTCCTGCTGCGGCGCGCTCAAGCCAACTCGGACAACCTCTCGCGCGAAGTCACCGCTGACCTGCAGGTCTCCGGCTACGCGCTGCTGGGCAGGTTGCACGACCTGGGCGGCGCCCGGGCTGCGGACCTCAGCGACTACTTCGGCATCGACAAGGGGGCACTGAGCTGCCAGCTCAAACTGCTGGAGGATCTCCAGTTCATCACCCGCCAGACCGACACTGCCGACCATAGCTGCCACCGCCTGACCCTCACCGCCGGCGGCCGACGACGGCTCACCCGGGCTCGACGGGCTCGGCGCCTCCTTGTCCGCCAAGAGCTGTGGAGGTGGCCAGCCGGTGCTGTGGAAACCTTCGGAGACCTGCGCGCGCCCATCAGCTCCTCAGCCGGGGACAAAAGGTGAGAACGCCGGGAGCCTGGCCTGACAGGACGAGGCATTCAGGTGCGCTGTGTCGCCTTGTCCTGGGGTTCTCTCACCGTAGGATCAAAGCGTTTCCACGCTCATGGGAGGCGCCGTGGCGCAGTTGAGCTTTCTGGACCGGTTCCGCCCGGTGGGCGCGCCCGGGCCCGCGGGCCCGGCGGGTGTCCCGGCCGCCGATGACCAGGGCCCCGCGGTGGAACTGGCACCCGTCTTCGATGCCCTTGCCGCAGACGTGCAAGCCTGCCGGAGACTGGTCGACGAGGCTCGGCGGGAGGCGGAGGCCGCCCTGTCCCTGGCCCATGAACGGGGCGCGGCCATCATTGCCCAAGCCCGGCTTGATGTTCGTGTAGAGCGGGCCAGCGCCGCGGCACGCGTGGAGCAGGCCACGTCGCGGCGCGATGCGCTGCTGCTGCTCCAAGCCCGCAAGGAAGCCGACGACTTAGAAGATGCCAGGATGGCCCAGCTGCCTGGCAGCGCCCGGAAAGTCATTGACAACCTTCTGTCGCAGTACCTGGGGTCCGAGCAGCAAGGCAGGCGACCATGAGCGCCTCCTGGGTTGCTGCCTGTGTCCGGGCGCGGTCGATGGCGCAGCTGCGGGTCGGGGCGGGCGCCAGCCGCAGGCTCGCCGTCCAGAGGAGTCTTGCCGATGCACTGCCTCTGCTTGCGGATACCCCTTACGCCGAGCGCCTGGCCCAATGCGCCGATCTGGGTGTGGCGCAGCGCGCCATCTGGGACACCGTGCTGTGGCAGCTCAGGGTGCTGGCCGGGTGGATGCCGGCTCGCGGAACCCAGATTGCCCGGGCCGCGGCCGGTGCTTATGAACGCGACAACATCGTGGACCTGCAGCTGCGGCTGAACGGCGGCTCTGCGGCATATGACTCCTTCGACCTCGGGGCGCTCGCAACGTCGTGGCCCCGTCTGCGGACGGCGGCTTCGGCTGAAGGACTGGCCGAGAGCCTGCGCAGGTCGCCGTGGGGGGGCACTGGGCAGGGCGGCACGGCCGCCTTGCGGGACGTCCTGACGCTTGTTTGGATACGCAGGCTCGCCGCGGTCGCGCCGCAGGCGCAGTCCTGGGCCGGGGCTGCGTGCGCCCTGACCGTGACCCGGATCGTGCTGGTTGAGCGCGCCTCGCCCTCACCGCGCATCCTTCAGCTGGTCCGCCCCGTCCTGGGTCGGACCTGGGAGACGGCCCGAGACCTGGCCCAGTTTCGAGCCGCACTGCCCTCGTCGGTGCGACCTGTGTTGCGCGGCATTGAGGCACCTGAAGAGCTGTGGCGGGCGGAGGCCGGGATGCGTGCGGCGGTGGAGGCGGACGGGTTGGCCCTGCTCGGCCGTCCCCGCCCTGGCCCGGAGGTGGTCCTGGGCGCCATTGCCGTTCTGGAGATGGACGCGTGGCGGGTCCGCGCAGCCCTGGCCGCCGCTGCCGCCGGCGCCGGATCAAGCGAGGTGCTCGATGCCGTGGCGTGAGTCTCTCAACCCTGTCCGGATGCAGCGGGTGGCTCTGGTGGCGCCAGAGCCATGCTGGCGCGGCACCCTCGTGGAAGTGGCCCGGATCGGGGCCGTCGAGCTGGACCTTCCGTACACCCCAGATGCCGGGCCCGAAGAGCTGGACAGGGCGGCGGGCTCCGCCGTCGTGTCCGGTCCCGTCGCCGCACTGGTGGGCTGGGTCCCGGTTCGTCGAACCTCCGACCTGGCGGCAGCACTTGCACAGCTGGGTGCCGCGGTCGTCCCGCTGGCCCGTCCGCTGGGAGTACAGCCGCCTACTCTGCTGACCGTCGCGGGGCCGTCACAGGGATCCCGGATGCTGGTCAATACCTACGGGACGGTGCCGTACGCGGACGTGGACCCCTCTCGACTGGCCGGGCTGGCCTATGTCCTGATGTTCGCCATGATGTTCGGCGATGTGGGTCATGGGGCCCTGCTGCTGCTGGCCGGCCTGCTCCTGCGCAGCGGCAGGATAAGGCGGCTGGAGAATCTGAAGAAGATCTGGCTCTTTGTGGCTGGCGCCGGACTGACCTCGATGGTCTTCGGCGCTTTGTACGGTGAGGCCTTCGGCCCGACCGGGCTGGTCCCCGTGCTGTGGCTTGAACCCCTGTCCAGTCCCATGCCGCTCATGCTCACTGCCCTGATGTTCGGAGCCTTCTTGCTGGCGGGTGCCTACGCCTTGGGCACGATCAACCGGGTCAGGGAGGGCGGCTGGGCCTACGCCCTGTACGCCCGCTATGGCGTGGCCGGTTCCTTGCTGTTCGTTTCCGTCGGGCTGCTCGCCTGGGGGCTCACCGCAAGCATCGCGGCGCTGGTCCCCGCCGCTGGCGCACTGGCTCTGGTCGCGCTCGTGTTCATCTTCATCGGGCTCCTTGCCGAAGCTGGTGGTGGTGGCACCGGAGTGATCCAGGCCGTTATCGAGCTGGTGGACACCGTGATCCGTCTGGGGTCAAACGTGGTCTCGTTCACGCGCCTCGCTGCTTTCGGGCTCATGCACACCGCGCTGATGATGGTCATATGGAACGCGACGACGGCTCTGTGGGCTCCAGGCTGGCGGGCCTTGGTCGCCGCCTTGGTGTTCGTCCTGGGCAATGCGCTCGCCTTTGCGCTGGAAGCACTGGTGGCCGGCGTCCAGGCTCTGAGACTGGAGTACTACGAGCTGTTCTCCCGCATCTTCCAGTCGGAGGGGCGGCCGTTCCACCCTTGGGCGCCGGACCTATCCCTGGCAAGTCCCGATGAGGCTTCCACGCAGACGTACTCCGATCAGCTCCTCTGAAAGGCGCCACCCATGAGTATTTGGCTGAGCAGTGTTCCCGTCTTCGTTGTAGCCATGGTCGGGGCCATCCTGCTCATGAAGCGTCGACGGAAGGCAGGCCTCAAACTGTTGGTGGGCATCAACGCAGCCGTGATGGCGGGCGCGCTCGCCCTGCTGGCGACCGCGCTGAACGCTGGCCCGGCAGCCGCCTCCGGGGTAGCCGCTTCCAGCGCAGCGGCCCCAGCAGCGGTCACCGCCGGCGGGGCCAGCTGGGCGGCCCTCCTGGGTGCGGCCATCGCTGTTGCCGGTTCCTGTATCGGTGCGGGCTTTGCCGTCGCCTACACGGGATCAGCCGCCCTGGCAGCCATGAGCGAAAGACCGGAGATCTTTGGGCGTGCCATGGTTGTCGTCGGTCTGGCGGAAGGCATCGCCATCTACGGCCTGATCATCTCCATCATCCTTGTCGGCAAGGCCTGAGTGCGGGAGCCAGCCAATGCCCGACATCGTTGCTGCTCTCGGCGAGCAGGCACTGCTGGTGGGATTCCGGCTGGCCGGAGCCAGCGTCTTTGCGGCCGAAACCGACCAGGACGTGCGCCGGGCCTGGGCTGCGTTGCCAGGCAATGCCGCAGTGGTCATCCTGACGCCTCGTGCGGCAGCAGCGTTGGGTGCGGCCCTGGCAGATTCCCGCTCACCCTTGACCGTGGTGCTGCCCGCATGACGACCCTTTCGCAGGGTTCCGCTGCCGCCCTCGCCCCGTTGCGCGGATGGCTGCTCACCGCCGCACAGCAGGAGGCCGCAGACATCCGAAGGGACGCCGGCGAACACACCATGGCCCTGCTGGATGCGGCGCGCCGCGATGCCGACCGGATTCGCTCTGCCGCGGCCGAGGAAGGTGCGGCCGCGGCCCGGTCACAGGCAGTCCTGCGCTCGGCACGGGTACGCCGACAAGCGCACGAGACGGTGCTGGCACGGCGCAATACCCTGCGGCTGGACCTGCAGCGGCAGGTCCGGGAGTCTGCGCTGGAGCTGAGAGCTGACCCTCGTTACCCCGCGCTGCTGGCCCGGCTGACCGAGCGAAGCCATGCATGGCTTGGACCGGATGCGACGGTGGCCGAGAGCCCCGACGGTGGCGTCATCGTCCAGGCGGGCTCGCGCCGCCTGGACCTGTCCCTGCCGGTCCTTGCCTCCAGGATGCTCGAGTCGATGACCCAGGAAGTCCGCGGGCTGTGGACGGGCTAGCGACCGGCCGCACCGGGACGGTTGTCCGGATCAGCGGCCCCTTGGTGGAAGTTGACGGTATGGACGCAGTGTCCATGCTGGAGCTCGTGGCTGTGGGTCCTCAGCGCATCAGCGCCGAGACGGTGGCCATTGCGGGCGCCCGGGCGACACTGCAGGCCTACGAGTACACCGGCGGGCTCAAGGCGGGAGATACCGCCGAGGCCACCGGCCGCGAGCTGTCAGCACTGCTGGGACCAGGCCTGCTCGGTCACGTCTTTGACGGGCTGATGCGACCGTTGTCCTCCGCGCCGTTGTGGCTGACCCCGGACCGCGCGAGCTCCACAGAGGATCCTGCCACCCTCGCCCGGAGCTGGAGGTTCATTCCGGCAGTCTCAGCTGGTGCACGCCTTCGTCCAGGGGACGTTCTGGGCACGGTTCCGGGAGCTGGTTCGGTGGAGCACAAGGTTCTGGTGCCGTTCGGGGTTTCCGGTGAGGTGACGTGGCTGGCGCCCGAGGGTCAGCTCCACGCGCTGGATGCGGTGGCGCGCATAGGTGACCACGAGGTGCAACTGGCGCAGCGCTGGCCAGTGCGCCGGCCACGCCCTTTCCAGGACCGGCTCTCAGAGGTGGTCCCGCTTCATACGGGCCAGCGGGTGCTGGACCTCATGTACCCGTTGGCCAGGGGCGCGGCCGCTGCGGTCCCAGGCGGTTTTGGAACCGGAAAGACCTTGCTGTTGCAGCAGATTGCCAAGTGGGGCGATGCCGATGTGATCGTCTATGTGGGCTGCGGCGAGCGAGGCAACGAGATGGCCGATGTCCTGGACAGCCTGTCGAAGGAGGTCGATGCGCGCACGGGCGGGCGGCTGATCGACCGCACTGTCATCATCGCCAACACCTCCAACATGCCGATGATGGCACGAGAGAGCAGCATCTACACCGGTATTACCGTCGCCGAGTTCTATCGGGACATGGGGTACGACGTCATCGTCATCGCGGACTCAACCTCTCGCTGGGCCGAGGCGCTACGCGAGTTCGCCAACCGTAACGGGGACCTGCCGGCAGAAGAGGGCTATCCAGCCAACCTGGCCTCGCAGCTGGCTGCTTTCTACGAGCGGGCCGGCCGGGTTACCACCCTGGGCGGAAGGACGGCATCGGTCACCGTGATCGGGGCTGTCTCACCTCCCGGCGGCGACATGACAGAACCCGTCACCACCGACACCCAGCGTTTTGTCCGCTCCCTGTGGCTGCTGGACCGCGACCTAGCGTATTCACGGCACTACCCGGCGGTTAGCTGGACGGGCTCGTTTGCGCGCGATGCGCAGGCGCTAGGCCTATGGCATGACGACAACGGGAATCCTGGCTGGGCGCAACAGCGCTCCCAGGCTATGGCCCTGCTGGCCGAGGCCGACCGCCTCACATCCTTGGCAGAGATCGTGGGAGCCGCGTCTCTGCCGAGCCATGAACGCATCGTGCTGCTAGGCGGGCGGCTGCTGCGCGAGGGCGTGCTCACGCAGAATGACCTGAGCCCCAACGACGGCTTCTGCTCCGGGCAGAAGGGTGCCGCCCTGCTGGAGCTGGTCCTGGACGTCGTGGATACCTGCCAGCGGCTAGTCGAGCGCGGCGTGGCCGCCACCACCATCGAGGCGATGGACCTCTCAGCGGTGGCTCGGGCACGTGAGGAAACCGGGCCAGGCGACGCTGCCGGCGTTGCCGCACGGCGCGAAGAGATTATCCAGGCGCTGGAGGAGCTGCGGTGACGGATGAGACGCAGGTGGCATCCGGTGAGGCAAAGCCGGGGCCGCCGGACCCCAGTGGTGGGCAGATCTCCCATGGCGATGTTCGTGAGCTGCGAGGCCCCTTGATGGTGCTGGGGGATGTTGACGGCGTCGGCTGGGATGAGTTCGCCACGGTGGACCTGGCTGACGGCCAGGAACGCCACGGCCTGGTGCTGGAGGTGGACCGGGACCTGGTCACCTTGCAGGTTCTGGAAGGCACCGACGGTATGGCGCCCGGCGGGATCCGGGTGAGGTTCGCGGGCCGTCCGCTGCACGTCCAGGTGGGGGCGGACTGGCTGGGCCGCGTCTGCAACGGCCGCGGAGAACCGCTGGACGGCGGCCCCCCGGTGACCGGGACCACCACCATGCCGGTCAGCGGGTGGCCGCTCAACCCGGTACAGCGAGAGCCACCGCAGGAGCCGGTCCTGACGGGGATCTCCGTCATCGATGCCCTGACCACCCTGGTACGGGGACAGAAGCTGCCCATCTTCTCCGTACCCGGTCTGCCCCACCTGACACTGGCCACCCAGATCGCGGCGCAGGCAACCGCCAGCGGCCGGTCATTCCGGGTCGTGTTTGCGGCGATGGGCCTGACCCATCCGGATTTCGCCTACGTGCGTGACCGCTTGGAAGAGCGGTCCGCCGCGGGGGAGCTGGTCCTGCTGCTCAACGCCGCGGACGATCCGGTCATCGAGCGGATACTCACCCCTCGGATCGCGCTCACCGTCGCTGAGCAGCTGGCCTACACCGAAGGTCACGACGTGCTGGTGGTCATGTCTGACATGACCAGCTATGCCGAAGCAGTGCGCGAGGTGTCGGCCGCTCGCCGAGAGATCCCGGCGCGACGCGGCTACCCAGGCTACCTCTACAGCGACCTCGCGACCTTGTATGAACGCTGCGGTCGCGTCCGGGGGCGCCCTGGCTCGGTGACGATTGTCCCGGTGCTGACCATGCCCGCCGGGGACATTACCCATCCGGTGCCGGACTTGACCGGATACATCACCGAGGGACAGGTTGTCCTCTCCGGCGAGGTTGAGGCGCGCGGAATCTACCCGCCGGTGGACGTTCTATCCTCCCTCTCGCGGCTGATGCGCAGCGGCGCGGGCAAGGGCCGGACCCGTGAGGACCACCTGGATGTGGCCGCGCAGGTGATCGCCGCGATGGCTCGGGCCCGGCAGGCCGCCGAGCTGGCCGAGCTGGTAGGCGCCGCGGCCCTGACCGAAACCGACCGCAGTTACCTCAGGTACCGCACCCTGGTGGAACAGGAGCTGCTGAACCAGGGGCCTGGCGAGCTCCGCTCCCTGGACGACACGTTGGGCCGTGCCTGGGCTACTCTTGCCGCGCTGCCCAGACCGGAGCTGACCATGCTGTCCAGGGAGTACCTGGACCGGTATCTGCCCGACACGGGCGGTGGACAGTGAGCGACACGGGGCGAGCCGGAAGAATGCGGGTGGAGCGCCGGCTGCAGACGGCCCGGCACGGCGGCGAGCTGCTTGACCGCAAGCAACGCATCATGGCCAATGAGCTCGAGCGCCTCCAGGTGCACGCCGGCCGAAGCAGGCAAGAGTGGGAGAACCGAGCCCGTCAGGCCTTGGTGTGGCTTCAGCGCGCAGCCGCCCTGGATGGGGCCGAACGGATCGAGGCAGCCTCGCCAGCCAGGCCGGCTGAGATCGAGGTCCAGTGGGGCTCGTCTATGGGCGTGGCCTATCCCCAGGATGCGCTCTGCGAACCACCAACGGCGGCCCCGGCTGGGGGGAGCTCGGCCTTGTACTACGCGGCGGCTGCCCACCGGTCGGCGCTCAGTGCGGCGGTTCGGCACGCCGCGCTTCAGCGGGCCGTGCTCCTGGTGTCTGCCGAGCTCGCCGCGACACGCGCCCGGCAGCGGGCCGTCGAAAGGAGATGGGTCCCCAGGTTGGAGGGCGAACTGCTTGCCATTCGCCGGCAGCTTGACGAGCAAGAGCTTGAAGAAGGTTTGCGTCTGCGCTGGGCTGCGGACTGGAACCGGAGAACCCAGTGACCGCAAGGGGTTCAGGCTAGATCCGTGAGCACAGCAACTGGCTCTGACTGAGCCTGATAACGGGGCTCTGGCCTATCCATTTAACCGGAGTAACCTG
>Ga0208079_1000681_pt1 | contig 18524 bp, 13 predicted proteins | sample NGESurdeep092012_5_FD_184474 | JGI IMG/M metagenome (GOLD analysis project Ga0208079, IMG submission 184474) | Arctic peat soil microbial communities from Barrow, Alaska - NGEE Surface sample 210-2 deep-092012 (SPAdes) | ecosystem: Environmental > Terrestrial > Soil > Wetlands > Peat ... | reverse complement strand
AGCCTCCCGCTCGCGCCTGGACCCCTTCGTCAAGGTCGCCAAGACCATCCGGAAATTTCGTGAGGGCATCCTGGCCGCCATTCGACTCGGCGTGAACAATGCCAGAGCTGAAGGACTGAACAACCACGTGCGGCTGATCACCCGACGGGCCTACGGGTTCCACTCCGCCCAGGCCGCACTCGCCCTCGTCATGCTCACCTGCGGACCAATCGAACTCCGCCTACCTCACGAACGAGCACCGGCATGACCCACACTCATGCCGGGAGAGCCCCATTTCGGCTGCGCTCTCGACTTCGCCACGGCCGCACGCCGCGATCGCACCAGCAACCAGCCGCCCAGGGCGACCCCGGACGCTATCATGACCCAGCTGGTCCACGGCGAGCTCGACGCTACCTTCGGCTGCTGCGGGCAGAGCGATCGTGGCGACTGCCACTGCCGCCAGCGCCAGAGCCCAGCCTGCAACGTAGGCCACCGCTTTCGCGACCCCGCCCTGCGAGGTGACCAGCAGAACTGCGGCCAGCACCGACCAGGGCTGGACCGCCAGCGCCAAGGCGAGCAGCAGCAGCGTCAGTAGCGAAGCAACGTCCATCGAGCCTCTCCCGTCACGGACAGACTAGATGCCAGTGCGCGCTCCCTGCGAGAGGCTGGGAACCGCGTCCCCTGCTGTGGCCAGCGTTGCCGCGTCGTTCGCATCCTGCCTGCCGCGGCTCTCATAGGACGACCCGGTGCGGAGCTCGACATGCGGCAGGAACCACACGACGACGAATGCGATGATCATGACCGCGGACCCGATCAGGAACACGAGGTCCATGGATTGGGAGAAACCGACGAGGAAAGGTTTGGCCAGTCGCGGGTCGAGTTGGCTGATGAACGAGGAGTCGCTCAACGGGTTGAGCGCTCCGCTGCCGCCGGTGTGTGCCTGTTGGAGGCTGTGGATGAAGTTGGTGTTGACCTCAGGGCTGCCGGTGGGGGACTGCGGGTCCTTCAGCGCCGCCTGGAACGCGGGGGTCGGAGCGAGCTTGGCGAAGGCGCTTTGAATGCGGCTGGGCACGGCAGTGAACAGGATGGACAAGAAGATGGCGGTGCCCAGGGTGCCGCCGATCTGGCGGGTAAAGGTCGCCGATGAGGTGGCCACGCCGATGTCGCGAGGGGAGACGGCGTTCTGCACGGCCAGGGTCAGCGGCTGCATGTTGAAACCGAGGCCGACACCGAAGAACAACATCAGGATCATCGTCTGCCACAGCACCGTGTCGGCTCCGACGAAGTGGAACCCGAACAGCGAGCCGACGAGCAAGGCGCATCCGATGATCGGGAACTGCCGGTATCGGCCCTTCCTAGAGATGATCTGACCCGACAGGATCGAGCCACCCATCATGCCCAAGGTCATCGGCAGGAGCATGAGGCCTGCGCTGGTCGGGGTCGCGCCCTTGACAATCTGCAGGTAGAGCGGCAGACAGGCCAGTCCACCGAACATCCCCAGGCCCAGGATCACCGAGGCGATGGAGGCGACGTCGACTGTCTTGTTGGTGAACAGAGCCAGCGGTAGGAGCGCTTCCCCACCCATCGAACGCTCAACCAGGAAGAAGGCGATGGCGCCCATCAGGCCAATGCCATAGCAGAGCATGGACTGACCAGAGGTCCAGCCCCACCCTTGACCCTGCTGGGCCACCAGCAGCAGCGGGACGAGCCCGATGGTCAGCGCGGCGGCGCCGCCGAAGTCGATGCGGTGGTCCAGACGGGTGTGCCGCAGGTGCAGAGTGTGGTTGACCACGAAGAGCGCCGCGATGCCGATCGGCACGTTGACCAGGAACACCCAGCGCCAGCCGGTGACGCCCAGGATCTGGGACTGTCCGGCGAAGAAGCCGCCGACGACCGGTCCCAGGACGCTTGAGGTACCAAAGACGGCCAGGAAGTAACCCTGGTACTTCGCTCGCTCACGGGGCGGCACGATGTCGCCGATGATGGCCAGAGCCAACGAGAAGAGACCACCGGCACCCAGACCCTGGATGGCGCGGAAGCCGGCCAGCATCGGCATCGACGTGGCGAACGTGCACAGGATTGAGCCGAACAGGAAGATGAGGATCGCTGCCGTGAAGAACGGCTTGCGGCCATAGATGTCCGAGAGCTTGCCGTACAGCGGCGTCACGATCGTCGAGGTGATCAGGTAGGCCGTGACGACCCAGGCCTGTCCGGCGAGGTCGTGCAGGTTGTCGGCGATGACTCGCATGGCCGAGGAGACGATGGTCTGGTCCAGCGCGGCCAGGAACATCCCCATCATCAACCCGGCCACGATCGTCAAGATCTGCTTGTGGGTGAGCGCCCCGTGGGTGATGGGCGCCGGGCAGACTGCGGTTGAGACTGCGGTTGACACTATTGCGACACCTCGACGGGGTTGCTTTCGATGCATCGAGGGTCATGGCCTCTGACGCTTGGAAGGGGACGGCCTTGGGCACCTCGAAGGACATGGCGAAGCGGTCGAGATACTCGGCAAACAATTGGGCGTCGGCTGGCTCCCAGTCCAGCATTAGCCGACGGAACCACTCGCCGCGGCTGGCCTTGAGATGCTCCACCAGCGCCACGCCTTCGTCGCTGAGCGAGACCACGCAGACCCGGTCGTCATGGGGGTCGGTCACCTTCTCCAACAGTCCATGGGAGACCACCGTCGTCACCTGGCGGCTCACTGTGGAGACGTCCGAGTAGACATGTTCGGCCAGCAGCGACACGCGCTGAGGCCCTGCGGTGAGGCTGAACAGGATCGGGTAGGACGCGGGCTCAACCCCCGGGTGCACCTTGGGGGCGTGCGTTCCCATGGACCCGAACAGCTTCATGACGCGGACCATCTCCATGCTGAGCCGGGTCGCGGTCTTCAGGCTGATCGCCATCGTGCCTCCACAGTTCCAGAAAGTTGCTTGCGACATACAAGTATCACAACCACTTGCATGATGCAAGCAAGAGTCTGTCCTCAGGTGACCAGCGGACCGGTCAGGGGGTGACGATGAAGGCATCCAGAACGCGTCGTGCGACCGCATCGTCACCGACGACGCGGTATGGCGTATCGCTGACTGATCGGCGGCCAGCGGCTCGGCGCGTGAAGGCCTCGGTGGACAGGCTGATGGTCGTGCGACGCCCCACCGACGGGTCGGACAACTGCACGGAGTCGTCAGTGGATGTCGCGTGACCGAGGTGCCGACCCTGCTCGTCCACCCCGACCTGGATGCCCTGGCGCGCCATGACCGGCCCGGTGACGTCGATGACAACGAGGTGCCCCGGCTCGAGGACAGCGCTTCGGGCGATCACCTTGGGTAGCTGGGCCATGATCGACCTGACGACCGCCGCCGCCGCCGCGGAGTCCAGGTCGCCGGGCCGCCCGAGCGCGCTGCGGATGTCCTGCTCATGGGTCCAGACGTCGAAGGTTCGCAACAGGACCACCTTCAGCGCCTCGTCAGGACCGAACGGCCCGGCGACGATGCTGGTGCCCGTCATCGCGGGGCTGCGCAGCGTCTGGAGCCGTTGTGCCAGAACGCGCTCGAGCTCGGCCACGACCTCCGCGCCGCTGCGCCCCCGGCGCGCCTCCACGGCATACTCCACCTTCTTGCCGAGCTCGTTGCGGATGTGCTCATAGGGTGGCATCTCGACCCGTGGGTCCCGGTGCCCAGCGAGCCATGCCTCGACGCCTGCGACGTGGGATATCTGATCGTGCACTGTCCATCCGGGACACTCGGTAGGGTGCGCGAGGTCGGCATCGCCGCAGCTGCGGGCAAGGTCGATCACGGCCTGGGCGGTCTGGGCGAAGGCTTCGACGAGGTCGTGCAGGCGCTGAGGCTCTGCCGGGTCTGGAGACATGGGGTGAGCCTACTTAGGGTGTGCACATGACCTCGACAACCGACTTGGCTCCCAAGGCGGACAGACTGCCCTTGATCCTGGCAACTGTGGCGGTGGTCGCCGTGGTCATCCCGGCCGGTCTGCTCGGGGGCGCGTTCGCCGCCCCGGTCGCCGGACTGCCTGATGTCGGGCCCGTCGTGCGCTGGGGCATACCGATCGTGCGAGCCATCCACGACCTCGCGGCAGCGAGCACCATTGGCCTGCTCGTGGTCGCCGCCACGATCATCCCCGAGGCACGCCACACCTCCCGGCGGATCACCGCGGCCCGCTACGCCTGCGCCTGCGGTGTTGTGTGGGTGGTAGCCGGCCTGGTCGGGCTGGTCTTCTCGTTCGCCGACCTCTCCGGCACCCCGCTGAGCGACCCGATGTTCGGCACCCAGTTCCAGACCTTCGTCTTCCAGCTCGACTTCACCCGCGTGGGCGCGATCAGCTCCGCGATGGCGCTGGTCGTGACCACAGGCGCTGCCGTGGTTCGGCGCCGCTCGGCAATGGTTGCCCTGGCCGCGCTCAGCATCCTGGCAATACTTCCCCTGTCCCTGGCTGGTCACGCCGCCGGCGCCGCAAACCACGACCTGGCCGTCAACTCCCTTGCCGTGCACCTGGTCTCGGCCGTCCTGTGGGTCGGCGGGCTGCTCGCGCTGGCGATGCTGCGCCCGCTGCTCGGCAAAGCCCTCGCGGTCAGCGTCCAGAGGTACTCAACCCTGGCCGGGTGGTGCTTCGTCGCAGTGGCCGTCTCCGGGGCGGCCAACGCCTGGATCCGGATCGGCTCGATCGGCAACCTGGCTTCCAGCTACGGGGCGTTGGTGATCCTCAAGGTCGTCGCGCTGGTCGTGCTCGGCCTGGCAGGCTGGCAGCAGCGGTTACGGGTGGTGGACCGGATCGCCGTGGATCCGTTCGCCGGGCGGCTCTTCGGGCGGCTGGTCTTGATCGAGTTGGCGGTGATGGGCGCCGCCTTCGCCCTGGGGGCCGCACTCTCACGCAGTGCGCCTCCGGTCGCGGGCGTGCCCATCGCCAGCGCGGACCCGGCATACGCGCTGACCGGCTATCCGGCTCCCGCGGGCCCGCTCACTGCTGTCGAGTGGTTCACCCTCTGGCGCATCGACTGGCTGTGGCTGGCGGTGGCTGTCATCGCGGTCGCCCTGTATCTCGTCGGCGTGCGGCGGATGCGCGCCCGCGGCGACTCATGGCCGATGCTGCGAACCATCGGCTGGGTCATGGGCTGGGTGATCTTCGTCTGGGCCACCTCCGGGGCGCCGGGGGTCTATGGACGTGTCTTGTTCTCGATGCACATGGTCATGCACATGACGGTCTCGATGGTGGCGCCGATCCTGATGGTGCTCGCCGCGCCGGTCACCCTCGCCCTGCGGACCCTGACGCCGCGGCGGGACAACACCCTGGGTCCCCGCGAGCTGCTGCTGGCCCTGGTGCACTCCAGATACTTCGCGGTAGTGGCCAATCCGATCGTGGCCGCCGTCATCTTCTTCGGCAGCCTTATCGTGTTCTACTACTCGCCGCTGTTCGACCTGGCCCTTCGCACCCACACCGGGCACGTCCTGATGACGATGCACTTCCTCCTTGCCGGTTACCTCTTCGCCTGGGTGCTGGTCGGGATCGACCCAGGACCCAGGCGCTGGCCGCCTCCTCTGCTGCTGGTCATCTTGTTCGGCACGATCTCGTTCCATGCGTTCTTCGGTGTCGCCCTGACCACCGGCACGACGTTGCTGGCGCCCACGTTCTTCCAGAGCCTGCACCTGCCGTGGAGTGTGGATCTGCTGGCCGACCAACGCACCGGCGGCGCCGTCGCCTGGGGGATCGGCGAGCTGCCCACCCTGATCCTGGCCCTGCTGGTCACCTTGGCCTGGGTCCGTTCCGACAGCGCCGAGTCAACGCGGCTGGACCGCCAAGCCGAGCGCGACGACGACGCCGAGCTGAAGGCCTACAACGCCCACCTGAGCAAGCTCTCGGGGCGAGAGCCCCGGGTGTCCACCCCGCCAACAGCAGGAGACTGACATGCGCATCGCCGTAATCCAGCTCGCGTACGACGACCGGGAGCCCGTCGCCGACAGGGTCACCCGGGCCGCTGGCCTGGTGCGTGCCCAGGCTGGTCATGACCTCGTGGTGCTACCGGAGCTATGGGCCCCTGGCGGGTTCTCCTACCAGAGGTGGGACGAGCGAGCCGAACCCGTTGACGGCCCGTTCGCATCAGTGATGTCGGCCGCCGCCCGCGATGCGGCAGTAATGCTGCACGCAGGGTCGATCGTCGAGCGTCCAAGCGACGGTATGATCGGCCCAGAGGGCAAGCACCTGTGGAACACCTCGCTGGTCTTCGCCGCGGATGGGTCCTTGGCCGCGACCTACCGCAAGATTCACCGCTTCGGCTTCGGCCAGGGTGAGCCGTTGCTGATGGAGGCCGGGGACGCCCTGTCGTTGCTCGATGTGCCCGACTCATGGCCGGCAGCCGCAGTCGCGCGCGCGGCGCTGTCTACCTGTTACGACCTGCGGTTCCCTGAGCTGTACCGGGCTCAGCTTGACGCTGGCGCAACCCTGTTCGTCATACCTGCTGCCTGGCCCGCGGCTCGGGTCCGCCACTGGACCCTGCTGGCCCACGCCCGTGCGATCGAGAACCAGTGCGTCGTGGTGGCCTGCAACACGGCAGGCACCCACTCCGGCGTGGAGATGGGCGGACACAGCCAGGTCGTGCTGCCCACCGGCGACGTGGTGGCCATGGCCGGCAGCGACGAGCAGGTGCTCAGCGTCGAGGTCGACATGAGTGTTGTCGGTGACTACCGCAACAGCTTCCCGGTCCTGCGTGATCGCCGCCTGCCCCTGAGGTGAGGTGGCACGGGCGAGATCAGGCCTACCTAGAACGCCTCCTCTGATACGTCCATGAGGGAGTTGTCGGTCGCTTCGGCGATCTGGCGCTCAGCGGCGATCTTCGGCAGAACCGTACGCGCGAAGAAGGACGCCGCAGCGATCTTGCCTTCGTAGAACTTCTGGTCCTTGGCTGACGTACCACCGGTGTCGAGGGCAGCCTTGGCAATCTCGGCCTGACGCAGCAGCAGCCATCCCACGACCAGGTCGCCAGCGCAGAGCAGGAGACGAGAGGTGTTCTGGCCGACCTTATAGAGGTTTTCGACCGAGTTACCGTCGCCCCCTCGCGGATCTGAGCTCATGAGCTCGGTGACCATGAACCCGAGGATGCCCTGTAGGTCCTCCAGACCCTGGCCGAGCAGCTCGCGCTCCGTGTGCTGGAAGTCTGAGCTGTCGACAGCCTTGACGAACTCCTGGATCTGGGTCGAGAGGTGGGTCACGGCCTTGCCCTTGTCGCGAATGATCTTGCGGAAGAAGAAGTCCAGACCCTGGATGGCTGTGGTGCCTTCGTAGAGCGTGTCGATCTTGGCGTCCCGGACATACTGCTCTACCGGGTAGTCCTGCAGGAAGCCCGAGCCTCCAAAGGTCTGCAGCGACTCCGTGCCGAGCAGCACCCAGGCGCGTTCGGAGCCGACACCCTTGACGATCGGCAGCAGGAGGTCGTTGACCCGGCTGGCCATCGCGGCAGGAGAGTCCTTCTCGAGCTCGTCGGAGCCACTGCTCAGCTGCGCCTGGTCGACGATGTCCTGCTGGGTGGCGGTGTAGATCACCAGGGCTCGCAGACCCTCGGCATACGCCTTCTGCAGCATCAGGGAACGCCGCACGTCGGGATGGTGCGTGATGCTGACGCGTGCCGCCATCTTGTTCGTCATCTGGGTCAGGTCGGCGCCCTGGATACGCTGCTTGGCATAGTCGAGCGCGTTGAGGTAGCCGGTGGACAGCGTCGCAATTGCTTTGGTGCCAACCATCATTCGGGCGAACTCGATGATCCGGAACATCTGCGCGATGCCGTCGTGGGCATCCCCGAGCAGGGTGCCCACCGCCGGTTGCTTGTCGCCGAAGGTCACCTCGCAGGTCGTGGATACCTTCAGGCCCATCTTGTGTTCGATGTTCGTGACATAGGCGCCGTTGCGCTCACCGAGCTCGCCGGTCTCCAGGTCAACGTGGAACTTGGGCACGACGAACAGCGACAGGCCCTTGGTGCCGGCGGCGCCGCCCTCGGGTCGAGCCAGGACGAAGTGAACGACGTTGTCGTAGAAGTCCGCCTCCGCCGAGGTGATGAAGCGCTTGACGCCGGTGATGTGCCAGGTGCCGTCGGGCTGCTGGACGGCTTTGGTACGGCCGGCGCCCACGTCAGAGCCCGCATCAGGCTCGGTGAGCACCATGGTCGCGCCCCACTGCTTGTCGACCAGATGGTGGGCCAGCTTCTTCTGGTCGTCCGTGCCCAGGTTGTAGAGCACCTTGGCGAACGCGAAGCCGGCCGAGTACATGTGCACGGCGGGGTTCGAGCCCAGGACCAGCTCCGCGACAGCCCAACGCAGCGAGGGTGGGATGACCGTGCCGCCCAGCTCGGCGGGGACGTCGAGACGCCACCATCCGGCGTCCAGATAGGCCTTGTACGACTTGGTGAACGACGCCGGGATGGTGACCGAGTTCGTTGCCGGGTCGAACACCGGCGGGTTGCGGTCGGAGTCGAGCAGGCTCGCCGCCAGCTCGTTCTCGGCGAGGCGACCGACCTCGTGCAGGATCTCGCGGGCAGTGTCTTCGTCGACCTCGGAGTAGGGGCCACTGCCCAGAATCTCCTGACGTTTGAAGACCTCGAACAGGTTGAACTCGAGGTCGCGAAGGTTGCTCTTGTAATGGCCCATAGGGGTCCTCCGTGCTCAGGTTGAGGCCGTTCCGGCCGCCAGTGACCGCCGTTACTGGCGGGTAACATCAATGATGCTACCGGAGGGTAACAAAGTGCAAGCGCCTTTTGGCAGAGCTGCCACGAGGCGACCCAGTGGCGGGTTTCGGGTCGGCGCCTGCGCGCGGACCGGTGACCCCGGCGACTGGTGACCCCGGCGACGCGGCGACCTCGCGCAGATTGAGGAGCGTGGGCAGGACCGCGGCAACGAACCGGCGCAGCTCCGCAGAGCTGGTGGCCGCCTACCTATACGCCCAGCTCGACGAGCTGCGGGCACGTGAGTCTGCAGCTCGCATCGACAGCCCGGAGACAGAGAACCGGATGCGGGTGTCCTCGCGGCGACTGCGCAGCAGCCTGGCAACGTTCGGACCCCTGTTCACAGGTTCACAGGCACAACATCTGCGCGATGAGCCCCTGGGCTCGTCGCTGTGCTCGGACCGCTTCGCGATGTGGAGGTGATGCGAGACCACCTCCACGGGACCGCCGCGATCCTGGCGGTTGGCGGCGATCTGTCGGATGCGCCTGCCACCCTGGACAGCGAACTGGCACGTCGGCATTCGCACGTACGCGACGGCCTTTGTTGAGGCAATAAACAGCCCACGGTATGGCGCCATATCGCCAATCTCACGGCGTTCCTGACCGACCCGCCGTGGAACGCCAGCGCGGCAAAGCGGCAGACCCTGCCGGCACTGGTGGGGCGCGCATGTGACCGTGTCGATCGCGCGGCTAAAGCAGCCGAAGGTGCCAAAGCGGCCGAAGGTGTGCTCGATTTTGGTGGCCCTGAGCCTCATGAGGTCTGCAAGACGGCGAAGAGAGCCCGGTATGCCCCGAGGTGGCATGGCCTTCGGTCGGGGCGCCGGCCCAAACTCTGGCCTGGAGGATGGAGGAGCTCCAGGAGGTGCTGGGGCGTCATCAGGACAGCCTCATGGCGCTCGGCCTGCTCCGTGATCTGGCCGGCGGATGCCGGAGCGTCAGGGGTTCGCCCTCGGCCGGCTGATCGGCATGGAGCGGGCGAGCGACAAATCCGCTCTGGCGCGGTACGCCCTGGCGTTGGCGGCGGCATTCACCGACAAGGTCAGGGACTGGACTCGCAGATGAAACCACCGCCGGAGCCCTTGGGCGCGTCGATCGTGGTTCCAGGGCTGGGAGAACGCCATGGCGAGCCACCCTCTGCCGGCGACACGATCGACTCAACGTCGATCAAGATCATGTGTCCCTGAATCGGCTGGAGACCTTCTACCGTCGTAGCTACCAGCGCTGGCACCATTGCGGTCAGGTCGAACGGCCAGCAGGTCCCTTATTGCGTGACCACTGCCTTCATCAGCCTGCTGATGAAGGCAGTGGTCGATACCTTCAACGTCGACGCCCCGCCTCCGCGTCCGTGATGAACCCGTTCTTCGCCGCGGCGGCGACTCGCGCTGGTCATGGCTGACGTGGGGGACACCGACCCACCTGCGGACCGGCGCCCGTCGTCGAGCACCCGCTGATCAGTTTCTTGGGTCAACCGTTGCCCCGAGCAGGGCTTCGCTGAACCAGTCTGTCGGCAACCGTTGAGTTGGCGCTGTCTGATGACGGATTCGAGTGGACTACGGCGCGCCGGCCTTCGATCATGCGTCGTGAATTAGCCAGGAAACGCTAAACGCACAACGAGACGCCATGGCATACTTACCGTAAGTAAAGACTTGTCAAAGTTTTGAATTTCTCACAGTTTGAGTCATTTCTAGCTGTTTGCGTCGTTTCTGACAGTTGGAGCTATCTGCCACTGATCGAAGGAAAACAGATGCCTGCCCAGACGAGGTGGTTCGAGAGCCTGCTGGAGGCTGTGCCCGACTCCTTGGTGGGGATGCACCCGCAGGGCACGATCCGGTTCGTTAATCGCCAGACCGAGTCGCTGTTCGGCTATGACCGCGACCAGCTGATCGGCCAGCCCATCGAGATGCTGGTGCCCGCGTCTCTTGGTCAGATCTACGTCGCGGACCCCGGGGCGCAGTCCAGTGAAATCGATTTGGAGCTGAGTGGGCGCAAACGAGATGGCATCGAGTTTCCCATCAACATCATCTTGTCCCATATCGACACCGGGGACGTTTTGGTGGTGATCACTGCGGCGCGCGACGTCGGCCATCGGAGGGAGGCGTTCGAGGCTGCACGGTCCATGATTGAGTCGAGTCTGGACTCGTTGGTCGCCATCAGCCCCGAGGGCAGGATCACCGATGCCAACCAGGCCACGGTCAAGGTCACCGGCGTCTCCCGCGCGGACCTCATCGGGACCTCGTTCTCGGACTACTTCACCGAACCCGAGAAGGCCAACAGGATCTATCGGATGGTGTTTGCTGAAGGGATGGCCGTCGACTACCCGCTGACGATGCGCCACCGCGACGGGACCCTCGCTGAGGTCTTGTACAACGCCTCGGTCTACCGCGACGGCTGCGGCAGAGTGCTCGGCGTGTTCGCGGCTGCTCGCGATGTGACAAAGCAGGTGAACGCTCAGAAGGAGATTGCTGAGCGGCAGGCGTGGGATCTGCAGCGGCTAGCGGAACTGGAACGGTTCCAGCGGTTGACTGTCGGTCGTGAGCTCAAGATGATCGAGCTCAAGAAGGAGATCGAAAGGCTCAGAATTCTTGTCCCGAGCGAAGGTGAGCCTGGTGACTAGTCCTGCGGGCGGGCTTTGGGCGCCTGCGACGGCGCCGTCTGCGGCCAGCCGGCCCACCGCCCCGCGGTGATGTGTCAGGGTGCCACGACGGGGTGTCTTAGCGCCGCGGTCTGCGGTACGCGTGGGCGTCGGCCCTGTCTGGCTCGAACCCTAGGCAGCGGTCGACGCGTCCGGCCGGGTTGGTCGCCTCGGTGACAATGACCCATCGGCCGCAGCCCTGATCGGCGGCCCGCCGAGCCGCAACGCCGAGGAGGTAGGAGGCCAGCCCGCGCCGCCGGTGCTCCTCGTCGGTGCCGACGCTCTGGTAGCGCGCGGTCGTACCGCAGCGGACGATGCCAAGATCGGCGATGAGTTCGCCGTCGGCGAACGCTCCAAAAGAGGCTCCAATGTCCCGTTCGGAGAGCGCACGTCGCGCCCGCGCCCGCCCCTGAGCGAATCCCTCAAAGGAGCGCGGGTCGTTCTCATTCGTCCGTTCATTTTCGGCCACGGACCGGGCAACGGACTGTGCCCAGTCCTGCCCCCTGAGGCGGCGCACCGTATATCCGACCGGAAGTGGCGCTTGCCTGGGCACAGTGCGCGTCGTGAGGACATCATCCAGTTCCACGTCCATTCCCTGCGCGACCCAGGAGACCTGGTCGTCGGGCATCCGGATCAGGCCGATCGCAACCCAGTTCGCTTGGGGAAAGGCCGCCTGGAATATTGACACCCATCTACCAGCCTCGCCCACCGCATCCTGGTCCGTGACGAACAGGCAGTGACCCCAGTGGAAGTTGGGGTTGTCCGGGGTGCGGACCAGCAGATGGTCCCCTCGGTCCTCAATGGTTGAGCCGGAGTGCTCGAGGATTGCGAGGTCGGTCGCCCAACCGGGCCGGAAGTCGAGCACGGCGCGACGCTACCGCACGGCTCCGGCCGGTTCTGACCTGGTGGCCTCCGAACCCGCTGACGGCTACGCGGCAGAATGCCAAGACAGGCACCCTCGCGGTGGCCTGTCTTCGGCGGGCGTGCCCTGGCGTCAGCCTGCGAGCAGGTCGTCCCGACGCGCGCGGCCTTCGCGGACGCCTTCTGCATGTCGTGGCTGGCCAAGGCGTCGCGACCCTCGAAGAAGTCATCGGCCAGGTCGAAGCCAGCCGGGTTCGGCCTTCGCCAACGTCCTGGAAGATCCAGCTTCTGCAGTACCACGCCGCTGGGCTGGCCCTCGGACGTAAAGGTCTGGACGATGAGCTGCGCGGAGCGCACCTCGTGGAGGAGCCGTGGTAACTCAGCTCGTTCCCGTTGCTGGTCATCAAGATAGAGGTACGACCCATCGGTATGGCAGTCGTAGCGCTCCATTGACATCTCGCGGTTGCGGCGGGATCCGAGCCACAAAGCGGCGAGCTTGGGGTCAGTGCGGGCCAGTAGTACCCTGCCGGTGGGACGTCGAACTCGCGGGACCCGCACGAGCCGAACGTCGGGTCGACTGTGTTTGAGCCTGCTGGGTGCTGGTGATGGTCATGTTGGCGCTCCCGCCTTGGCTATTGGTCGGGTCGAGGCGCGCGCTGTGCGTCATCAGGAATCGATCTGAGGATGTCCTCGAGATGGCGGTAGCGCCCGTCGGCCTGGCCGCTGTAGCGCTCAACCCCTTTGGGCCATCACGTCGAGGAGCTGCGCTTCGAGGTGCGCTCGGGCTGCGCTCGGCTGCGGCTGACCAGATCGGCGTCCTTCTGGCACCTTGCCTGGCTTGATCTGTTGAAGTCGGGCCGACCGCGAGCGAGCTGACGCCTCAAACTATGGGTAGGTTCAGCGGAGTGGGCGAACAGAAACGGCGACCTGGCGGCGACCCCCGACGAAGGTCAGACGAGCGGGGAGTCACGTCCGCGATCTACGGTCTCGTTGTCTGCTCCTCCACGCTTGCGGCCGCGGCGGTCAGCGGCCGACTTTCCTTCGTGGCCGTTAGCGTGCTCGTGACCGTGGCTGTGTACTGGCTGGCGGAAAGCTATGCACACGCACTTGCCCGCCATGCCGTCAAGCAGATGCCCCTGGGCTGGTCGGACATCAGGGCGATCGTGAGCCAAGGGTGGCCAATGGTCAGCGCCTCCTTCATACCTTTGGGGCACGCTGCTGCGCATGGGTGCTTTGGGTGCTTCTGTTTTCGCCGCTGTCAATATCTCACTGGCCGTTGCGACCGTGCTGTTGGTGTGGGCTGGCTGGACCGCCTCGCGAGCCAGCGGGTTGCGAGGTTGGCGCTTACTCACATCCGCCGCGGTCAGTGCGATCTTCGGGTTGAGCTTGGTAGGCCTCAAGAACGTGCTGCACACCTAACCAGTCCCGGAGAGCAGTTGCTGCAGGGCGCTGCCACTGCTGTTGAGGTTGTCGATGGCGCGCCTTGTCAGGGAGCGCTTTCCGTCTATGAGAGGGCGGCGGTGATCGAACCTGGCTCACAGGTGGGACGAGTTATTGAGAGACACCGTCTTGTCGGGTTCCGCAATGGTGTTGGCGCTCTTGGTAATCCTTGGCGGCCCGGCCGGCCCACGTTACTGAGCCGGGTGGCGTGCTCTCCTAGCTTGGCTCATGTAGGTCGGTGGCCCATCATCGTCTGGGCGGTATGTCGGTAAGACGCATCAGCGTGCAAGTCTCGGAGCCGGTGGCACCCAACTGATCCCCAGAGCGGGTAAGCCCGCCGGAGTCGCTCGGCCCAATTATCTATGGTTGTCGCTTGGCCAGCGCTAGCCCCACAATGAGATCGTACCGGCGAGCTACTCGATCGGAGGGGGCCGAAAAGTTGAATAGCCCTGACGCCGAAAACCTAGGTGAGCGGCCGCGCGTCCAGTTATCGAAGAGTCCAACAGGGATCAACGGCTTTGACGAGATCACCGACGGTGGGCTGCCGGCCGGGCGACCCAGTCTGGTGTGTGGCCCGCCCGGCGCCGGTAAAACTCTGTTCGCGCTGCAATTCCTGGTCAATGGGGTCACCCGTTATGCGGAGCCGGGAGTGTTCCTTTCCTTCGAGGAGAGCCGAGCAGAGGTAGTGGCCAACGTCGACTCGCTCGGTTTCGACCTCGACGGGCTGGAGCGGGACGGCCGACTCCTGGTCGATGCGCTGACCATGGAGCTTCAGGCCGTCGAGACCGGCGAGTTCGACCTCGAGGCGCTGATGGTCCAGGTGGCCTGGGCTGTGGAGAAGGTCGGTGCGAAGCGGGTCGCGATTGACAACGTGGAGGCGTTGTTCGCGACCTTCGCCAGGCCGTCCGTGGTCCGGTCCGAGTTGCGCCGGCTGTTCCGCTGGCTCAAGGACCAAGAGCTGACCACGGTAATTACCGGGGAGCGTGGCGAGGGCACGATCACCCGGCACGGCATTGAGGAGTACCTCTCCGACTGCGTAGTGGTCCTGGACGACCGGGTGGTCCAGGACGTCGCTACCCGGCGGCTGCGGGTGGTGAAGTATCGCGGCTCAACTCACGGCCGAAACGAGTACCCGTTCTTGATCGGAGCCGACGGCCTTGAGGTGCTGCCGATCACCTCGCTCGGTCTGAATCAGCAGGTCAGCTCCGAGCGGGTCTCCACCGGAGTGGTGGGGCTGGATGAGATGCTCGGTGGGCACGGTGTGTTCCGCGACAGCGGTGTCCTCGTCAGCGGGTCGTCCGGCACCGGTAAGACGACGCTCGCGGCGAGCTTCGCTGACGCCGCCTGCCGACGCGGGGAGACTGTGCTCTTCTTCAGTTTCGAGGAATCCGAGTCTCAGATCTATCGGAACATGGCCTCAGTGGGGCTGGACCTGGCTGGGTGGGTGGAGCGGGGGTTGCTGCGCTTTCACTGTGAGCGGCCGACCACCCGGGGGTTGGAGGACCACCTGGCCACGATGCAGCGGCTGATCCAGAGACTCGCTCCGACGCTGGTGGTGATTGATCCGGTGAGCAGCCTGGCCCGCGGCGCGACCGCGTTCGACGTCTCGGCCATGCTCATGCGCCAGGTCTACTACCTCAAGTCGGCTGGTATTACAGCCGTGATGACGCTCCTGAGCGAGCAAAACGGGCTTGAGCAGTCCATCATGAACATCTCTTCGTTGGTCGACACCTCGTTGGAAGTGGTCATCCTGAGCGCCTTTGGGGAGCGCAACCGCGGACTGTACGTGCTCAAGAGCCGCGGTATGGCGCACTCGAACCAGATCCGTGAGTTCCTGCTCAGCGATGCCGGGGTGGACGTTGTCCCGGTCGTCGTCGGAGCTGAGGGAGTGTTGACCGGCTCGGCGCGCATCGCTGAGGAGAGCGCTGAGCGGGCCACTGCGCAGGGGTTGTCGCGGGAGTCTGAGGAGCTCGCGCGGGCGATGGAGAGCCGAAGGGAGTCTGTCGACGCGCACGTGGCCGCTCTGCGGGCTGACTTTGCGGCTGAGGAGAGACTGACCCGACGCCTGATCCAGGCGAGCGAGCAGCGGCATGAGGCGGTCCGGCTGGACCGGTTGGCGCAGGGGCGGCGGCGCACTGTCAAACCACCGGAGAACGAACCGTGAGCACTCCTTCCGAAGCTCAGCCGAGGGAACGGGCGCCCATCCCGGAACGACTGACGCTGACGCTTTTCGTCAGCGGCGCCTCACCCGCGTCATCGCGGGCTGTGCGCCGGTTGCGCGATTTGTGCGATCGGCACTGCGCCTCTGGCTACGACCTGGAGATCGTGGACATCTACCAGCAGCCCGCAATGGTCGTCTCCCGTGGGGTGTTGGCCGTGCCAACCCTGTTCAAGGAGTTGCCACTTCCCGTTCGAGTGTTGATCGGCGACTTCACCGACGAGCCGAGGGTGCTCGCCGCGCTTGGCCTGTCTCACCCGAAAGGTGACTGAGCGATGACGCCTGGCGGGTCCAGTCGGGACCAGGAAATCATGCTCCTGGAGAACCGGCTCGCGGTTGCCGAGGAAACGTTGCGTGCACTGCGCGCCGGCGAGGTCGACGCAATCGTGATGAACACCGGGCAGGGTGAGCAACGGATCTACACGCTGGAGACCGACGAGCGCCCCTACCGGCACCTGGTGGAGCGGATGTCCGAGGGCGCAGCCCTGGCCGATACCGACGGCCTCATTGTCTATGCCAACCAACGACTCGCCACACTGCTCGGGCTCCCGCTGGAACGGCTCCTCGGCCGGCCTTTCTCAGACTGGCTCGACGAATCCGAACGTTCGCGTTTCATCCGGCGGCTCGCCACCGCGGCTTCTGGTGGGCACGGTGAGCACACACTGCGCCGCTCGGACGGCGGCAGCATGCCAGTGTTAGTGGGCGTCAGCGTCACCCACGAGCACGATGGGCTGCTGCGCTGTCTTACTGTGACCGACCTTAGCCCGCAGAAGGCGCAGCAGCAGGAGATGGACCGGCTCAACGAGGAGCTGACCGACCGGTTGGCGGAGCTGCGCAAACTCAACGGCGAGCTCGATGTCGAAAGGATCAGGGTCGAGCAGGCCATGGCTGAGCTGCAGACCGTCAACGAAGCGATCCGGGGGTTCACCGCCGCCGCTGCTCACGATCTTCGCTCGCCACTCGTGTCGATCATCGGTTTCTCCGCGCTCCTTACGAAGAGCTGGGACACGTTCAGCGAGGAGAAGCGGCGGACCTTTGTCGCCACTATCAACAGCCAGTCCCAGAACCTGTCCACACTCGTCGATGACCTGCTCACCTCGTCGCGCATCGAGGGTGGCGGGCTCAGCACGTCGCCTGAGCTGATCGTCTTGGCGGGAGCTATCGACCGTTGCCTCGAACTGGGCAACCGGGACATCGGGAGCGTGACTGTGTCGTGTTCACCCGATCTGATCGTTCGGGTCGATCCTCACCACTTGGGACGCATCCTGGACAACTATGTGCAGAACGCATTCAAGTACGGCGAGCCGCCCGTGCGCATCCAAGCAACCCGGGTCGGTGACATGGTTGAGGTTCGGGTTCTTGATCATGGGCCGGGTGTGCCGCCGGACTTTGTGCCCAGGCTCTTTGGCAAGTTCGCTCGCGCAGACACCCCGGCCACGAAAGCTCAGAAGGGGACCGGCCTCGGTCTGTCTATCGTGCGTGGACTGGCGGAGGCCAACGGCGGCCTGGCACACTATGAGCCCAACGTCCCGAAAGGGTCCTGTTTCGTCGTGGAACTCCCAGCAGGCGAAAGACCAGGCGCGTGAAGTGGTCACGGTGGTCCAGGGCCGCCTGTGACGTAGCCGCTTAGCTATTATTGCTCGCGGGCGCAGGCCTGCGTGGGTGGTCATGGGCCGCCCCAACGAACCGGGCTCAGTCGCCGACGATTTCTTGCTTGACGACTGGCGGGGGACACAGCGGCCCAGGTCCCGATCACGACCTGAAGTCCCGCCGGGCACGTGTCGGTGGACGGCGGCGTCGCTGGCCCGCATCTTGGGAGCAGAGGCGACGGGATGATTTCAACCCCTCGTCGGCGGGGGAGGATGGGCAAAGCAGGTCTGCACCTCCAGTTCTCGAGACTCAGGCAACAGCCTGGTTCTGAGTTCCGTCTCGAGCACGCGTCATTTCTTGACGACCTATGGGTCACCGGAACAAGAACGCGGTGATCAGCTACCGGCAGGCGGCCCGGATGTAGAGCATGCAATTGCCACCGCTGTGGACCTTTGCCGGCGGCGGTCGTGAGTCGGGTACCACGAAGTGGCCGCAGGAACCATGCCAGTGAGGCAGTCAGCCTGCGCTGTCTGGTGCGAAAGCAAGCGCCGGCGACCGGCTGAGTTGCCCGAGCTGGACTTCGGAGTGCGCCGCGCGGGCTAGGTACGCAGCAGCCTGGTCGGGAAGACCCTCGAGGGTGAGCACGAGCGCGGAGGACCGGCACGCGCCGGCGTGGTGTTCCAGCTGTCGCTGCGTTGGTTCCATCACGTGCGCAGTCTCATCGCTGAAAGGGTCGAGGGTCGTGTCAAGCTCCTTAGGACCCCGGGACTACGCAGAACTGGCGCACAGGTGGGGTCGGGATCGGTGGCCCCAATCTCAAGAGTGTAGGAGGTCTGATGAGGTGACCTGTCCCATGTTTGGACAGTGGCCGATTGCACGACATGGCATCCTCGTCCGCCTGCAGCAGGAGGATGGGCCCTGCTTGCGCAGAAGAGGACGAGATCGCTGGTAAGGGTGCTCTCGCGGTGACCTGCTCACATCGTTCGTCGGTGAGGTGGGGGTGGCCGGGGGTGCGGAGGTTCAGGCGCACGACCTAGGTTCAGGCGCACGACCTAGACGGTATGTAGGTGCCCGCTGGTTTGTGGGCC
>Ga0208079_1000680_pt1 | contig 18528 bp, 17 predicted proteins | sample NGESurdeep092012_5_FD_184474 | JGI IMG/M metagenome (GOLD analysis project Ga0208079, IMG submission 184474) | Arctic peat soil microbial communities from Barrow, Alaska - NGEE Surface sample 210-2 deep-092012 (SPAdes) | ecosystem: Environmental > Terrestrial > Soil > Wetlands > Peat ... | reverse complement strand
ATCCAGGACAGACTAAAACAAGTAAAAATGAAACGGAAAATATTTCTTCTGTTGGCGATTTGTATCCCATTTATTGTTTCATACGGGCAAGAAACAAGTTTCAATGATACAGTCTCTGTTTACTTTCAGGAGATAAGTGCCAATACAAGTCATTACAAGGATCTGTGGAATCTCGATCTGTATGGACCCGTTCTGTTAGTTGACCCTGTTTCAAGGAAAATATTTGCGAATTATCCCGATACAGCCGGAATTTTGGACCTTAAAGGCAAAATTTTTACAGGTCTGCTGCCAAAAAGTATTAACATAGCTAATACAGCTATCAGGTGGAATGGAAGATCATGGGCAATGATAATGCTTCCTCTGCCTGAAAACAGACAGGAACGGCTCGATCTGATGTCTCACGAGCTGTTTCATCGTTCCCAGCAGGCATTGGGGTTTCATATGTCCAATACCAACAATAATCATCTCGACAGCAGGGACGGTAGAATATACCTCCGGCTGGAACTGGAAGCTTTGAGGCAGGCTTTAACTGCACCTGCAAATTCAGAGATGAGCGATCATCTGGCAAATGCCATATTCTTCAGAAAAACGAGGTACTCTCTTTTCCCCGGGGCAGTAACAAGCGAAAATCTCATGGAACTCAATGAAGGATTGGCAACCTATACCGGGAATATGATGAGTGGGAGGAATGATGCCGAAAACACATCTTATTTTGAACAAAGGCTAAAAGAATTTCAGAGTTGGCCCACTTTTGTAAGATCATTTGCCTATTTAACTACTCCTATTTATGGATTCATTCTTAACCGTAAAGATAAAACCTGGAACAGACAAATAAGTGATACAACTAATCTTACAAGCTATTTCATCAGAGCTTATGGTTTGACAGTTCCTGTTACTCTTTGCCCTGATTGTTTAAATAAATACGGTTCTGAAAAAATAATTAGTGAAGAAACCAGGAGGGAAGAGGATAAAGTAAAACAGATAGCTGAGTTTAAAAAAATATTTGTCGAACAGCCGCATTTGGATATCAGACTTGAGAAGATGAATATTTCATTCGATCCGCGCAATATAGTTCCTCTTAAAGGATATGGTACAGTTTATCCGACTATGAGAATTTCCGACAACTGGGGAATTCTGACTGTTACAGAAGGTGCATTGCTGGGTTCTGGATGGGATCGGGTTACATTAAGCGAGCCTTCAATAATCAGTGCTGACAGAGTTTCCGGAATTGGATGGATACTGGAACTAAATGAGGGTTATATTGTCAAAAAAGACAACTCTGACAGGAATTACACGCTTCTTAAGAAATAATTACAAGTAATGTAATGGTTGGTTTTGTACCTATGTACGTTTTCGACGATTTATCAATTATTCTTCTTTTCAGACCAGGTATCTTCTTAAGACTCAATATCACTGCATATCTTTTTTCCTGAGCCATCATTAAATTTGCTGATCGGAACAGTTTTGTGCCGGGGTTGGATTTCAATTTAATTAAATTTAAATTTACTGGAACCATATCTAATCAATTCATTCAATAATATGAAGAAAACAAATCTCATAATCAGTTTAGTGGCTTCGCTGATTCTTTTGAACTCAGCAGAATCTTTTTCGCAAGACTGGCCACAATGGCGAGGAATAACGGGTGACAGCAGAGTGACTGGATTCAAGGACCCATCAAAATGGCCCGGCGAACTGATTCAGCAATGGAAAATAACTGTTGGCAAAGGTGACGCCTCTCCGGTTTTGACTGGAGGGAAAATCTACCTTATTGCGCGTCAGGGCGAAGATGAAGTTGTACAATGCATAGATGCTGCCACTGGAAAAGAAGTATGGCGAAATAACTATCCTGCTCCCGTAGTTACAGGACCTGACGCTTCTCATGGCGGCCCCCGCAGTTCACCAGCCTGTTCAGGAAATAAAATAGTGACTCTTGGTATTGCAGGAGTCCTTTCATGTTTTGACGCCCCGACAGGGAAGATAGTCTGGCGCAAGGAACATATTACACAAACAGCTTCCGATACGTGGTCAGCATTATCGCCATTAATTATTGATGGTTTATGTATTGTCAGTGCAGGGAAAAAAGACACAGGCATCGTAGTCGCCTATGATCTCAAAACTGGTAACGAAAAATGGAAATGGAATGGAGAAGGGCCATCATCTTCTTCCCCTTCAGTTATGACGATTGACAAAACAAAACAGATAGTCCTCTTTACTGAAAGGAATCTGATAGGTCTTTCGCTTGCTGACGGGAAACTATTGTGGCAAGTACCGGCTCCTGCAAAACAACGTTATTTCAGTGCTGTAAGTCCGTATATTAACGACCAGACTATCTATTATTCAGGATTGGGTACAGGAACAAATGCAATTAAAATACTAAAAAAGGAAGATAAGTATGTAACCAATGAGTTATGGAAAAATGAAAATACAGGTTCTAAATTTAGTACTCCGGTACTCAGGGACGGATACCTGTATGGATTTACCGACCAGAAAAGAATTTATTGTATTAACGCCTCCACAGGTGAGACAGTCTGGACAGATAATGCTGTAAGCAGCGATTTCGGTACCATTGTAGACTGTGGCTCTGTACTGATAGGGTTGAATAGTACATCAAACCTTATTGTTTTAAAACCAGAATCAAAGTTATATTCAGAAATTGCCCGTTACAAGGTGTCTGATACTCCGGTTTTTGCTTATCCGGTTATAGCCGGCAACTTAATTTATATCAAGGATGCTGAATCACTTATTTCATATAAATTAAATTAATACATGATCTGCATTCATTGATTTCTTCCAAAGAAATAATGCAAAGTCAAAAAGTAAATGAATCCGGATCCATAAATATGAAAATAAAAAGAATAAAACTGTTTAGCTTAAGAGTATATGAAGCTGTTTTAAGGTTACTGCCACAGCTGGCCCATGATGCAGAATTACCAACTAAAGACTATTTGGAAAGAGTTTTAACGTCCGAAAACAACCATTTCTTCATAGGTGAGCTGGATGATAAGAGAATAGTTGCAATGCTAACTATCGGAACTTATAATATACCTACGGGAACAAAAGTGTGGATTGAAGATGTGGTAGTTGATGAATCTCAGAGAGGAAAGGGATTTGGTGAAGAATTGATGCTTTTTGCAATTGACTATTCAAAATCTTTAGGTACGGGTTCCGTAAGTCTTACATCGCGACCATCGAGAATTGCTGCTAACAGATTGTATCAGAAGCTGGGATTTGTTCAATACGAAACAAATGTCTATAAATATCTGTTAAAGTAGTTGACCTATTGATATAGATTCTGAGAAACAGTCTGTAATGTTGAAGAAAAACTGGAAGACCTTATTAATAATTGCTCTTGTAATACTTTTATTACCAGTCGTTTTTGTGGTTTCTGTATATTCGGGAGTTTTCGGCCATCTGCAAAGTAAAAAAGAACTTCTGAACTTTAAGAATGCTATGGCGACCTCAGTCTTATCTTCAGAAGGTAAACTTATTGGTAATATCTTTTCTGAAAACAGGACAAATATTTCTTACGGACAAATTCCATCGAATCTTGTTAATGCGCTCATTTCAACGGAAGATTCACGTTTCTTTGAGCATAAAGGTATTGATTCACGAAGTCTCTTAAGAGTCCTCTTCAAATCAGTTATCCTAAATAATCGTAGTTCGGGAGGTGGCAGTACAATTTCCCAGCAGCTGGCAAAGAATATGTTTGGAAGAAAAAAATCGGGACGGTTTGCTCTTCTGGTCATTAAAACGAAAGAAGCCATACTTGCACAACGTTTGGAAAAATCATTCCGCAAGGAAGAAATTCTGACTCTTTACCTGAATACCGTTTCATTCGGAGAGAATATTTTTGGGATCGGGACAGCTTCACGAAGGTACTTTAATACAAAAGTTGAACTTCTTAAACCCGAAGAATCTGCTGTGCTGGTTGGAATGCTGAAAGCTAACACACTTTACAATCCGCGTATTCATCCTGAAAAAGCAGTTACACGAAGAAATGTGGTTCTCAGGCAGATGGTGAAATACAACTATCTTAAAGCATCTCAGGCAGATTCACTTTGTAAATTGCCACTGATTCAGAATTTTAAAGACATTGAATCTGATGGTCCGGCGGACTACTTTCTGATTCATGTAAAAAATGAAGCTGAGAAGATATTGCAATCTATACAATCGGTTACAGGTGAAAAATGGAATATTGAGGAAGATGGATTGACTATCACAACCACATTGAATCTTACTCTTCAGGAATATGCCCTGGAATCTTTTCGCAAACATCTTTCAGTAATGCAAAAAAAACTCTGGGAGCAATATCAGACTCCATGGGGCAAAAAATTTGTTGCACAGCTTGTAGCGCAGGAACTTAAAAACCTCAGTCTTGAGAATCGTGCCGGAGAAGTGAATATACGACAGATATTTGACTGGAGTGGGTCCCGTTCCGATTCAGTTACTGTTGCTGACAGTCTCAAACAGGCACTATTAATTTTGCATGCGGGTCTTCTTGCCATGGATCCGAAAAATGGATCTGTCAAAGCATGGATTGGGGGCATTGATTTCAAATCGCAGCAGTACGATCAGATATTAGCCCGGAGACAACTTGCGTCGACATTCAAACCTATCTTGTACGCTGAAGCATTTGAACTTGGTATTCAACCATGTCAGTATCTTGATAATGATTCAGTTCCTCCTACGGGAGTTGATGAATGGAGTCCTGTAAATTATGATCACACTCTCGGTGGAAAGTATTCACTGGCCGGAGCGCTGGTTCACTCTATGAATATCCCGACATACAATTTGTTTCAAAATGTTGGCTTTGAGAATCTCGATTCGTTGTGGAGGAAACTGGGATTTGGCTTTGACCTGGTCAATACTCCATCACTTGCGCTTGGAACTGCCGAGGGAAGCATTATGGAAACGGCAGTTGCCTATTCAGTTTTTGCCAATGGTGGATACAGGATTGACCCCCAGTTCATTACATCTATCAAAAGTCCCGACGGAGAAATTATCTGGCAGAATCAATTCAACAACCCCAAAGAAAAGGTACTTACAGAAAGATCAGCCCTTCTTATCAGCGCAATTTTGCAGAAAGCCGTCAGGGAGGGAACAGGATCGGCATTGGGAAGTGATTATGGTGTTAATCTGCCTTTAGCAGGAAAAACAGGCACATCACAGGATTTTTCTGATGCCTGGTTTACAGCATTTAATCCTAATCTTGTTATCGTTGCCAGGGTAGGGGCTTCATCACGGGCGATCCATTTCAATAACGGGTCTTATGGTTCCGGAAGTACTCTTGCCTTACCTCTTGTGGCACTGACATTGAAGAAAGTACAGGCTAATGACACCCTTACACATCAACTCATAAGCCTCTTTCCCGATCTTCCTCCCGATTTGCAGGGAGCGCTTGATTGCCCTGATTTTAAGGAAAAGAATTTTCTGAACAAATTCATGGATATTTTCCAGAACAAAAAGATCTATCGCAACGAAGGTACCAGAGAAACAAGACCTAAGAGAAAGGGCTTTTTCAGGAGACTATTTGGAAGATGATCAGGAAGAAGACGGGGGGTGGTACTGTCTGTCAGGAGCATGTTTATCGGGGATTATTTTTTCGCTCGCAATTGTTATGCAGTATCCTCCTGTAAGCAATTCTTTCGTGTCAGATCTTTTTTTTGGACGGATAGAAAACCTCCAGTTCCGGGGCGGTCTGGCTGATGCAAAAATGTGGCTATACCTGACCCTGGTTATATCCATTGTATTATGTTGTCCTGTTGTTTGCCCTTTTTGTTTTAAATTCATAACTCCGGTATGAATATTAAAAATATGAAATTTAAGTTAATCAGCAACGGAAAATCAGAGTTAGATTGAGTTATGATGAGTGAGAATGATGTAACTTTTTCTTATAATTGTGTAATATACAATGGAATGGATGAGACTATCTTTGTATTATGAGAAGCTCTACATTATTAAAAACAAATTCCTCTAAGTGCAGACGAATGATTTCCATCGCTGAGATAAACATACTTCGTAAGTTCGAGGACCGACAGCTGATAGATGATAAGATAGTCCGTCAGATGACAAAGTTGCACTCACTCTGGTTCAAAGGATTACAATTATAACCCCCCTTAATCCTTCTTTTCCTGTGCTCTGAGCCCTGTCTGTGAGTTTTCTTAACCTTAACCTCAAGCCTTCCCCCATTTTCCCATTGCGTCATTGCTCCTTTGATTATCTGCCTTTTTTATTTAAATTTGATTTTCTACGAGCATAAACTACAGATCATGAAGAAAATATTAAAAAAGTCCATTTTCCTGTTATTACTCTTTATTGGGTGTATTGGTTATTCCCAGACCACTCATCCCGAACCTGTAACTCTAAAGATCGGGTCGAAAGCACCAGATTTCAGTCTTCCCGGAGTCGATGGTAAAACTTATACTCTGAAAAGTTTTGAGAAAGCGCCTGTACTGGTTATTGTTTTTAGTTGTAATCATTGTCCTACCGCCCAGGCTTATGAAGACCGGATAATTGCGATAGAAAAAAATTACAGGTCCAAAGGTGTTTCTCTTGTTATGATCTCTCCAAACTCAACAAAAGCTCTGAATTATTCAGAGTTGGGCTATACCGATATGGGTGACAGCTTTGAAGAAATGAAGCTGCGTGCAAAGGACAAAGGATTTACATTTCCCTATCTTTATGATGGTGATAATCAGAAATGTGCGCTGGCTTATGGTCCGGTTGCCACTCCACATTGCTTTGTCTTTGACAAAAACCGTGTTTTATGTTATGCGGGACGTGTTGACGGATCAGAAAAACCCGGTTCAGGGAACGGTGAAGATCTGAGAAATGCTATCGATGAAGTGCTTGCAGGGAAAACAGTCACTACCCCCACAACTAAAGTATTCGGATGCTCAATTAAATGGCCGTGGAAAGGTGAATATACCGAGAAGCTATATCAGCAATGGGCCGGATTGCCGGTAACACTCGAGGATATTGATATAAACGGGATTAAGGAACTGGTAAAGAACAGCTCCTCCGGGAAACTGAGATTAGTAAATATCTGGGCCACCTGGTGTGGACCATGTGTCACAGAATTTCCCGATCTTGTTATTATAGACAGAATGTACCGCGGACGGAAATTTGAGTTTATTACAATAAGTGCTGATAAAGCGGCCAAAAAGCAGGATGTGCTCACTTTTCTGAAACAGCACGAGGCTTCAAATAAGAACTATATTTTTAATAAGGACGATGTGTATCAGATGATTGAGGCAATTGATCCCCAGTGGCAGGGCGGTTTGCCATATACTATGGTCATCGAACCGGGGGGGAATATCATATATAGAAAGCAGGATATCATCGATCCGGCACAGATGAAAAAGCTGATAGTTGACGATAAGTATATTGGCAGATACTATTAGAACGGCGCAAAGGCACAAAGGCACAACGGAAGAAATGAGGGGGAGAAAGGGTGAAAGGGAGAAGAGGAGATTTATCTCTGTGCACCTCTGTGTCTTCTCTGTGGAACTCTGTGCCAGTTCTTCAAAGGCTTGGCCGGTTTATTAATTTATTTATTAAAATGAAAATGAAGATTAGCAGACGTCATTTTATCAGAAAAAGTAGTATTGCTACTGCAGCTCTCACAATTATTCCATCGGCAATGAGAGCCCAAACAGTCGCACAGGGAGCCAATCCTGTGAGATTAGGTGGACCTGTTCCCGGAAATTTTAATGATCCTGCCGATTGGGTAAAAGCTGTTAAATCATTGAGATATACCGCCGCTTACTGCCCGGTTCAGCCAGGTGCACCAGTGGAGCTAATAAAGGCTTTCAGGGAAGAAGCTATAAGAAACAATATTATTATTTCTGAGGTTGGAGCCTGGAATAATACCCTTGATCCAGATGATAATGCACGTAAGGAAGCCATTAAAAAGAATATCGATGCGTTACATCTTGCTGACGAAATCGGCGCAAGATGCTGTGTGAACATATCAGGTGCGAGGGGTGAAAAATGGGATGGACCTTATGCCGGAAATTATGCCAGGGAGACATTTGATCTTATTGTTGACAATGTACGGTATATCATAGACACAGTCAAACCATCAGCTGCTTTTTATACACTTGAGCCAATGCCATATATGCTTCCCGATTCGCCCGATTCATATCTTGAACTGATCAAGGCTGTCGACCGAAAACAGTTTGGTGCGCACCTCGATCCTGTCAATATGATATCGGATCCTCACAGGTATTTTAATAATGCGACATTTCTGAAAGAGTGTTTTTCAAAGCTGGGAAAGTATATCAAATCTATCCATGCAAAAGACATATTAATAATGCCAGAACTGACACTCCATCTTGAAGAGCGCAGACCTGGATTGGGTACCCTCAATTATACTGTATTTCTGCAGGAAGCAGGTAAACTCAAAGAGATTCCGTTCATGTTAGAGCATTTGTCAACTCAGGAGGAATACCTGCTTGCTGCAAATTATGTGAGAGAGACAGGGGAAAAAGCGGGTATTGAAATCGCGGGCTAACGCAGTCAGAGAGGCAACTCAATTCGGTTTTCTCCGCATTTGCATATTTCCGAATACGACATGAATCGGTTGCTTGAAACTTTGGATAAACTCGTCAGGTGATTGTTTCGCGTTTCCAATGCGTCGTGAGTCGTGCTTTGTCAACCATAGCTTTCTTTGACCAACGAAGCTTTAGCGAAGTTGGTAGCGTAGGTTGGCACCGAGTGTCTTTTTTAAAGTTTAACCAGTGTTTTATAAATCGATTCCCTCAGCTCAGAAGAAACTTTTGTCTGTTCTGCGTATTCATACCACTTCGATACAATTCTGTTTATGTCGGAAACAATTGCAGGTGCTTTCTTTATATTCATCTGTTTTGCTACTGAAAGAAAATCATCCCTGATGATACTCTGTCTTTTGCCGTTTACACTGAGTGATTGCCGGCTTACCCATGTGCTTCCCGGACGATATGAATGACAGACATCAAAGGCAGGAGATAGTCTCCATTTGCCATCATCTGTCATCAGAAACGCAAAGTTCTTTGTATGATCATCACAGTTTCGTGCCAGGACGTTAAGGACCATTCTTCTGAATAGCTGTTCAGCCTGTGGATATGGCAATCCCAGTGCCCGCATTGTTTCAAAAAGCTGTTCATACGCGAAAGAGTTTATATCGTTAAAATCGAAATGCTGCATCGCAAAGAAACTCTGCATATGAATTTTTTTGTTGCCAGGTTCGCGGTCAAATCTTTGGGTCATGAAGTGTGCCCTGCTGTTTTCTTCAAGCAGTTTGCACTCTGTCATTTCTATCCCGGCATCTCTTGCCATAAGATAGTAGGCCATTTCCACACGTCCATATCCGCTGCTTGTACCGAACTGAGCATCTGTTACACCGTCAAACTTAAGAAGCCATTGAGAGAAACCTTTGGGGGCATCGGCCTGTCCGCTACGGACTTCACCGGTTGCCTCATTAAATGCAATCAGCACCTTGGCTCTGGCACCGGCAGGAGAGGTCCCCATTTTCAGTATATCCGACATTGCCTTCTCCTCATCCTCAGGTAGGCTGGCAGAGAATTCCTTTCTTCCCGACAGGATATCATCGGCAATTCTTACAAGCTCATCTATTTCCACCTTACCTGCTTTGTCTGATCCCTTAGGGAAGGCTGGTTCGATCTCCATTGCGCCCATTCCGCGTTTCCCGATAAAACATAATATTTCAACCGGGTTCATGCTGTTTTGGGGACGGCCATGCCGCGCAAGCCATGCATTAATAAGAGCGTTTCCATATCGGTCGGGGAGAAGATCGGCGAGTAGTCCGGGTAATCCTCTGAAGGAACTGGAGGTTCTAAGTTCCGGAAATGAAAAGATTTTTCCAGCCGGAATTGTAACAGGCATTTTCAGAGGCGAGATATCAAGATTGTTTTTTAGAAATGAAGGTTCAAATTCAAAGGAACCCAATCCGGTCGAATCGTCCCATGCAATAGCGCCTGCGTGGTGTTTCCATATGTTTATAAATGCAGTAGTTATCATCACCAGTCCGATTCAGGTTTATTTTTTCCCTTTTCCCTCCTGCCTGCTCTTATTCGTTTCAGTTTATCCATGCGGGCAAGCTGAAGAGGGCTTATCTGCGTTTCAATAGCGAAAGCATCGAGAATCTGCAACATATTCAATGCCCTGAGGAGCTGGATGAATGTAAGGAGGTTACTGTTCATCCCGTTCTCAAACTGACTGAGGGTGGAACGGTTGATCCCCGCTTCTTCCGCAAGCTGTGACTGTGATTTATTCTGTTCCAGACGATGATGCCTGATAAAGAATCCTATTCTTTTCATCAAAGCAGGGTCGCTGATATCAGACTTTATTATGTTGGTTATATTAATCATTAATAATAAAATATATCAATAATGATGGTTAAACACAACAAATATAGGTGTTATTATTAATAAATCGGGTTTTTCACTGTTTTTTCTTACCCGGACAGTTTTTCATTTTTCGTGTTCCTCGTTCCTCGTTCCTTGTTCTTCGTATTGAATTCCTTTAACCACAAAGCCCACAAAGCATTAAGAATTAAGTTCACAAAGGAGTTTTACTTTCAACTTGCATCACTATATATATCATCTTCACAGAATAAAACCTGAATAATATGTATATTTCTACATAATTTAATCTGTATATCGCATTGACCGGAAAAACTTTTCAAATAACAATAATAGGCCTTGTTCAGGGAGTTGGCTTTCGTCCTTTTATATTCAGGATTGCAGCAAAGCATAACCTGACAGGTTGGGTTCAGAATACCAATGAAAGTGTTATAATTCAGATCACAGGAACGGCACATAATATAAATCATTTCCTTAGTAGTCTCAGAGAGGAAGCGCCTCAGGCAGCAATGATAGGAGAGATTTCGACCCTGGAATTGGATATGATTGATTTCACTGACTTCATTATAAAAGAAAGCAATGATATTTCTGAGGAGATAACTGAAATCAGCCCCGATATAGCTGTATGTGAGGAATGCCTTAAGGATATGGATAAACCGGGAAACCGTCTGGATTATGCTTTTACAAATTGCACCAACTGCGGCCCCCGCTTTACAATTATAAATGATCTTCCTTATGACAGGGAAAAAACAACTATGCAGCCATTTGAAATGTGTCCGGAATGCAGGAACGAATACAATGATGTCATCAATCGTCGTTTTCATGCACAACCAGTCGCCTGCAACGTGTGCGGACCACATTATGAATTGTTTGTCCATGGAAATCTGATCAGCAATAGTACTTCTGCCATAATTGAAACCGTTTCTGAATGTATTGAAAATGGTGGTGTAGTACTTATTAAAGGTCTAGGAGGGATGCACCTGGCTTGCAATGCATTTGACACATCAGCTGTTGAAAAACTCAGAAACCTCAAAAACAGAGAAGGGAAGCCATTTGCAGTCATGTTCCGTGATATAGAATCTCTTAAGCCATTTGCAGAGGTTGATGAAAATGAGAAAAAATCTGTCCTCTCATGGCGCAGACCGGTTGTATTGCTTAAGAAGAAGAAAAATGCAGGTTATCAGGTTCTTGCTGAGAGTATAAGTTCGGGACTGAATCTCCTCGGTGTGATGCTGCCATATATGCCGTTTCATTATCTGTTGTTCCGACAGTTAAAAATATCTGCAATAGTTCTTACAAGCGGAAATTTCAGTAGTGAACCCATCCTTACAGAAAATAGTGAGGCTCTCAGGCAGTTTTCAAATATTACAGATGCTGTAATTTTACATAACCGCGATATATATAACCGTACGGACGATTCAGTGGTAAGATTTATTGCGGATAAAGAGAGAATATTCAGGCGTTCGAGGGGATATGTTCCGTCACCTGTCAGGACAACACTTGATACCGATGGAATAATTGCATTCGGTGCCGAGCTTACAAACTGTTTTTGCGTTGGAAAGACACAAAATGCATACCTCAGCCAGCATATAGGCGATCTGCAGGGGATTGAAACAGTTCAGTTTTATGAAGAGACAATTTCAAGGTTCATCAGGCTCTTTCGTATAAGACCTTCACTCGTGGCAGTTGATATGCATCCAATGTATATCTCTACCCGCACCGGATTTGCCATGACAGATCTTCCTGTTGTGCAGGTCCAGCATCATCACGCTCATATAGCCTCGTGTATGGTAGAAAATATGCTTGATGAGAAGGTCATTGGTGTGGCGCTCGATGGCACAGGTTTTGGAACTGATGGAAATACCTGGGGATCGGAATTTCTTATATGCGATCTGGCTGATTTTGAAAGGATCACACATTTTGAATATATTCCGTTGCCGGGCGGCGACAGCGCAACAGAAGAACCCTGGAGGACAGCAGTTTCTTATCTGTACAAAGTATACGGCATTGATTTTTTGAATCTTAAATTGAATGTCATAAAAAAGACTGATCCGGAAAAGATCAGGATGATTGTAAATATGATTGATAAAAAAATAAATTGCCCTTTGACCTCCGGTGCAGGGAGGCTGTTCGATTGTGCAGCTTCGCTTCTCGACCTTGTTCAGATTGCGACTTTCCAGGCAGAAGGGCCAATGCGTCTGGAATCACTTACAGGTTCTCTTTGCCATGAGGTTTATTCATTTACCTCAGGACAGACAATCTGCTTCGATGAAACTATCAGAGGTATTGTCAGCGATATACTCAATGGCACTGAAAAAGTGACAATTGCAACAAAATTCCATAACACGATAATATTAGCTATTTTTGAGAGTGTAAATGCCATCCGGAATAAATCAGGTATTAATAAGGTTGTACTTTCAGGGGGCGTTTTTCAGAACAGGTACCTGTCAGAGGGAACAATGGATTTACTGCTGAAAAATAATTTTGAAGTTTATTCTCATTCAACAGTGCCTGCGAACGACGGAGGACTTGCACTGGGTCAACTGGCAGTTGCATCAAAAAGAAGGGAGTTATTATGTGTTTAGCTATTCCAGCAAAGGTGATCAGTGTTGAAGGCTCTACGGCAAGGGTAACAATCGAGGATGTTGAATATACTGCCAGCCTCTTGCTCCTCAATGATGTTAATCCCGGCGATTTTATTATGCTTCATGCCGGTTTTGCCATTGAAAAAGTAGATCCTCAGGAAGCTGCCGAAACTTTGCAACTTCTGCTTGACATGGAAAAGAACCGACCAACCTGAAAAGGCCAATGAAATATGTTGATGAATACAGGAAGAAAGATCTGATCCTCTCGGTTGCGGAAAAGTTAAAGACAATTTCTAAAAAGGAGATTGTGCTGATGGAAGTTTGTGGTGGGCACACAATGGCCATTCACAGATTCGGGCTTAACTCTCTCCTTCCTTCCAATATTCATCTTATCTCCGGCCCTGGTTGTCCGGTTTGCGTTTCAAGTCAGCATTTCATTGATATGGCCCTTGCATACAGCAGGATTCAAGGAGTGATCATCACTACTTATGGGGATCTGATCAGGGTTCCGGGATCAACTACATCACTCGAGAAAGAGAGGGCTGCAGGAAGTGATGTCCGTATCGTTTATTCAGTACTTGAATCTCTTGAAATAGCAAAGAATAACAGGGACAAAAAGATAGTATTTCTGGGTATTGGATTTGAGACCACCGCACCTGCGACTGCTGCAGCTATTGTCGAGGCTGGAAAAGAAAAGATAACCAATTTTTATGTGCTTAGTGCGCACAAGCTAATGCCACCGGTAATGAAAGCTCTTGTAAAGGAAGGTGTCAGAATCGATGGATTCATTGCGCCTGGACATGTTACAGCCATTACGGGAACAGGTATATATGAGAGCTTAGCTTCAGAATACGGACTTGGTGTTGTGGTTGCCGGTTTTGAACCTGCAGATCTGATGCAGGCGGTACTTATGCTTGCGCTTCAGATTGAATCGGGCACTCCGAAAGTTGAAGTGCAATACCAGAGGGTTGTTCACAAAGAAGGGAACACTATCGCTCAGCAATTGTTAAGCGAAGTATTTGTTCCCGGCGATGATGTCTGGAGAGGTCTTGGCATGATTCCCAAAAGTGGTCTGAAAATAAGTGAAGATTTTTCAGTTTTCGACGCTGAAAAACAATTCTCTGTTGAAATACCTGTATCAACCGAGCCAAAGGGATGTATCTGTGGACAGATCCTTCGTGGATTAAAAACTCCGGTCGATTGCTCACTTTTTGCAAAAAGATGCACTCCGTCAGATCCTGTTGGAGCCTGCATGGTTTCAGGGGAAGGCACCTGTGCGACATATTACAAATACCGTTCATGAAGAGCAAAGAGCAAAATATCCTTCTGGGTCATGGAAGTGGCGGCCGTCTGATGCACCAGCTAATTGGAGATATGTTCCTGAAACATTTCAGCAACAGCATACTTAATGAGCAAACCGATTCCGCCATCCTTGAAGTAGGATTATCTGAAATAGCTTTCACTACCGACTCATTTGTGATTGATCCATTGTTCTTCCCGGGTGGTAATATTGGCAAACTTGCTGTTTGCGGAACTGTAAATGACCTTGCAGTATCCGGAGCGCAGCCTCTATATATTAGTGTCTCATTTATCATTGAGGAAGGATTTCCTGTAAGCGATCTGGAAAAAATAGTTATATCTCTGGCAGCTGAGGCTAAAAAAGCAGGTGTTTTGATCGTAACAGGCGATACCAAAGTCGTTAACAAGGGGAAATGCGATAAAATATTTATCAATACCGCCGGAATAGGCCGGATGAAGAATAAGAACATTCAGATTAGCAAAGCCGTGAACATACATCCAGGTGATGTCATAATAATTAATGGCACCATCGGGGACCATGGCATGAGTGTAATGAATGCCCGTGAATCTTTCAATTTCAAAACAGCGATAGAATCTGATTGCGCCTCTCTTAACCATATGATCAGTGATGTTCTGGAACATTACCATGTAAAGTTCATGCGCGATCCGACAAGAGGCGGTGTTGCAACAGTACTAAATGAACTGGCTGAAAAAATAAGTCTTGGAATCGAAATTTCCGAATCTGACATTCCTGTAAAAAAGGGAGTAAAAGCTTTGTGCGAACTTCTGGGTTTTGATCCGCTCCATATAGCCAATGAAGGAAAAGTGATCATAGTTGCCTCTGAGCAGGAAGGAAATAAGATATTGGATCTGATGAAAAGAAATGAATATGGCAAGGAAGGTGCTGTTATAGGCAGGGTGGTAGCTGATCATCACGGAAAAGTAGTGTTGAAAAATGAAACCGGAGGACGACGGATCATAGATTCCCTTACCGGTGATCAATTGCCAAGGATCTGTTAAATTATTATCTCATGCATGAGTTTTCAATGGCGGCAGAAGTGATAAACCTTGCGGAACGCGAGGCAAAAAAAGCTGTTGCTTTATCTATATTGGAGATTACTATTGAGGTCGGTGATTTAAGCGGGGTTGAAGCGGATGCTTTTGAAACGGCTCTCGGCTTACTTTCGGGAGATTCTGTTCTTGACAAAAGCAGGATAAGGATTATAAGGACCCCCGGCAAAGGAAAATGCAACGCCTGTAATTATGAATTTGAGATGAACCAGAGAATGACAACATGTCCTAAATGCAGAGCCTTTCCTTCTGAAGTGCATGGAGGTCAGGAATTCAGGGTGTTGTCGCTGGAAATAGAATAAATATCATTAAAACTGAAGTTATGTGCGACACCTGCGGATGCGGCAAACCGGATGAATTTAAAATTCAGGACCGGAATCATTCTCACGATCACGAACATTCACATGATCATGATCACAGTCATACTCACGATCACGATCATGACCATACTGATGGACATATACATGAACATGAGCATCCTCACACCAGGACAATTGATCTCAACCTCGATATCATGGCGGAGAATAACAGACTGGCTGATCTGAACCGTCGTTTCTTTGAGGGGCGCAAGGTGCTTTGTCTTAATCTTGTAAGTTCTCCGGGCTCGGGCAAAACAACCATCCTTGAAAAATCAATTGAGGCACTGAAAACCGGATACAAAATGTATGTTATCGAAGGAGACCAGCAGACTCTTCTCGATGCCAACCGTATAGAAAAAGCCGGGGCTCCTGCCATTCAGATAAATACTGGCTCAGGCTGCCATCTCGATGCGCGTATGGTTGAGGCGGCTTTAAAAAAACTGGATATCGATGCAGATTCCGTACTTTTTATTGAAAACGTGGGTAATCTTGTTTGTCCTGCTATGTTCGACCTTGGAGAACATAAAAGAGTTGTGGTTATCAGCGTTACCGAAGGAGATGATAAACCGCTCAAATATCCTTATATGTTCCAGTCATCTCACCTTTGTATTATAAATAAATCGGACCTGCTGCCGTATGTTGATTTTGATACCGATGCAACAATTAAACATGCACGGTCTCTTAACCCGGGTCTTGAATTCATCGTATTATCGGCAAAAACAGGGGAGGGGATGGATCTGTGGTACGAGTGGATTAGGAGACAATTAGAGATTAGCCTTCACAACACAGGGATAGTTTAAAGCGGGATAAATGTAAAATCGGGAAATTAATTTTCCCCTCCTTTTTTCAAGGAGGGGTGGCCCGATAACAATTTAAACATAAAAACAGATTTTCATCTCGGGCCGGGGTGGTTGGTTATGGTTTATTTGTGAAAAACGTTCTTTATTTCATTTAATACATAATCCGGTTCCTGAAACACTAATCTGTTTTCAAATCTTAAAATTCTGAATCCCAGATCTTCCAAATATTTAGCCCGGATTTCATCTTTTTCTATCTGCGAATACTCACCATGGACATTTCCATCAAGCTCTATAATAATCTTTTCAGACGGGCAACAAAAATCCGTTATATAATTACCAATACTATGCTGTCTTCTGAATTTTCTACCCAATTGACTATTCTTTAAAAAATTCCAAAGGGTTACCTCAGCTGATGTTGATTTATTTCTTAGTTCAGCTCGATATGCTTTGAGCTCATTTTTGTTATAAAGCTTTTGATTCATTTTCAGAGGGATATAAATTCTGCTATACACATCATTACTACTGAACAAAGATATTTGAAATAAAGAAAATTGTCTTCAAATATCTAATAATCAACCACCCCGTCCCGGAGATGGGGATTACTGCATGAAATTATATTTGGGTTTCCGGGCCACCCCTCCTTGAAAAAAGGAGGGGAGAGCTTAACTTGCTGATATTCACTTAAGTGTATTTATAAGGTCTTTTATGCTCTGAATGGCAACAGGTATAGCCTTGCTCACCTCGGGCGACAGCTCCATACCCATATCCTGAAAATCTTTAACTGAAATTGCAACCAGGCAGATCTGCGGCGTATTTCCTAGCAGGAACGCTGCATCGAGAAGGTCTTTGAGTCCGATCTCATGAGCGCTTAACTGTCGTGGAAAATCCTTTGCATATTTCGGATGCAGAATCCTGACATGCCCGGCTGAAAAGTGATCGAGTGATGCATCAACTATTATAACGGTCTTATACGATTGAATAACACCCAGCAGATGGAATCCTCCTGTGCCGCCATCCATCAGGTCCGCTTCATTGTAGCCTTCCTCCTCAAGCCAGGTTATAACATGAATACCTGCCCCTTCATCCCTCATTAGTATATTACCAATCCCTAAGATGAGGATGCTGTGTTGTGTTGTCAATATATGTTAATCTTGTTACTTCTAGTTTTTAGGGCATTCTTCGGTTCTGTTCTCATGACGTAGTATAACATCTTCCTCAATATTCTTCCATCCTCCTATCATTGAAGATGTTACGCCCCTGCGCTCAATATAATCATGATAGAAGACAAGATAGACATGAATTATCGCGAACAGTATGAATCCCCACATCAGTATATGATGTAACTGTCTCACATGCATGTCACCGCCAAGGAATGGAACGACCCAGGCAAACAGTTTTGGCAGAAACGCGTTGCTCATCGCTGAATACATTCCGAATCCTGTAAGACATTGAAGCAGGAAGATCAGAAAAGTAATAAAATAGATCAGGCTGGCAAGGGAATTGTGCCCGATAGAATCTATCTGTCTGTTTGTGATCTGCAAAACGTCCACCTTGATAACAGTCATAATCTCCTTCCACTGGCAACGCTTCAGTGGTATGAAATTATACCATCGCGAAAACTCATTGCCGACGAATCCCCAGTAGATCCGTACCAGGAAATTGAAGAAGAAAACAAAAGCCGTTACAAAATGGATAAACCTCACGGTGCCGAACCAATAGTTGAAGTATGCTTCTGTGCCTTTCATGAAAGCAGGTGGGTTACCGATAATATAGCCTGTGATACAAAGTGACAATATGCACAGAGCATTGACCCAATGATAAATGCGGACAGGTAATTCCCATACCTGCACTTCACGCATAGGGACGGATCTTATTCTCATGGCTTAATAGGTTTTAAGATCATGAATTGTTGTTCCATTTTCATCATACACATGCACTGCACAGGCAAGGCACGGATCGAAAGAGTGGATGGTTCGTATCACTTCAAGAGGCAATTTGGGATCTGCAACCGGTGTTCCGATAAGCGATTCTTCATAGGCCGACCTTTTCC
>Ga0208079_1000679_pt1 | contig 18531 bp, 12 predicted proteins | sample NGESurdeep092012_5_FD_184474 | JGI IMG/M metagenome (GOLD analysis project Ga0208079, IMG submission 184474) | Arctic peat soil microbial communities from Barrow, Alaska - NGEE Surface sample 210-2 deep-092012 (SPAdes) | ecosystem: Environmental > Terrestrial > Soil > Wetlands > Peat ... | reverse complement strand
AAGACGTCCACCGCCATCGAGGTCGTCGTCGACAGGGCCCGCCGTGACGGGATCGCGCCTGATCAGTGCCTGGTTCTGACGGCTTCGAGGACCGCAGCCGCTGACCTGCGCGAACGCATCACTGCCCGGATCGGTGGCACTACGACCGAACCACTGGCCCGGACTCATCAGGGGTTTGGTTTCGGTATCCTGCGCCAGGCCGCTGCCCTGCGGGGGGACGTCAACCCCCGCCTTCTCAGCGGACCCGAGCAGGATGTCATCCTGGCAGAGCTCCTTGCCGGTCACGCCTGCAGTGAGGGTAAGGCCCCGGCCTGGCCGGCCCACATGCATGCCGCCCTGGCCACCAGAGGCTTCCGTACCGAGCTGCGGGATCTGCTCATGCGAGCGGTCGAACGTGGCCTTGACGCAAGCGGTCTCGCGGCTCTGGGAGTCGCCCACGATCGATCCGACTGGGTCGCGGCTGCACAGGTTCTGTCCGAGTACGACCAGGTCACCGCCCTCTGCCGTCCGGGTTCCTATGACCCGGCGTCGATCCTGGGCGCGGCTGCCGACCTGCTCGAGTCGGACCCCGAGACAGGTGAGCGCCTTGCCGCCGGTCTGGCTCTGATCGTGGTCGACGACGCGCAGGAGCTCACGCCCGCCGCTGCCCGGCTCCTGCAGGTGGTCCGACATCCGCACATCGACCTTGTCCTCATCGGTGACCCAGACGTTGCCGTTCAGACTTTCCGCGGCGCCGACCCGGCCATCCTGGGCGCGGACCAGGCCCGATTCGGGTTCGGTTCGACGATCATGCTCAAGACGTCATATCGACAACCGCAGGCATTGCGCGAGGCGAGCCTGCGGGTGACCCGGCGCATCGGTGCACTCGCCGGGGGAGCCCACCGCGGGCTCGACGACATCCCTGAGGGCGGGCGGGTTGATGTGCGTCTCCTGCGGGCTACGTCGCAGGAGGCCGCGTTGATCGCCGCGCAGCTGCGGGCTGCGCACTTGCTGGACGCCATGCCTTGGTCCGAGATGGCCGTGATCGTCCGGGGGCAGGGACGCACCGGCACGCTGCGCCGGGTTCTCATGGCTGCCGGTGTGCCCGTGGCGGTGCCATTCACCGAGGTCCCGGTCCGCGACGAGGTGGCGGTGCGTCCCCTCCTCGCGCTGCTCGAGGTGGCCCTCAATGTGGCCTCCGGAGAGCCGGACCCGATCGACACCCAGACCGCGGTCGATGCGGTGCTGTCCCCGATCGGTGGAGCCGACGCGGTCGGACTGCGGCGACTGCGCAGAGCACTGCGCCGCGGGGAGCTCGACAGTGGTGGCGGGCGCACCAGCGACGAGCTGCTCGCCGCGGGTCTCGTGGCGCCAAATACGTTGGGGATGCTGGGTCCTGAGGGTGCGCCGGCTCGCCGGGTTGCCAGGGCGATCGCCGCGGGAGTGAAGGCCGCACGCAAGGTCAATGGCTCGGATGGCTCGGATGGCTCGGATGGCCCAGACGGCTCGCGTCTTGCGCCGGGAGTGACCGCCGAGAGCGTGCTGTGGGCCGTGTGGGAGGCGACCGGGCTGGCCGGGAGCTGGCGCCGGGCGGCGCTCAGCGGTGGTCTCTCGGGCGCCCGCGCTGATCGTCATCTCGATGCCGTCGTCGCCTTGTTCGATACCGCCGCACAGTATGTCGACCGGTTGCCCCAGATGGGACCGCGCGGGTTCCTCGAACACATTCGCGGCCAGGACGTCGCGGGCGACACCCTCGTGGCCCGCGCCCCCAGTCATGACACGGTCTCTTTGCTCACCCCTGCGGGCGCGGCGGGACGTCAGTGGCGTTTCGTCGTGGTTGCGGGCGTTCAGGAGGGTGTCTGGCCTGACCTACGCCTGCGCGGCTCCCTCCTGGGCTCAGAGCGGTTGGTCGATATCGTCACCGGCCGCGGGCAGTCGTTGCGCGCGGCCCAGGCAGCAGTCCGATATGACGAGACCCGGCTCTTTCTGGTCGCTGTCAGCCGTGCGCGCGAGCGGCTCCTGGTGACTGCAGTGCGAAGTGACGACGAGCAGCCATCGGTCTATCTCGACATCGTCGACCCGCCGGAGGAGTCAGCTGACGGGCGGGAGCTGAGGCCCTTCAGCGAGGTGCCACGCCCGATGACGCTGACCGGGCTGGTAGCCGAGCTGCGTCGCGAGGTGGTCATGGGCGCGACCGCGGGCGAGCGGCATACCGCCGCGTTGCAGCTGGCACGACTGGCGGCCGCACAGGTGCCCGGCGCCGACCCGTCCTCGTGGTGGGCACTGACGGCCTTGAGTGACAACCGACCGTTGCGAGCCGAGGGAGTGAGCGTCTCGGTGTCGCCGTCACGCATCGAGAGCTATGGCGACTGCAGCCTGCGATGGCTGCTGTCCACGTGCGGCGGGGATGGCCCCAGTGCCGGCGCTGCCAATATCGGCACCCTGATTCACGACATTGCCGCCGACCTCGGTGACGCCGACGAGGCCACCATGAGGGCGGAGGTCGACCTCCGATGGGGCCGGCTGGGGCTGCCGCCCGGCTGGTTGTCGCGGCGGCAGCAGTCCGAGGCGCAGACCATGGTGGCCCGTCTGGCCCGCTACTTCGAGGAGTCCGCCGCGGGCGGCTGGGAACGGATCGGCGTCGAGCTCGACATGCAGGTCGAGCTGGGGCGCGCCGTGTTGAAGGGCCGGGTCGACCGCCTTGAGCGCGATAGCAGCGGTGGCCTGCGGGTGGTCGATCTCAAGACCGGCTCCGGTAAGCCCACCCGTGGCGATCTGCTCCGCAATGCCCAGCTCGGCGCCTACCAGGCCGCGGTCGAGCATGGCGCGTTCGCCGGCCATGGCACAGTCTCGGCCGGGGCGGCCCTGCTGCAGGTCGGCAAGGCGGCCGGCGTCAGGACCACGCTGCAGCAGCAGGTTCCGTTGTCCGCCGATGACGATCCGGGGTGGGCGCACGTCCTGGTGACGGAAACCGCCGAGGGCATGGCCGGCAGCGAGTTCACGGCCACCAGCGGCCCGGTGTGCACATTCTGCGCGGTCAGCTCCAGCTGCCCGGTCCAGCCCGAGGGGAGGGTGATCTGAGTGCGGGCTGATCCCATGCGGCACTCAGCGCGGTCGATCGCCGAGGCACTGGGCAACCCGGCGCCGACCGATGAGCAACGCGCCGTCATCCAGGCACCGATGCGCCCGCTGCTCGTGGTGGCCGGCGCCGGCTCGGGCAAGACCGAGACGATGGCTTCACGGGTGGTCTGGCTGGTCGCCAACGGTCACGTCGAGCCCGACCAGGTCCTGGGGCTCACCTTCACCCGCAAGGCAGCCACCGAGCTCGCCGAGCGCATCGGGCGGCGCCTGCGCCGGCTGCGGCACGTCGGCATGTGGACCCCCGCCCAGGAGCAGGACGGCGCCGAGGTGATGGGCGGGACGCCGACGGTCTCGACCTACCACTCCTATGCCGGTCGCCTGGTTCGTGAGCATGCGTTACGGCTGGGGGTGGAGCCCGAGTCGCGTCTGCTGTCCGAGGCTGCCGCCTGGCAGTTCGCGGCCGAGGTGGTCGAGCGCCATGACGGACCGATGGATGACGTCCCGTTGGCGGCGTCGACGATCATCCGTGCCGTGGTCGACCTGGCCGGTGAGATGGCCGAGCACCTGCTGGTGCCCGAGGACCTGTACACGTTGATCGACCGATTCGAGACCAGGGTTCGTGGCTTGCCCAAGGGGGCCAGCCGGGCTCGGGCTGTGCCCAAGGTGGTGGCCGATGCGATGACCGCACTGAAGGCCCGTCGCCAGGTGCTGCCGCTGGTTGATGCCTACGTCGCGCTCAAACGCAGCCGGGATGCGCTCGACTTCGCGGACCAGATGGCCCTCGCGGCCGCTCTGGCGCAGCAGTTCCCCGACATCGGATCCATGGAACGCCAGCGGTTTCGGGCGGTGCTGCTCGACGAGTTCCAGGACACCAGTGAGGCACAACTGGTGCTGCTGCGGCATCTGTTCGTCACCGACGGCGAGCTCGTGCCGGTCACCGCGGTGGGCGACCCCAACCAGTCCATCTACGGTTGGCGCGGGGCCAGTGCCACGACGCTGACCCGGTTTCCGCATGAGTTCGCCGACGGCTCCGGCGACGCCCAGGTGCTGCCACTGTCCACGAGCTGGCGCAACGACAAGGCAATCCTGTTGGCGGCCAACATCACCTCGGGTCCGCTGCGCGCCAAGTCGACGGTTGACGTGGAGGTGCTCCGCCGGCGCCCCGCTGCCGGCACCGGGCGGTTGCACGCGGCCCGGCTGCTGACCACCGAGGCCGAGGCCGCCCACCTTGCCGGCTGGATCGCGCAACGCTGGCTGGACGGGCGGGCCCGCCCCACCGGGGTCTCGGCGGCGGTGCTGTGTCGCAAGCGCTCTCAGTTCGACGCCGTGATCGAAGCCCTCGAGCGGGCTGGCCTGCCCGTGGAGGTGGTGGGACTTGGCGGACTGCTGCGCACGCCAGAGGTCTCGGACGTCTTGGCTCTGCTCTGGGTCGTCCAGGATCCCACTCGCGGGGACCAGCTGATGAGGTTGCTGACCGGGCCGTGGTGCCGGCTGGGCGCCGCTGACCTCGAGGGGCTGGCGGTCTGGTCCCGGGTCCTGCAAGGGCGTCACGCAGCCCATTCGCGGCAGGCTCGTTCGCATGAGGCTCGGCCCCAGGTGACGGACGGGTCCCCGGACAGCGCTGACCGCCTCAGCATTGTTGAGGCGCTCGACGAGCTGCCGTCGGCGGGCTGGGCCGGCCCTGGTGGATCCCGCATCTCGGCGGTGGCATTGACGCGCCTTCTCGGACTACGCGACGTGATCCGGGCGCTGCGCTCGATGACAGGCATGCCTCTGGCGGATCTTGCCGGCGAGGCCGAGCGTGCTCTCGGTCTGGACATCGAGGTGTTGTCCCGTCCGGAGCACACGCCGACGACGGCCCGTGCCCATCTCGACGCGTTCGCAGACGTGGCGGCCAGTTTTGCCGGCTCCGCCGATCGGCCCACGCTGGGTGGTTTCCTGTCCTGGCTTGACGCCGCCCAGGCCCAGGAGCGTGGGCTGGACAAGGGGTCCGTCGAGGTGTCCACCGAAGCCGTTCAGGTGCTCACCGTGCATGCCGCCAAGGGGCTGGAGTGGGACGTGGTGGCCGTCCCGGGACTGGTCGAGGGCTCGTTCCCGGCCCGCTCGAGCTCGACCACGTGGTTCAAGGATGGCCATTGGACGATGAGCCCGCCCGCTGACAAGGGGTGGATCGGGGGCCTGTCCGGCGTCCCGTACGACCTGCGAGGGGACTGCGACGGCCTGCCGGTGCTGCGGTGGAAGTCGGCCTGCGACCTCTTGGCCTTGGAGAACGAGGTCAGCGACTTCATCAGTGCCGGGGGCGAGCACGGGATCGACGAGGAGCGCCGGCTGGCCTACGTGGCATTCACCCGTGCTCGCCGGGAGCTGCTGGTGACCGCGCCGGTGTGGGCCGACCCCACGACGCCGCGGATCACCTCGCGGTTCCTGACCGAGCTTGTTGATCACCCTGACCTCGGTTTGCGACCCCTGCCCTGGGAGCCGTTGCCCGAGCCGGACGGTGACACCAGACCCGTCAACCCGCGCCAGAGTGAGCCGGTGAGCGCGATCTGGCCGGCGGATCCGATGGCCGCCAGGCGAGCACGGCTGAGTAACGCCGTGCACGAGGTGCTGGGCGCCATGGCCGATCTCGACGCGGAGGGCTCGTCTGCGGAGGGTTCGCGTGAAGAGCCAGAGGTGGCTGGTCGCGAACGCGAGCTGACGATCCTGCTGGCCGAACGCGAATCCGCGGCCCGCCCCCGTGATATCGAGGTCAGGGTTCCACGTCACCTGTCCGCGTCCGCGGTTGTCTCCCTTGCCGGTGACCCTCAAGGGTTCGCTCGTGCTCTTCGCCGGCCGATGCCCGCCGCTCCGGCGCTCGCGGCCCGTCGTGGTACTGCCTTTCACGCCTGGGTCGAGCAGCACTTCGCGCGGGCCGCATTTGTCGACCTGCTCGACCTGCCGGGCAGCGCCGACGACGACCCGGCAGAGGATGAGCAGTTGTCGCTGATGAAGGAGCGGTTCCTGGCCAGTGGATGGGCCTGCCGCAGTCCGGAAGCCATCGAGATCGCGATCGAGACGACCGTGGCGGAGATGTCGATACGGGGCCGCATCGATGCCGTCTTTGCCCGCCCAGGGGGTGGGTTCACCGTTGTGGACTGGAAGACCGGCGCCAGGCCGACAGGTGACAAGGCCAAGATTCGTGCCCTTCAGCTGGAGGCGTATCGCCTGGCCTATGCCCGGCTTCGGGGACTCGCCCTGGACCAGGTCGATGCGGCGTTCTACTACGCCGGCACCGGTGAGACGGTATTTCCGGATCTGCCTGAGGACGAACAGCTCGCGGCCTTGTTGGGGTCGATCCCGGGCTAGCAGACGGTGCTCTAGCCTCGGGGCGTCACCGTTGGGTCGTCGGCACGTCCTCGGCCGTTGAGCTCGGCCTCATCCAAGGGCCCTGTCACGTCAGGGTTCTTCGCAGCGTTGGGGTGCTCGGGTGTGTTCGTGTGTTCAGTGACGTTGGGGTGTTCATCGGCCGTGGGGTTGAGGGGGGGCGCGGGAGCTGTTGGAGCGGTCGGCACCACCGGCTCGTCGTCCTTGTCGTCAAGGGTGTCGGCATCCAGCTTGCGCAGCCGGTGCGCGCACGCCTCGATGCCCTTCTGGTCTCTGGACCCGACCGCGGTCAGCAGCTCGGACACCAGCTTGAGCTCACCAGCCAGCCTGGCCCGGCGTTCCAGGTACTTGTCAGGACGGTCCACCCGGGCATGCGCGTAGGCCTCGAGCACCGAGTCGAGAGCCAAGGGAGATGCCTGGGTGGACAGTGTCGCGAAGTCGTCCGCGGGATCTGCGACCTTGGCGTCCTCCCAGCCCGTCAGGCCGCGGACGCGGCCACTGGCGGCATCGTCGTCGTCGAAGACCGCGAGAACCTCATCGCCGGTCAGGTCGCCGTGGGTTGGAGTCGGGGCGAACCGCCACAGCGAAACCTCCTCGAGCGAGCGTTCCCACCGCGAAAGCAGCCCGGTCGGCACGTGCCCTGTTGCCGCCGCCCGGTCGAGGTCGGCAAGTCGGCGGGTGCGATAGGTATCGGGGTCGTAGGACGGGAGCCCGGCCTCGTCGCACAAGGCCAGGTCGAGGTTGTGGAGTGCCGCGAGTGCCTTGCCAAGCTCGGCTGCAATCCCCGGCCCGCCCGGCAGATGCGCGAAACTCAGTGGGCGCCCAGCTATGAAGGGGTAGACCACTGCTCGGCCACCCTCGTTGAGAGCCACGAAGCCCTTGGGTGTTGGCACCGAGAACGGCAGCCGCCGCGACAACAGACCTAGCAGCGACACGGCCACGTCCATCTGCGCCCCCGCGGCGGCGGACGTCGGCGCCCGGACAACCCATCGGCGATGCTGTGTGTCTTCGATGAAGGCAACCTCGAACTGATGTCCGGGGCGTTGCGCGACGCTCTTGACTGTCGCGGGGTCGAGTCCTGGCACGGCGGCGCTGGCGAGGGCGGCGAGCGCAAGGGGAGTGCGAGTCACCGTTACACCGTATGTCGAGTGGGCCCCATAGGCTGGAAGGCGTGAGCGGTTCTTTTGAAACTTTGCAGGATCTGTCCCTCGCGCGCGGCACTTTGGATCGCGCCGGCCTGCGGCGTCGGGAACCCAACCTGTTGCCTTTGCTGTTGAAGGACCCTTTGACGCGGATTCTGGAGCTGGTTGAGGGCCGGGCACAGGTCATTGAGTCCGATCGCGACTTCGCCCTGTTCTTGCGTGCGCCCGCAGAGCAGGACGAGTTCCGGCTGTCCGTGTTCCTGGGGCAGGACGGCCACGGCACGGCCTACCTCGGGGTGGTAGGTGACGCCAAGGACCTGTCTGGGACGGCACCCTGGCGGACTCTGCGCGAGGTGGGTGTCCTGCTCTCGGACAGGGACGCGGGTATGTTCGTCACGTTGCAGGGGCTGGCCAACTGGCACGCCTCGCACACCCACTGCCCGTCATGTGGCGCGAGGACAGAGCCCGATCAGGCCGGCTGGATCCGCCGTTGCACACGGGACGGCACCGAGCACTACCCGCGTACCGACCCGGCCGTGATCATGGCGGTGACCGACGCCTCCGACCGGTTGTTGCTGGCCCGTAGTCCGCACTGGCCCGAAGGTCGGCTCTCCGTGGTGGCCGGTTTCGTGGAACCGGGGGAGTCCCTCGAGGCGGCCGTTGCACGGGAGGTCTTCGAGGAGGTCGGTGTGGTCGTTGAAGAGGTGCGCTATCTGGGCAACCAGCCGTGGCCGTTCCCGTCCTCCTTGATGGTGGGCTTCACCGGGCGTGCTGTCGACACCACCCTTCGCCTGGATCAGGAGGAGATCGCCGAGGCGATGTGGGTGAGTCGTGAGGACCTGCGGGAGATGGTCGGGGCCGGGAGTTTCGGTATCTCGCCCACCGTGTCGATTGCCCGACGCATGATCGAGCACTGGTACGGCGGGCCGATCGACCGCGGGGTCACCACATGATCTGGCTCTCAAGGTCGGCTTCACGCCCGCCGTCAATGGTATGGTTAGTTTCTTTGAGAGATCATAAAGTAATGTGTTGAGAGATTTATCAAGTTGATTTCGGGTAAGTCCCGCAGTTTTCTTCTCCGCACAAGCCAAGCGGAAGGGAACTCGCAATGGCAATGGACCCGAACCTTCTCGCGCTGACCTCCGCGCGCAACATCGGCGCGCTGGCCACCATCAAGAATGACGGTCGACCCCAGGTCTCGACGGTCAACTTCACGCTCGACCCGGCTACAACGACGGCCCGTATCTCCGTGATCGACGGTCGGGCCACAGTGCAGAACCTGCGCCGCGATCCGCGCGCCTCGATCTTTGTCGGCAGCCCCGATGGCTGGACGTATGCAGTTCTCGAAGGAACGGTTGAGCTGTCACCGGTGGCTTTGGTCTCGGATGACCAGACCGTTGAGGAGCTCGTCGAAGTCTTTCGCGCAATCCGTGGGGAGGACCACCACGACTGGGCCGACTACCGCGCAGCCATGGTGGCCGACCGGCGGTTGGTTGCCCGGCTGCGCGTCGAGGGCATGTACGGTCTCGACAGACCGCAGTACGCCAGTACGGCTTAGGCCGGCTTAGGCCAGGGCGCCGCAGCCCAGAGTGCTACAGCTCAAAGTGCCGCAGCACAGAATGCTGCGCGACCCGATGGGTGTGCGCCGTCAGGCCAGTCGCAGTCGAACCTCGGCCAGTGACGGGTTGGTGGCGGCAGTGCCGTCCGGGAACACCACGGTCGGAACGGTCTGGTTGCCACCGTTGACGCTCATGACGTAGTCGGCTCCGTCCTGATGCCGCTCGATGTCGATCTCGGTGTAGGCGATCCCCTCACGGTCCAGCGCCTTCTTGAGACCGCGGCAATAGCCACACCATGGCGTGCTGAACATGGTGATGGTCCCGGCAGAGGGCGGGGCGAGGGCCGCGAGCATTCGAGATCTCCTTGAACATCAGGTGGTGGGTGACCCCATCAACCGCGATGAGCCTCCAATCCTTCCCGGCAGGGGTAGACCTGACACCAGCATCTGAGAGGATCTGAGGCGATGTCTCTCTCACCCGACCGAACCAGCGGCAGGCCGACTGCTGACGACGTTCTTGACGCCCTTGACCCCGAACAGCGTCAGGTGGCGGCGTCGCCACGTGGGCCCATGTGCGTGCTGGCCGGCGCCGGGACCGGCAAGACCCGGGCCATCACCCACCGCATCGCTTATGGAGTGCTCAGTGGCGCCTACCAGCCCCAGCGCGTGCTGGCTGTCACGTTCACGGCAAGGGCTGCCGGTGAGATGCGCACCCGGCTGCGCGAGCTTGGTGTTCCGGGCGTTCAGTCCCGGACGTTTCACGCTGCGGCCCTGCGGCAGCTCCACTACTTCTGGCCCCAGGCGATCGGTGGCGCGGCCCCAGAAGTGTTGCCTCACAAGGCATCCGTGGTCGCTGAGGCCGGCTCACGACTTCGCCTGCAGCTCGACCGTGTTGCGGTGCGCGACCTTGCCGCCGAGGTTGAGTGGGCCAAGGTCAGCATGCTCACGCCCGAGACGTATGCCGCCGCCGCACGTCGCGCAGGCCGCGACCCCGCAGGCCTGGACGCCACGGCGATGGCCCGGGTGTTGCAGACCTACGAGGAGGTCAAGGCCGAGCGCGGGGTCATCGACTTCGAGGACGTGCTGCTGCTGACGGTCGGCATCCTCGCGGAGCGCGAGGACATCGCCCGGGTTGTGCGCTCGCAGTACCGCCACTTCGTGGTCGATGAGTACCAGGACGTCAACGCTCTTCAGCAGCGGCTGCTCGACCTGTGGGTGGGTGAGCGCGATGACGTGTGCGTGGTCGGGGACGCGGCCCAAACCATCTACTCCTTCACAGGTGCGACGCCCAGACACCTGCTGGAGTTCCCTCGCCGCTATCCACAAGCGCCGGTGGTCCAGCTGGTCCGCAACTACCGGTCGACGCCACAGATCGTCGCCCTCGCCAACATCCTGGTGCGGGCCGGTCACTGGCAGGTCGGCACGGCCAGAACCGAACCGCTCCAGCTGCGCTCGCAGGGGCAGGACGGCCCCCAGCCCAGACTCACGGCATACATCGATGACCAAGCCGAGGCGAGCGGGGTGGCCGCAGCGATCAAGGCGCTGGTCACCCGGGGCATCCCGTCCAGTCAGATCGCCGTGCTCTTTCGCACCAACGCGCAGTCCGAGGCCTATGAGTCCGCGCTCGCGGATGCTGAGGTGGCCTACCTCGTCCGTGGCGGTGAGCGGTTCTTCGCCCGCAAGGAGGTCCGCGGTGCGATCCTGTTGATGCGCGGGGCGGCCAGAGCCGATGACGGCAGCAGACCGCTGGGTGAGCTGGTCCGCGACGTCATCGCCGGAGCCGGCTGGACGCAGCGAGCGCCGACGTCCGGTGGGGCGATGCGTGATCGCTGGGAGTCCCTCCAGGCTCTGGTCGGGCTGGCCGACAACTACGTCGCTGCACAGCCGTCGGCGAGGCTGACCGACGTGGTGCGCGAGCTCGACGAACGCGCGGCGGCCCAGCATGCCCCGACGGTCGAGGGCGTCACGCTGGCCTCGCTGCACGCCGCCAAGGGCCTCGAGTGGGACTACGTGTTCATGGTCGGCTGCAGCGACGGTCTGATCCCGATCAGCATGGCCGAGGGGCCCGAGGCCATCCAGGAGGAACGTCGGCTGATGTATGTCGGCCTGACCCGCGCCAGGCGTGACCTTCGGCTTTCCTGGTCCGGAGCCCGCAACCCCGGGGGTCGGGCCGGCAGGCGACCTTCGCGCTTCCTTGACGAAGCAGCCGGCATCCTCGGCGACGGTGCGCGGTCATCGGCTCGGGTCAAGGGCCATGGAGGCAAAGTAGGCAAGCGCGCCAAGGCGCCCAAGGCCGCAAAGTCCTCCAAGTGTCGAGGATGTGGCAAGGATCTGGTCACCGGGGCGACACGAAAGGTGGGGCGCTGCCAGGACTGCCCGCCGACCTATGACAAGGCGACCTTCGAGGCGCTCTGCGGCTGGCGGCTTGCGGTCGCAGGCGAGGCCAAGGTCCCGGCATACGTGGTCTTCACCGACGCAACGTTGACCGCGATCGCCGAGAAGCTTCCAGCGAACCCGGACGAGCTGGCCATGATCTCGGGGGTCGGGGCCCGCAAGCTCGAGCGCTACGGCGACGATGTCCTGGCGATCCTCAGTGGGGCCAACCACCTGGAGACCGCTGAAAGCGCTGCTCTTGACTGACCACAGGTCGTTCCGGGCTCACTGCGGCTGGGCCTAGAGTCGACTGTCGTGAGCACTCTCTCTGCGGCACAGGTGTCGGCCCGCCGCGAGCGCGTCGTCGCGGCGCTGACCTCGCCCGACCTCGCCTCCATCGTTGACCTCGTTGTCTGGGCCGAGGTCGATGCGGACTATCCTGCTGCCGGCCCGGTGGCAATGGCTGCCAGCCACGTCGGGCGGGTCCGACTTCACCTCGACGGACGTCATCACGTCCTTGATGGGCTGGATCCGATCGTCAGCGAGGACCCGATGGCGTTCCTGCCCTATGACCGTGAGTGCGCCGGCCCGGTACCCCGCACCTCGCGGGAGAACGCCTATCCGTATGCAGCTTCGCGGATTCTCTCGCTCTTCGCCGACCCGACCAGAAGTCCTGACGTCGCGGTGATGCACACGCCTGGCCACTTCTTCCCGGAGCAGGGCGGTCACGTGGGCGAGCACGGCTCGCTCGATGTGATCCAGTCCAGGGCTCCCTTCGTGTTGTCCGGTCGGGCAGTCGCTGTGCGCGGCATCGTGGACGCACACGCCCGGCTGGTCGATGTCTGTCCCACTCTGGCCACACTCGCCGGTGTCAACGACGCCGACCAGCGCGACGCCGGCGGTGACCCGCTGGATGGACGGGCGCTCGCGGCATACCTCGATGGTGAGCCGCTGGTCAGACCCAAGGTGGTCGGCATTCTGTGGGATGGAGCGCACTGCGGGGACCTCTTGCACCTTGCCGAGGCCGGCGAGCTGCCCGGTATGGCCCGGCTCATCAACAACGGTGTGGCATTGCGCGGCGGAGCGGTGGCGCATTTCCCGAGCGTCACCCTGACCAACCACACCTCGATCCTGACGGGTCTCGGGCCGGGTCGCCACGGGGTCCTGGGCAACGTCTTCTATGACAGGGCGACCGGTGAGCGAGTGGTGGCCAACGACTCTGCGACCTGGCACCGCAGCGCCGAGTGGTTGCGTCCGGCTGTCCGGACGGTGTTCGAGATGGTCAACAGTCGCTTCCCGCAAGGAGATTCACCGCGGACTGCCTGCGTCAACGAGGCAGTCGATCGTGGTGCTGACTACTCGACGATGGCGATCATCCGCGCCAGTGGCATCTCGTCGGGCGCCGGTGGTCTTGGTGACCGGCTGCCAGATGCGGCCGATTCGATCCACCTGCATGACACGACCCACCTCGACGACTCGTACTACTCCTGGGGCACTCAGGTAGACGATCTCGGCCTGGAGCAGATGCGACAGCTGTGGGGGAGCCTGGAGTCGGCACCCACCCTGACATGGTGGGCCAGTGTTGTCAGTGACGCGGGGCACCACGCAGGCGGTCCGCGCAGCGACATCGCTCGCGACTCGCTGCGTGACTCCGACTCACGCCTGATGACATTCCTGGAGCACCTCGACGGGCTCGGGATTACCGACCAGGTGACGTTCCTGCTCACCGCCGACCACGGCTTCGAGGGGTCGGACCCCACCGTGACCGGCTCGTGGAAGCCCGCGCTCGAGCGCCTCGGCATACCGTTTCGCGACGAGGGCCCCGGGTTCATCTACCTGCTGCCAGATCACGACCAAGCTGACTGGTGCAGCGACCGCGGGTAGGTCCGCAACGTTTGCTGGCGGGCAACCTGCGAGCCCTCACGCAGCCACCTCGACCGGCCGCGAGCCGCCGTGAGCAGTCTGGACAAACCGCACAGCGTCGGCGGATGACCCGGTTCCTGCTGGTGAACGGCTCCTTCCACAGGAACTGGCACCGGTGCCACTGGGCGACCAGCGCCAGCCCCGCCATAGCGCGCAGAGGCAGGCGGCGGGCGCAACGCAGCGTTTCTTCCATGCCGTGAACGTGCAGCTCGGGTGCGACACGCTATACAGATCTAAGCCATATAGTGGCGTGTGGACGAGAGTAGATCACAGGACAGGGTTACCTACCGCTGCACGTTCGACGTCGTGTGGTGCCCGAAGTACCGGCGCCCGGTCCTGGCCGGCGACATCGACACCCGCCTCAAAGAGATCATCCGGCAGGTGTGCGCCAGCAAGGATGCCCCGATCCTCGCGCTGGAGACCATGCCCGACCGCGTCCACCTCCCGGTGGTCTGCGACCCGAAGTATGGAATCCACAGGCTTGTCAAAGCTATTAAGTTCGTTCAGGCGGCTCCTGCGCCAGGAGTTCGGCACGCTGCGGTCGCGGCTCCCAACACTGTGGACCAACTCATACTTCGTCGCGACCGTCGGCGGCTCAACCCTGGAGGACTGTCAAGGGCTATGTCCAGAACCAACGAAACGTCTAAGCCACACCCCTTCCCTCCCAGGGGTGAAGCCAGGGGTTTCGCGGGCGCCTTCTGATGAACGAGGAGACAGTGCGGCCGGTCTGCCTGACGTGCGGACGGATAGCGCAGGACGAGTCCGCTGCTCGCCTCGCCTGGACGTTCGGGGTGGAGAACGGTCGGCAGGTCTGGACCTGCGACCGTGCAGTCGTGAGCACCTGCGCAGCATCGAGGGCAAGCTCGACTCTGTCTGGTGGTGATGTGCGGTGTGCCCAGGTTCCTAGGTCTGTGAGAGGAGAAGGTCGAAGGGGGGGAGATCGGCGCCGGGCAGCCAGCGGTCCAGGATGGCACGACCGGGCACCTCACCCTGGATCTGGCAGAGCACGCCGAGGCCGCCGAGCCACACCCGGTGGATCAACAGGTACGACGGCGGCAGGTTCAGCTTGAGGCCCAGCATGAAGTTGGGTCGGCGGGGATCGTTGAGGTGCAACGTCATTGAGCGCAACCAGGCACGTGAGAAGGTGAAGGTATCGGTCCGCAGCGGCTCCATGAATGGCCCCAGGAAGGCCAGCAAAGCGTCCGCGTCGATGTCCATCGAGTCCTTGACGAACCCCTGGCGGCGAAGGCCCTCCAGCGAGCCCTTCGCGTCGCCCATCAACGCCAAGGTGAGCAGCTCACCCATCTCGACCGGGAGGCCGTCGGGCAGCCGGTTGACCGCGCCGAAGTCGAGGATCCCGAGCCGGCCGTCGGGCAGCATCCGGAAGTTGCCGGGATGTGGGTCGGCATGCAGCAACCCGGCACTTTGAGGCCCCGCCAGCAGAAACTCCACGTAACGGGTGGCAGCGGCGTCGCGAGCCCGTTGGGAACCAGTCGCGATGATGGTCGACAAGGGGGTCCCGTCGAGCCATTCGCTGACGATCACGTTGCCCTTGTGGTAGACCACCTCGGGGATGGCGAACTCAGGGTCGCCCGCGAAGGCCGCGGCGAAAGCCTTCTGGGACTTGGCTTCCAGCCCGTAGTCCAGCTCCTCGGCCACCCGGCTCTTCAGTTCGTCAAGGATCGGCTTGATGTCGAGTCCCGGGATCCAGCCGGAGGCCAGCCGAGCCACCCGTGACACCTGGTTCAGATCGCCCATGAGGGCTTGGCCAGCGCCCGGATACTGCATCTTGACGGCGACGTCGCGGCCGTCCTTCCAGACGCCACGGTGTACCTGGCCGATCGACGCCGCCGCCGCAGGATTGCCATCGAACGAAAGAAACTTCTGCCTCCAGCGCGGCCCGAGCTCTGCCACCAGCACGGCGTGGACGATCGACGCAGGCATCGGCGGCGCGGCGTCCTGCAGCTTGGTCAACGTTGCGCGGTAGGGCCCGGCAAGATCCTCGGGCATTGCTGCCTCGAAGATCGACAGTGCCTGGCCGAACTTCATCGCCCCACCTTTGAGCTCGCCCAGGACCTTGAAGAGCTGATCGGCTGTGCGGGCCTGCACCTCCGCGGCTACGAGCTCGGCTGGCTTGCCGCCGACCCGCTTGCCCAGGCCCCACGCGGTTCGGCCCGCGAGCCCCAACGGCAACGCTGCGAGCTTGACCGTGCGCATCGCGGCCCTGCGGGGGATTTCGCTCACCGTGCCATTGTCTCGTGCCTTGCTGCGATGGCGAAACCAATGCCGAACCAGGATTGCTGGCCAGGGCGGTGAGGGCTCCCGGGACGTGCGAAGGGGCGGCACCCGAGCGTGATGCTCAGGTGCCGCCCCTTGCGAGGTTCGGTGGCTGGTCAGGCCTTGCCGAGAATACGGTTGAGGTTCGTGCCACATACGGGGCACTTGCCTTTGGCCATTCGTCGACCGTTCGTTTCGACGACCTTGCCAGTGGCGTCTCGCTTCTCCTTGCACTTCACACAGTAGAAGTCGCCCGTGTACGTTTCGCCGGTCTCTACAGACTCTGCCATTTGTCCATGTCTCCTGTCTCGTTCCAACCGCCATGTGCGGCACCGGACTCGTGTCACCCTAGACCAGCCTGAGCACAGCTGAGTGCATTGGACCGCGTTACTTGTGCTCAAGTTTGGTTCGTCCATTTCTGCGTCATGAGCGTGACGACCCGTCAGAACCAGCGAATCACCCTGTGGGACGGCCGCTGACCCAGGCCCAAGAGGTCGCCGGGTGGGTCCGGTCAGAGGCCTTCAGGACCACCAAACCCAACTCGACACCGAGCAATCATGTGATTTGTCGGACTCTTGGCCTAGATTCTGAACGTGGACACGGACGAGATCGAGGTCAGGCGCAGCCGGCAGAGACGCCGGACGGTGAGCGCCTATCGGGAGGGCGGCCGGACGATTGTGCTCATCCCGGCGCGGTTCTCGGCCGACGAGGAGCACGCGTGGGTCGACGCCATGATCCGCAGGTTGGCGGCCGGGGACAAACGCCGCCGGCCCAGCGATGAACAGCTGTTGGCACGGGCCGTCGACCTGTCCCGGCGGTTCATGGGCGGGCTGGCCAAGCCGGTCAGCATCGCCTGGGCTACCAACCAGAACTCCCGTTGGGGTTCCTGCACACCCGCCGATGGGACGATCCGCATCTCGGCGCGCGTTAAGGGAATGCCGTCGTGGGTGCTCGACTACGTGATCCTGCACGAGCTGACGCATCTGCTGCAGCCCGGCCACGGTGGCGAGTTCTGGTCGCTGCTGGAGTCCTACCCGCGCACGGAGCGGGCGCGAGGCTATCTCGAGGGTGTCGCGGCCACGGCCGGGCTCCGATGGCCCGATGACGTCACCGACGACTTGACGGACGAGCTGACCGAGGCCTGACGTCGTATCCGAGACTGCTCGGATACGACGGGGCAACCTAGGGTTAGCCTGGTTCGCCTTCCTTGCCGGTTTCCCCTTCGGAGAGCATGGCATCCAGCGCGGCGTCCATCTCGTCCCTGGTGCCGCGGGACATGAACCGGTCGACGTAGCCAAGCGGGTCGTCGAGGTCGGCTGCGGTCGGTGCCAGGTCGGGGTGTGCCCATGCTTTGTCGCGCGCGGTGGCACCGCCTCTGGACTCCAGCGCCGCCCACAGGTTGGCGGCGTCGCGGAACCGGCGGGGGTGTAGCTCAAGGCCGACAAGCTGGCTGAATATCTGCCCGGCCGGGCCGGCGGAGGCGCGTTGCCGCCTGACCGCCTCGTCCAACGCAGCCGGGTGGGGCAGGTGCTTGCTGGTGGCACGATCGGCGACGACAGCCACCCAGCCCTCGACGAGAGCGAGGTAGGTCTCGAGCTGGGTCAGCGCCGCGCGCTGGGCTGGGCTCGGGTCGGGGGCGAACAACGAGGTCGACAGAGCCGACTGCATGGCATCGGGGTCGGAAGGGTCAATCGACTGCAGCGCCGACTCGATGCCCTCGGTGTCGATGCTGATGTCGCGTGCGTAGGCCTGCACGGCCGCGACCAGCTGAGGGCCGAGCCAGGGAACCTCGGCGAACAGGCGCACCCGCGCGGCTTCGCGCACTGCGAGATAGAGGCGCACCTCGGTGAGGTCGACCTCGAGCCCCTCGGCGAAGGTCGCGATGTTGGCCGGCAGCAGTGCGACGCCGTGGCCGGGCACGAGCGGGAGTCCAACGTCGGTTCCGCTGACGAGGGTTCCGGCAAGTGCGCCCACGGCCTGACCCACCTGGATGCCGAACATCGTTCCGCTCATGCGGGCCAGCATCGGTTCCACGTGGCCCATGAGTGCGCTGGGATCCATGCCTGCAGGCAGGCCTGCAGGCAGGCCTGGTATCGCGGAGAGGTCCTCGCCCTCCCCGAGCTGGCCCATCTGAGAGCGCATAGCGGCCACCACTGCGGTGCTCACCCCGGCAGCGACCGGCTCCACGAGCTCCCGCCACATGGGCATGGTCTGGTCGACCCACTCGGCACGGCTCCAGGCGTGGACCGGGCCGGAGGGTGCCGGCAGGTCCGTGACGGCGTCGATCCAGAGGTGGGCGACTTCGACGGCCTGCTCGATCTCGCGGCGAGCGGCATCGCCCACGACCGAGTCGCCTTCTGCAGCAACGGACTTGCGCGCTACGTCGGTGGCGAGCTCGACGTTGAACGGCTCAACGGCGTCGCTGGAGAACATGGACTTCAGCTGGGCTCCGATGATGGCCATGGTGCCGGGGTCCGTCTTGTCGATGCCCATGGCCGCTAGTGCCTTGGCCACTTCGGGGTTGTCGGCCGCGCCGAGCAGCGAGGCGAGCATCGCTGCGAGGTCGGGCTCATCCGGCTCGTCCGGGTTGGCTGGCCCTTGATGGGGATGATCAGACACGCGGGACTCCTTGATCTCCTGAGAAGATGATCTCTCATAGATAAACACGAGGAGGTCTCAGTGAGTTCCCCCAGGGTACGGGTACGCTCCCGGCGCAACACGATGACCGTCGCGGTGACAGGTGCGGCCACGCCCGTGGGCGATCGCATCGTGCGTGCGCTACTGGTGCGTTCCGCGGCGGGGGGTGCTATCGGCACCGTGGTCGGGCTCGGCGCC
>Ga0208079_1000677_pt1 | contig 18559 bp, 20 predicted proteins | sample NGESurdeep092012_5_FD_184474 | JGI IMG/M metagenome (GOLD analysis project Ga0208079, IMG submission 184474) | Arctic peat soil microbial communities from Barrow, Alaska - NGEE Surface sample 210-2 deep-092012 (SPAdes) | ecosystem: Environmental > Terrestrial > Soil > Wetlands > Peat ... | reverse complement strand
GGCTGTAGTGACACGACCCCAACCCACCAGAACCGCGTTTGCGCAGGTCAGCGCCCATATTCAGGCGATCGTGTGCCTAACATCTGCGGAAGTCCGGTCTGCGTACGCAGGTAAGAAGCCCGGTTGGATGCGAGGTTCGGCCCCAAGCGGCCACTGCGACTGGACGCGAGGCAGACATCGCCACTGGCCATCTTTGCGGGCGACACCCGCGGTTGACCGGAGGGTTGCTACGGGGCGGCCCTCGGGGGAACTTGGCACAGATGTCGGTCTGCCACGCAGCCCAGAGCGACCAAGTCACGGCCACGCCAAGAGAGCAGAGCGGGTTCTGGCGAGCGACTGGAACAAGGCCGGCCAGGACTGCCTTGCGGCCCCGGGGGAGGGTAACCTCGGCTCCCCACGAACGTACCTCGCGATCCGATGTTCACGACGCAGGCTGCATCGTCGCCCGGCTCTGGTGGCATTTCGGTGTGATCGCGCAGGGGGCCAAGCCAAAGCGGCGGCACCGGGCAGTGGGCCGCTGACACCTGGTGCTGATCGCCCGGCGGCGCCCAAGGACGACCTGTAGCTCCTGGGTCAGTCCTCACCTTGCGCCGGGGGCCGTGGAAGATATACGGGTGAGCCGGTGCTGGGTTGCAAGCAGTAAAGACCCGGTCAAGGTTCTTCAAACTTCGCCACCGGCGCGAACGCCTGTTATTACGTTAGGAGCCATGGGGAACGTTGAGTGGTCGTCGTCGGCGCCTAGGCCGAAATGGTGAACACGCCGGACAAGACCGCGGGCGGGGCGCCCTCAGCCCGGCTGCCGCTTACCTGCCCGGGGCCTCGGCAGGCGCCATGACATGGCCCGCACGGGCCGGGGCCGCCGAACTCTGGCGCCGCCTGCAGCAGCACCAGCCTCACGGTACAGCCGCTGCCACTGTCCCATTATTCAGTGAGCCCCTGGTGTCAGTGCCCGCCCCGGACGTTTCCATCCGCGACCGGCAAGATGGTTTATACCTATGGCAGGGCCGTGCTGGGCCGTGGGGTGCCAGAGACCAGAAACCCGAAAGCCGCAAGGAGCGCAGGGACAGGCAGGAGGCCGTCAAACTGGCCGCCCCGGACCCCAGCCGGGCGCTGCCCCGCCGGTACGAGGACGACGTCAGGCAGCGGTCCGGGCGGCCCCGGGCACTGCCCTACCGCGACCAGGACCCCGACACGCCAAAGCGCCTGGCTGGCGACTTCCGCGCCGCTGTCGGGCCGGGGCCGTCCTTCAGTCCGCAGGAGGTCATCGCGTTTTTCGCCGGGCTGCCACCCCTGCTGCGGCGCGACCTGCTGGCCGCGCTCAGCCTGTTGGGCCCAGCCGCCCGCACAGTTTCCGTGCCGGGGCCGGGAAGCGTTGCCGTCGTGCTGCACCGCGCCGCGCTGTTAGTGGAGAAGGCCAGCCGCGCCAGTGAGGACCCCTGTCCGCCTTTCCCTAACCCCGGCCAGGTACTCACCAAGGTCGACGCCGACTTCCTTGCGGCGCTTGCCGCCGAGGCTGTTAGCTGTGGTGGCCAGGTGCTGACACCTCCGGTCCCGCAGCTCCCCAGCTGGGTCGCCGACGCCGACCTGCTCTCAGCGTTCGGCTGGCTCCGGCTGGCGTTTGCCCCGGGCAGCGGGTCAAAGTGGCACCGCCCTGGCTGCGACGCGACTCCGGAGACGTGCCTGGCAACCGATGACCACCAGCCATGGTGGCGGGTGAGCATGGCCAGCGCGGGAAGACTGTGCACGGTGTGCGGGGGGCCTGGCATCAAGCACCTGGCGGAGGTAACCCAGCTGGTGGCTGCCGCCGACGTCTGGGACGCTCGCGGGCGGGACAGTATTGAACCGTGGCAGCGGATGAGCGTAGCCCGCCTGCAGGCCGCCACCATGATGGACCGCGCCGCCGCCGCCGAGCCGGATATCACCCTCGCCGCCCGGGTGGTTGCCGCGCTGGTCGCCGAGCAGCTCGGGCAGGAACGATCGGGCGCCTCCCGGGCCATCGACAGGGACATTACCGACCCCCTCGCCGACAGCGACGCTTTGGACGCGGCCAACGCCGGCGCACTAGCCGTGCGACGGCTGAACACTGTCTCCGAGCTTCTGCCGCCCTGGCAGCGCCCTGCTGCGTTACCCGACGCCGCCGCCCCGTCCGCCCTGGCTGAACGGCTCGACGCTCTATGCGCCATCGTGGATCTGCCCCGCCTTGACCGCTTGCTTTTCCCGGCCGGCCCGGCGCCAGCGCAGCCAAATGGCGCGTCTGGTCTCTCTAGGGATCGCCTGGTCCGGTGATCACACGCAACAACGTGTCGACCACGCTGGCCGGCTGATCGGCTGGCGCCTCGAAGCGCCGCACTGGCTCGAGTAAAGGTCATGGCCGCCCCGATTGTCTCGGTGCCCCCTGTTTCCTCGACCACCTCCCTGCCAGCCCCTTCAATGTCAAGGCGTGCACGCGAGCCAGCCCTACAGGCGCTGCCGTGCTGGCGAACTCTTAGATCGCCCACCGTTGATGGCGTGGCGCGGTGCCATTGCCCTCTCAGCCACTGCACCTGTCTTTGCGCGCGTGGTCAACACACTGAAATGACGTCGGATACCCGACGGTGGTTCGAGGATTCGCCGCCACGGTTCTCGCGGCGCGCCCGGCCCGCTGGAGACGCGTCATTGCCGCCGGCACCGGCTCGGACGGCGCGAGCACAAGGGTGATGGAGCTCACGATCTGTGGCGTACGGCGCAGTGCATTTCACCCGGCGCGACGAGAGCGGGCGTTTCGGCGTTTCAGGGTGCGGCGTTCGTCCTTGGAGAGCCCGCCAAACACGCTGGTCTTCTGACCGGACCACAGCGCACTCCCGGCGGGTCTCAGCGACCTGACACTGACGGCCGATGGCCTTGGCGTCATCTGTGCGGTGCAGCGCGGGGCCCGTGACCCCGACAAGGAAGACAGGTCGGGGTCCTCGTCAAGGCAGGCGGCGGAGTTACGCCAAGTCACGCGCACGGCGCTGGCTGAGTTGGGGCCTTGGGGACTCGGCATCTTGCGAGTCCTTCAGGTCGGCGATCGTTGGTTGTCACCGTGTTCCTCGGCTGACCAGTCGCATAGGCATGTCGCTGCAGTGGGGCGGGTCGAGTACCCGGGGCTCATCACTTCGTGACGCGACGCGTCCTGGATCCGGTTCTCCGTCGGAGCACAGGCGGCGGTTGGGGTGGTGGCCCCGGCCGTCTACGGTGCAACGACGACGGTTCGGACAACATGGATGACGCAGAAGCCCTTCTCGAGCTTCTGGCCTCTTACACAATCTGCGGCGCGGGCAGGGCCGGCCGCCACCTGGGTCTTGGCCCCCCTGAATGTCCTGGGTATCGTTGCCACCGCCGACGATGAGACTACCGCGTACACGGCGGCCCCGGCGATGAGGCCTGCGGCAGTGCCGCTAAGGACGGAAGTGCGCTGACGAATGGGTACAAAGGTGGGTAATCCTGACGGTTGGGAGGGTCACCCGGATGGGGTTCTGGACCTCATCGTTCCTGTCCCGGCCCTATGCGCACATTGGGAGAACCTCAAATCAATGTCAAGACGCGCCCAGCTCGATAGTGGGCATCGGCAGTGCGGCGGCCCCAGTGCGCGCATCAATCGTGTCGCGCTGTCTGGAAGCGACTGCGGCCTCAAGGTTGCAGCCTCACTGTTGCTGGGATCGTCGAGGCGGTCGACGGCACGGGACCGACCCTGCGCTCAGCGCGAGTCCGGCCCGGCGGGGCGGCATCGACGCCGGACTGCCATCAGCCCTGCAGCTCCTGCAATTCTTGACTCGGGAGGGGCCATCCCGCTCGAAGGCAACACCTCTGCGATCCCGGAGGCCGAAGGAACGCGCCGGCCCGCCTGTCTGGGGGAGCCGATGCCGAGTAACTGCCCACCGTCGCGGGCTGAGGCAGGGACTCGGTGGACATCTCAGGCAGCCTGTCTTCACCGGCGTGTCAAATACAGTTCCGGCCAGCAGCTCGAACGAGGCGAAGAGGGCAGCGCAATGAAGACCATCGGTGTTCTGGGTGGCATGAGCAGCGTTGCCAGCGCGGAGTACTACCGGCGTATCAACGAGGGCATTAACAAGCATCGGGGAGGACATGCCGCGGCGGAGGTTGTGCTTTACAGCGTGGACTTCGCGGTGATCGAGGGCTTCATCCGCGACGAGCAATGGGATCAGGCCGCGAGATACCTCGCCGAGCGGGCTCGGCGGCTGCAGCGCGCCGGTGCCGAGTTCTTGGTACTGGCCACCAATACCATGCACCGAGTCGCTGAGGAGGTGCAGCACGCCATCGGAATCCCACTGATTCACATTGTCGATCCGACCGCCGACGCAGCCACCGCTGACGGAGTGAACACCGTTGGCCTGCTTGGTACTGCGCCGGTGATGGAAGCTGACTTCTACCGGGCGCGATTCGCTGACTTGGGGTTCGAAGTCCTCGTTCCAGCCGAGCGGGACCGCGCCATCGTGCACCGCGTCATCTTCGAGGAGCTGACACACGGCATCGTCGAAGACCACTCCCGGCAGGAGTATGCCAGCACAAGTGAGTACCGGTGACTATCGGTGACATAACTCTCTGACCTGCACCGATACCCGATTCGACCGTTTAGAAGATGTGACTGTTTGCGGACGTCTTGCGGACTTTCTGCGGACTAGACCGAGCGGAAGGAGGGCAATCGGACCATCGCGGTGACACGCGGCGGGTCTCAGCTTCCCCGATTCCCTTGCGGGATGTCGGCGGATGCCCGCACAATGAAAGCGGCCCCGGCCAGAGTGCAAAGCTCCAGCCGAGACCTAGACCGCATCACCAACCGAAATGGCGACACGATCATGAGCACAACCATGTCAGACAACACCATCGTCGACCGTCCCTGCCCCCCGTGGGGATGCAGCCTGCAGCATGGGCACGGCTGGTCCGACGGCGACGCTCCTGGCGAACAGGGCCGCGGCCATGGGCTGACCTTGGGCGAGCACGTCGGTCTGTACGCACGGGAATGGGTCGACGAGCCGAATGCTGAGTCGAGCACAACGGAATCGCCCACGATCTCGCTCTATGGCGACGGCCTCGAACGGCAGGACATGACAGCCGAGCAAGCACGGAGCCACGCGGTCGTCGTGCGCCAAACGGCCGACAAGTTGCTCGAAGCGGCTGACATGCTCGACCGGATCGAGGCAGCCACGGCCTGACCAAGCACAGACGACAGCACCCGCTTATCTCCTTTGAGCGGGTGCTGTCGTCTGTCAAGGCTAGGCCCGACGCCAGGGGCACTCTTAGGGACGAAAGTCCCTGGCGTTGCGCGTGGGGCTGTCTGGGATGATCCGTACAGCGTGCCCCCGTTCGCCTCACCCCCCGGTTTAGAGGCTTGAGCGGGGACGCGCCACCACACGACACAGAGCGCCCGCCTCTCGATCAGTGAGGCGGGCGCTCTGTATTAGATGTGCGAGCGGATCACAGCCACCAACGATTCGATCCGTTCCTGGTCCGCTCGATTGGGCACCCTCTGAGAGGGGAGCAGCGAGATCTTCTTGGCATCGCGCAGGGTGACAACCCAGTCGGCCTCCCACTCATACCGACTGTGGTCTCCCATTGCTGTCGTGTCTCGGACCCGAGCGACTTCGAGCGAGGGCAGGGCAGACAGCGGCCAGAGGGTGGACTCCTCCAGTCGCTCACCGCGACGCTGATCCTCGGTACCGGGTTCCTGCCAGCTCCAGCCGTCGCACGCGCTCGAAGCAAGAACGTGGATCAGACTGGCGTCAGTGACTCCGGTCAGAACCCAGACAGTCCGCTGCGCGGCGGTGAACGACTCCCCGATGGCCTCAACGATTTCGTCATCTGCGAGCAGCGACGCGAAGGCATAGAGCGCCGTCTGGGGCGGACGCGGATCGCCTGTCTTGAACGTGATTGCCAGTTTCTCGAACTCTTCTCGAGAGCGTCTCATGGGCTCGACCATGGCACCGAGAGCGGCCCGTCGCCAGTCGAAGCGGTCGCTCGTGCGTCGAGGCCTAGAGCTTTGCGCGGCGCCGGCGCTCCTCGTTGCACACCCGCAGCGAAAGCGTGATTCCACGCTCTCCGAACCATGCATCGCGGTCCTTCTGCCACTGGTGGAACTCGACCGTCCGGGCCGCCTGCTTCACCGGGTCATTGGGGAAGTACCCCTTGCCGAAGCCCAGCACCCATGCCGGCCAGTCGGCGGGCTCGAGCGTCCCGTTGTGCCCGTTCGGGCGTCCCATCAGCGGGCCTTGGCCTTGGCTGTGAACATGTCGACATCGTACCTGCCTGTGCCAAGATCCTGGGCGATGAGACGAGCACGGCGGGCAGCCCGACGACGGTTGAGGCGTCGTTGCTCGGTGCGGCCATCTGGCACAGCGGCCGGCAGAGGCTTACCCATCACGCACCCGCTTGTCGACGTGCCTGAGTCTCGCGCAACTGGTCGCGCCGGTCCCACCGCGCCCGGGCAGCCCTGACCTTTGCCGGATGCTTGCCGGCGCCCGCAGTGCTGTCGCCGACGATGATGGCCGCAAGCACCCGCGGCACTGTCGCGGCAAGCTGACGGTGCTCGACAACGGCAGGATGGACGCGCACTACACCCGTGCTACTGGTCAGCAACGCGCCGTCCTTAGCGATGACCTGCTCAAGCGCATCGAGGTGGTCAACCAGCTGGCGAGCCGTGGCGAGCAACGCGACCTCCTTCGCATCAGGCTGCACACCCGCCTCGGTCATCTCGGCCAGCATCTCAGCAACCATCCGCTGACCTGGGGACTGTGCCGGTTGCTTCCTTGCGGCCATGATGCCTCTCCTGTGAGCCGTTCTGCGGGGATGGGATTCGTGGGGGTCTGGACCCGTCCAGCTTGTCAGCCGCCCACAGCTTGTATCTTGCCGTTGACCTGGCACGAGGCCAGACCGGCCCGGCCTGTCGTCACGGCCGCGTGCCATTCGTCCAGCCATCGACCGACTCCGGCGCGCGTCGGTGTCTGAAGCCAGCCCACTGCGCCGCCGAGCTCTACGACAGCGCTCACCACGCGATGGACTTTGACGATTGCCTCGTCGTCAACTCGATCGAGCCAGAGCATGCGGTAGACCTGTTTGGACACGCCTGAAGTATCCAGCAACACATCATCGGCTGCGTCGGCCAAGGTCGAAAGACCTCTGGGCCTGGTGCAGACCGTTGCCGTCGGTGCTCTTTGTCCGGTGGGTGGTCGGGCATCGGTCGTGACCGAGGCAGGCGTCGCGATGTGCGCTCTCAGCTGGCGTCGCAGGCCAGCAGACCCCGTCGTCGCAACACGTGCGCCGCAGGAGCATGGTGGACCGCCCGCACCACCAAACACTTTCGACAATGATTCTCAATGTTCGCGGTCGGGACACCATGAGAAGGATCATCGGATCATCGATCAACGCTGATGATGTCGTCACGGTCAGGGTTCATCGACACATTCAACAAACAATTCTCAGCGACCGACGGTAAGTTTCTTCGGGTGAGCGAGCCGGGGAACCCATATCAGGTCGAGTATGGCAGTAGTTCTACGAGGAGGTCTTCCCGGACCAAGTTCGTCTTGATCGGGCTCATTTGTGTTGCCTTGGTGGCGAGCGCAGGGGTGTTTGTCGTAGTGCACGTCAAGTCGGCGGCTGCGATGCGACGCCAACAGGCGTCGGCGGCGGCGGCCACATTCCTTCGCACGTGGGCCAACGACAACCTGTCCGCGCTGCCGGCCCAGACGGTGACCGGATCTGCTGCGGTCGCCCAGGCATACGCCTCCCTTGACGGTGCGCTTGGTATCGGCACCAAACCCAGCAGCGCCGGCAGCGTGCACCCCACGTCAACGCCACCGGTCGTGGCGCTACCCATCAAGGTCGATCTCGGGGCCCCTTTGGGGTCCGGTGACCTCATCACCGTCCCAGCCACGGTCACCATCGACGTCCCCGGCCTGGGGCTTTGGCACGACCCCGTCAAGATCCCCGTTCAAGTCTCGGGGAGCAAGCCGCTCATCGACTGGTCACCGCAGGCAATCACCCCCGCCTTGAAGGCTGGCGATCACATCCGGATGACGCGGACCGTGCCAAGCCGTGCTGCTGTTCTGGGGACGGACGGCCAGCCGGTGCCGGCCAGCTCCGACGTGACGGCATTGATCGGCACGGTAGGGCCTGCCTCCACGACACAGGCCAAAGCCGACCCGACACTGCGCGCCGGCGACCTCGTTGGCCAGAGCGGGCTTCAGGCCGCGAGCGACACAACGCTGCGCGGCGCACCTTCGGGGGACCTGACGGTGGTCGACTCGGCGGGGCACACCGTCGTGACCTTGACCAGATGGGTGGGCCGGACTCCTCGACCTGTGTCCAGCACGGTAAACCCTTCGATGCAGGGGGCCGCTGCGCAGGCCATCTCTCACACCGGCCACCCCTCGGCGCTGGTGGCGATCGATGCGCGCACCGGCGCTGTCCTCGCAGCTGCCTCGAGCCCGGCTGGCTATCCCCGCGCGTTGCTGGGTCAATACCCCCCCGGGAGTACGTTCAAGATGGTGACCATCACCGCGGCCCTGATGGCTGGGCGCACCATGGCCTCTCCGACGTCGTGCACCCCCACTGTCACCGTGGACGGCTACACCCTGCGTAATGCAGGTGGTGAGTCCTTCGGCACCATCCCCTTGAAACAGGCTTTTGCCGTGTCCTGCAACACATCGTTCGTCAACTTGGCCGAGAGCCTGCCCACCGGCACACTGGCAGCAGCGGCCAAGCTGCTCGGCTGCGACGTAGGCCACGCGCCGCTTCCGGTCCCCTCCTTTGGATGTTCCTACCCGGCGGACGCCGCAGGCACCGCATATGCCGCGTCGGCTATCGGCCAAGGAACAGTCCTGACCAGCCCCTTGTCCATTGCTGCCATCGCCGCGGCGGCCGACTCCGGGACCTGGAACCAACCTCACCTCACCCCGGGGGCTGCGCCGGTCAGCCACCCGCTCCCTGCCGCTGTGGCCACCGGGTTGCAGCAGGCGATGCGGGCCGTGGTCACCTCCGGAACCGGAACAGGCGCAAACCTGCCAGGGACGCCCGTCTCCGGTAAGACCGGGACGGCCGAGCACGGCAGCGGGTCGAACCCGCCTACCGACGCGTGGTTCGCGGCCTTTCGCGGTGATGTCGCCGTGGCCGTGGTCGTGGAGGACGCCGGGTTCGGTGCGACCTCAGCGGTCCCGGTCGTTGCCACGTTCCTCGGCGCGGTCACGCACTGACCCGCAAGGTTCGCTACAACATCGCAGGCACAGTGGTGCAGCGCACGCGTCGTCAGCCGCAGCCGCAATCAAACGTCCCTGCCCCAGATGGCATCAGATGCGCCTGGCGTTACACCGAGGTGAGCGCACACAGGCCGCCTACCGGGCTGAACCCGCGGTTGGCCCTTGGCTGTGAGCTGGTCCAGGCGCTCCGCCGGCAGCCGTTTGCGAGATTTGCTCGCTGTTGTCCACTCGGCCGGCGGACGTTGTCACGGTGGGCAACGAGACTTCTGTTTCGCTCACACTGACCTCCTCGCGGTACCGGAACAGGGCACCCATCCTGACCCGGCCGGATGGGTGCGTGGAGGACCTCTCAGCGTCGGTATGGCCTGCACAGAAACCGGGTGGCCCGAGGTCTGGTCTCCGACGGTGGCGCCTATGATTCGGCGCTGCAGCCCGACGCGCTTTGGCCTCCGCTGACTACATATGGTGGAGGTAGCATCTCCGCTGGTGGCCGGAGGGGAAGGGTCGATCGCAGAGGGGATGTCCTATCGTGGTTGTTCTCTTGGCCTTCGGATCGTTTGTGACCACCCTGCTGGGAGGTCTCACGGCGCTGCGAGTTCGCGACTACCGGCATCTGGTGCTGGGGTTGGCAGCGGGGCTCATGCTCGGCGTTGTCGCTTTCGACCTGATTCCCGAGGCACTTTCGCAGGAGCCTAGCCGGCTGTTTGGTGTGCCCTCGCCGATGCTGACCTTCGTGCTCGGTTTCCTGACGCTGCACGTGATCGAGCGCACGGTCGGCATCCACCGTGCACACGAGGCTGAGTACGCCGATCACTCCCACACGCAGGCGGTCGGGCTTCTTGCGGCCTGCGGGTTGGTTGGGCATAGCGTCATGGACGGGTTCGCCATCGGTGCGGCCTTCCAGGCTGGCAGCACTGTGGGCATCGTGGTCGCCGTGGCTGTCATCGCCCACGACTTCGCCGACGGTTTCAATACCTACACGATCGCCGCCCTGTACGGGAACAATCGGCGCCGCTCGATCATACTTCTGGGCGCCGATGCCGCGGCCCCCGTGATGGGCGCGGCCATCACACTGGTCTTCACGATCCCCCGTACCGTGCTCGGCCTCTACCTGGGCTTCTTCGCCGGCTTCCTGATGTACCTCGCGACGTCCGATATTCTGCCCGAGGCGCACGCGAGCCACCCGACCCGGCTGACGGTGCTAGCTACCATCATCGGCGCCGCCTTCATCTGGCTGGCCGTCGGCCTGGCGAGCTAGTGGCAGACTCGTCGTCCTGCACTCGATGCCCGTGTCCGGGGTGTGGGTCGGGGTCTGTGCCTGATCGTCAATGGCGGCAACAAGGCGTTCCCACACCGGCAGCGTCTCGCTCAGAACTCGTCGATCTTGGGCGCCCAGCGCCGCGAGGGCGTACAGCAGCACACCCTCGTTCACCGTGCGCCATTGCCCGACGAGCTGTGCGCCTCGGGGTGTCAACGTGTACTCCACGGTCCGCTTGTCAGTTGGACCGGGCGAGCGATACAGCATGGCGGCGCTGACCATGGCGTTTGCCAGGGTGCTCACCGAGTTCGCAGCCAGGCGCAGCAGGCCGGCCAGGTCGCCGGGCCTTGCCCCTGGGTGCTCCTGCACGAGGCTCAACAGCTCCAGCTGTGCCACGCTCAGCGGCATGCCGGGTGTCCGAGCCCGGGCCGCCTTTCGCATGGCCCGACGCATCTTGGCGACCAGGGCGGCGACGGCTTCGGGTAGCGCGGACTCGGCGGAGACCCTGGTCATGGACCGCCCCCTGCCCTCGCGCCGCCGGTCGTTGCACGCCAACTCAACGTGGTCGCAGCTAGAGCGACCGAGCATACGGCCAGTGCGCTGAGCACTACCTGCGGTCCAACCCATTGGTGCAGGTAGGCGACGCGCAGGCCCATCGCCGTTATCGAGACGCCCAGAGCGGTACCCAGTGCGCGTGCCACGTTGACCATGCCGCCGGTCACTGCCGAGGCGCTGGCCGGCACTGCTGCCATCACAGCGGCGTTGTTCGCTGGGATCACTAAGCCCAGGAAGGCCCCCATGAGAAGCAGCAGTACGGCGACCAGGCAAGGTGAGCGCCACAGCGCGATGTTGGCCAGCACGGCGGCCAACACCCCGACCGAGCCAACCGCGACGCGTTGTCGGTCGGACGCTCGCAGGTGCGCCACATTTGCGCCGACAGCTGCCAGTGCGAAACCGGCGGGCAGGCAGGACAGCACGAGCCCGCCGGCTGCCGTGCTCATCCCCCAGGCGGCGAAGATGCTCGGATAAAGGACCAGAGGCGCGAAAAGCAGCAAATAGGCCAGCAGCGCCCCCGCCAAAGAGGCGCCGAGCCTGCCGCGTCGTAGCAAGTGGACGTCTATCAAGGGCGTCACCGCTCGTGCCTCGGCGCGCCAGAACGCCACCACAGCCACGATCGCCACGACACATAGCTCTGCCACCCAAGTTGACGGCAGGGGCATACCGGACAGGCCACTGAGGGCCAGCAGAGTCGATGTGACCGCGCCCGCCAGCAGCACCAAACCGGCCCCGTCGCTGCCCCGTGCCTGGATGAGGTCTCTGCTGCGCGGCAGAAGAACATGCCCGGCCAAGATCGCGACGAGGCCAACCGGGACGTTCACCCAGAACACCGACCGCCAGCCGTAGGCATCCACCAGCACTCCACCCAAGGTGGGTCCCAGCGCCAGGCCAAGTGCCTGTGCGGCTCCCTGAAATCCGAGCGCGGTCCGTACTCGGGATCGGGGGACACTGAGCACGACCAGGGCCACGCTGTTGGCCTGTAAGAGCGCGGCCCCAACGGCTTGGATCCCGCGTCCGGCCACGAGCCAGCCCAGGGTCGGCGACAGAGCACGCCCCGCTGAGGCGAGGGAGAACAGCCCGAATCCATACAGGTACAACAGCTTTCGTCCTCGCGCGTCCGCCCACCGACCCACGGGGACCAACAGCACCGCCAGAACCACCAAGTAGGACAACGAGACCCATGCCACGCTGCCCAGACCCGTGGCGAACTCCGACTGCAGTCGGGGGTAGGTCAGCGTCACGATGCTCGCGTCCAGCTGCCCCATGAACGCGCCGAGGCACACTGCCGCGACTGCAGCCCAGGGCGCCCGTGGGTGATCGCGCACCCATTGCGGACGCGCCGCCTCGCGCGTCAACGGTCCTAGGTGGAAGTTACTGATGGCCACCATATAATTCTGTCACAGACAGAAACTAATCCCGCATAATACTCGAGTCACGGCGGCGACGTGGCGCTCCAGTGAGCTGGAAAGCCAAGACGCTGTGACTGACAAGGTATGAGCAGACGACCGAGCCGGTCCAGACCGTGTTTTCCTGGTCAGGGTCACGGCCAGGTCGGTCGAGGTGCAGCGGGATGGCCGTGTGCCCAGCTGGGGGCGGTGAGGTGAGCTGCGCACGCTCTGGGTCGGGGCCGGAGTAGCTCGATATCACCAGAGGGCTGGTCGCAGCCTGTCGCCGGTATGGGACCTGTGTTCCTCCGGTGCTCAGTGAGGGCGTTTCTCTGTCAGCCAGCAGTGCCAGGTCCTGAGCCAGGCTTCATTCGGGAACTACCTCGATTTGGGGTGTCGAGGCTGCGAGCGGTGAGCCGGTTCGGGCCGGCCCGAACCGGGTGGGGGAGGCAGATCTGGCAGGCATTGGAGTTCGCGGCGGATGTCCGCGAGGTCATGGTTGTGGTGCCTACCCGGGTAGTGGATCGATCACGGTCCGGCGGGCAGAGGGGACGGCATTGGGCTATGGGACGGGTCGCGAAGTCGCAGCAGCAGACGCGGGTCACAGCCAGGGTGCGCCGTATCGCGTGTGGCCACGAAAGGGTCGCCGGCGACCAGCGGGTCGACGGCCCAGCGGTGCAGGAGGTCATGGCCCTTGGCGCACGAGACGACACGGTGGGGCAGGTTCATGCGGCGCAGACCCGGGCCGACCACAAGGTTCAGGGCCGGTTCGCGTGAGCGTCGCCACCGTCCAGGAGCTGCTCCACGATGCGTCCCGCGAGGTCCGCTCGATCATGTGGGACGTCACCACCCTGGACGGCCCGGCACTGGCCGCTGGATGGCCCGCCTTCGCCAGCCAGGCTCGGGCTGCTTTGGCTGCAGTGCCTCTGCCGGATCCGGGAACTCGGCTGCTGATCCACCGCGCCGAAGGACCCCGGTCTCGTCCGAACCGGTGGGGGCCATCGGTCGAGGCTGAACCGGACCCACATCTCATCCGGGCCGGATGCGCTCTGGCATCAGTGGCTGACCTGCTGAGGCGGTACGCCGGACCGCCCACGTCCACCGACGCCGCCCGCGAGGCAGACCAGGTCCGCCGGAGCATTGCCGAATGCCTGTTCATCGGGTCGCACGTCACAGCCTTGGGGCTGAGCGAGCACGCAACCCGCCTGCGCCCGGCGCTTCCTGGTGTCGCTTTCGATCGACCCGGGGCGCGGCTTGCCGTGGCCGGCGCGAGCCTGGCTCAGAGTCGCCGTCTGGCATCGGAGCTGGACACCTTCCAAGCCCACGCAGTCCGTTACCTCGCCCGCCCGGGCGGGGAGTCGCGGCGCAGTCGCGAGCAACTCGTCGATCCCGACCGGTTGCCTCAGGCCTTGGCTGCGTGGGAGGTCACCGCGAGGCGAGTTCTGCACGCCCAGCCGCCCTCAGTGCGCGACCTGGCCGGCGTCGCCCGCGGCGAGCAGGTTCTGCTGGTGCACACCGCGGTCATCCTCAATGCTGCAGCTCGAGCCTGCGTCATCGACCATGACGGGTTCGCACACCAGATCTATCGCAGGCTGCAGGACGCTGAAGTCGCGTGGGGCGATGTTGCGGCGACCTGGCCTTCGCAGATGACCACGCCCGCGCCACCTTCTCCAGCTGGAGTCGATGCCAGCGGCCAGCTCCACCGAGCTCTCAACGAGATCACCCGAGAGGGCAACGGATGGGCAACCCCTGTTGTGATCGGGCAGCGGGTAAGCCTCGCCGAGGTGACGGGCCTGCTGAGTGACGCCGTCGTGGCAGGCAGCTCTCGTGCCGCGCGGTTCGTGGAGCTGCCCAACGAGCTAGCCCACGGAGGGCAGCTTCGCGCTCCCGCTCGACTACTCGCGGCGATGGAGCACCACTCCAGTGAACGTGGCTCTGACCGGCAGAGTGCGGTGCGCACCACAGATGTAGCCAACCGGAGGATCGTCGTCGTCGGAGTCGAGCAGACCACCGGGGCCACCGCGACCGCCCGCGACCTAGGGCGGCAGCTGACGTCGCTGGCTCATGCGCTGGAAACGCTGCCGCTGGCACGACGGAGCCTTGCCGTCGGCGGGTCGACCTCGACAGCGCAACGAACCGCTCCACACAGAACTGGTCCGACCCCCACCGCCCCGGCGAGCAGCCAACCCGACGGCCACGCCACAGCTCGTTGGTAAGGCAAGTCACGCCGGCGCCCGCCATCGCTTTCGCAGACCTTCTGGGCTGAGCTGATCCAGCATGTCCAGGCCCGCGAAGCGCCGCAGGTGGCCAGTACCTCTCGCGACGAGCACGGCTAAGCCGCAGCTGCGACGCCGACTCGGCAAGCACTGGTGGGGTCAAGTTCCCTGTGGAAAGACATGCTCTGGTGGGCCGTTGGGGGAGTGGGACACACCTCGCCTCCCGGTCCTGCTTGGCGCCGGATCGGGGGGCAGTCTCAGTTGTCGAACTGCAACTTTGCCGGTCAGCTGTTCGACGCCTTCAGTCGCTGGTACGTGCCGATGCAGCTTCGCTGACAAGAGGGTCCGTTGGGGCGATCGTGCGATGTTGGAACGGTCCTCGGTGTGCCTGGGCTCTGCTGACGAGGACGAGAGCACCAGCAGCTCGGGTGTCCGGGCCAGGTGGAGCCAGGCGTGTGGGCAACCGGCAAGTACGCTGACGCCCATGCCCCCCCAAGCGCATCACCACGGACTCTCGTAGCGCAGCGCGCTGGGCGGGGACTCACGCTGACCTGAAGGCAGTGAACAACAGATTGTCGGATTGCTTCAAAGACATGCGCCAACAGGAACAGTCGGAGTGGGCGGCTGCTAATCCTCTCCCTCTAGAGCTGAGTGCAGGCGCGAGCAAGGTTGAGCAGATGACTGCCGAACATCTGTGTATGGTTCGTGAAATCCGACGACTGACGAAGGACGATCGCTTCACCGGTTCCTGTTGTCTGGAGTTAGCCAACCGGCCGATGGAGGTGATGGATGACTTGGAGGAGGTGCTGCCATCTGTGACAAACGATCGCATCAAGTATGTTCATATGAGGCGTAAGTACCTTCGAGATGACATCTGGATGAGCGCGTCGGTGGATTTCGAGAGCCGGCGCGTGGGGATTCTCGTCGAAGGAACTGATCCCCGGTGGGTGGAGTCCACGGCGAGCCAGCTTGAGAAGAGCTTGCGGGCTCGTCGTCCAAGATGGGCACCCCTGGCCAGCCACTGGGGCTCCTGTTTGTCCCAGCTCGCATTCGGCTTTCTGGTCGCCGCGATCTTCTGGCGGGTGACGGACGGTCCCGGTGTGGCTCCGCCGTGGTGGGCACTAGCGGGTGCGGTCCTCATTTCGTTCCTGGCGACTGGCAACCTGACCTTCCTGAACTGGCTGTTGCCGAACGTCGACATCTATTCGCCAGGGTCGCAGCCGACAGGTACAACTCACTTGAAATGGGTGGACGCCGCTATCGCAGCTGCGGTACTGGGCGTGATATTCGACATTCTGCTCAGGGGATGACGTGCGCGCGGGTCAGGGCGGCTGGGAGGATCGTTGGGGGCAGTCAACAGATTCGTCACAGATCCAAGCGGAAGAGCAGCCGTCGTTCTCGGCTTGGGCGCGCTCAGACCTGAAGTCCCACCGCTACGATCGCCTCGGCGACAACCCGCAGGCTGGCGTTGTCGTCGCGGGCGTGCCGACGCATGCGCCCGAAGGCCTGATCGACCGTGGACGAGTGCTGCTGGGCCGTAATCCCCTTCGCCTGTTCGATGACGCACCGTGACTCCAGCGCCTCCTGCAGCTGCTCGCTGAGCTGTTCTTGCTGGCGGAGTTTGGAGGCGTTGACCACGTAGCTGGTCGCCACATCGGCCAGCACCCCGGCCACCTCGATATCCACATCCGACCACTGACGGGGGGCAGTCGAGTAGAGGTTGAGGGTCCCGATGATTCGGTCGGCAAGTCGCATCGGGATCCCGGCGACGGCGGCCACACCATGGCGGGTGGCGGTCGCCGAGAACTCCGGCCAGCGGGTGGACTCCTTTCGCACGTCGCTCACCCGGACCACCTCACCGGTGGCGTAAGCGTCTCGGCACGGGCAGGGGTGCAAGGGTGCGTGATCGCGCTCCAGCTCCCCTGAAGCCTGGAGCACCGTTGTGACGTAGCGCAGCCGCCCATCGTCGGCCAACGTGACCCCGCTACCCCACAGACCTAACACCGAGGTGACGCTCTCGGTGAGCTCAGTAAGAGCTGCCTCAAGGTCATAGCGCGCCGGCAGAACCACGGCGAACCTGGACAAGGTGTGGAGAAACAACGGCTGACCGTACATCTGGGCGGCTTTCGGGTTATGCCGCCGGTCGGCGGCTCACCGCAGCGCGGGACCGAAACCATAAGGATCGTACGTCACCGCTCGGGCGCCACATAGCTAGCCTGGGTCAACGCTGGGGAAACAGGTGTGTTGGTCTGGCGGTGACCACCTTCCCGAACCGGCTGCCGGTCGTTGTCACGTATCGTCCAGGGCTGACTTGGTCCTTGTCGGGCGATCCCGAGGGTGCTTTTCGGGACGTTAGTCCCTACAACAGCCCGGCGCGACAGCCATACCGTTCAAGCGTGAACGTTCCGTTTGCAACGAGCAGCACCGTTGAAATAGACGCTGAGCCGGGCCGTGCGCAGGCTCAGGAACGCGTCTTCTTGCTGCTGCGCGGCGTGCAGCGAGAGTTCCGTCGGCAATACGTGCAGCTGGCCGGGGATCATGGGCTGCCGTTCCCGGTGGCCGGTCCGTGCCTGGCCATACTCCAGGAGATCTCCGACCACCCGGGCGCAACTGTCAACGAGGTCGCGCGGATGTCTGGGCTTGCCAAGAGTCGGGTATCGGTCCTCATCAGCGGCCTCGCCGCCCAGCAGATCGTTCGCAAAGACAGCGACTCCCGCGATAGCCGTCTGGTTCGGCTGTGCATCACCCCAGAGGGGTCGGACCGTATCGCTGAGTGGACGGCGTTGGCCCAGCAGGCCATGGGTCATCTGTTGCAGCCATTGTCGGATGAGGAGCTCGAGGTCGTCTCCGAGGGACTGGCCGCACTCCAGCGGGCTTTCCAGCTGGCGAAGATGCCGAGCCCTGCCGACCAACGCCCAACGAAGGGACGGCCATGCTGACCCGCTTGCTCAGAACCTATCTGCGCCCGTACTCCGGCAAGGTTGGGATCGTGGTGGCCCTGCTGGCGACCCAGACGTTCGGCAACCTTTACCTTCCGAACCTTAACGCCGACATCATCAACGACGGGGTCGTCAAGGGGAACGTGCACTACATCTGGACCACGGGGGCGTTGATGCTGGCCATCGCCCTGGTGCTGGGTGTGGTTGCGATCGTCGCGGTGTACTACGCATCGCAGGTGGCGATGGGGGTCGGCGCGGACATACGCAGCTCGGTATTCACCCAGGTGCAGACCTTCTCGGCCAATGAGATGAACCGCTTCGGGACGGCGTCGCTGATCACTCGCAATACCAACGATATCCAGCAGATTCAGATATTCGTGCAGATGGCGCTGACCCTGATGGTCATCGCACCGATCATGTGCGTCGGGGGCATCTTCATGGCCATCAGGGAGAACGCCACCCTCTCGCTGCTGCTGGTTGTCGCCGTGCCCGTGATGGTGCTGGTCCTGGTAGTCGTGATGATCTTGGTGGTGCCACAGTTCCGTGCCATGCAGGTCAGGATCGACCGCATCACCGAGGTGCTGCGCGAGCAGATAACCGGGGTCCGGGTGATCCGCGCATTCGTCCGCGGCGGCTCTGAGAGCCAGCGCTTCGACAAGGCGAACTCCGACCTGACAGCTACCACGCTACGGGTGAACCGCGTCTTCGCGCTGACCATGCCGGCGCTGATGCTAATCCTGAACCTGTCCAGTGTTGCCGTCGTGTGGTTCGGCGGCAACCTCGTCAGTGACGGGTCGATGCCGATCGGGAACCTCACCGCGTTCCTGACCTACATCCTGCAGATCCTGATGTCGGTGATGATGGCGGTGATGATGGTGATCCTGGTGCCGCGCGCGATGGCCAGTGCGGAACGTGTCGAGCAGGTCCTGGACACGCCGCCGTCGATCGTCGACTCGCCGTCGCCGGCCCGGCCCGC
>Ga0208079_1000675_pt1 | contig 18602 bp, 17 predicted proteins | sample NGESurdeep092012_5_FD_184474 | JGI IMG/M metagenome (GOLD analysis project Ga0208079, IMG submission 184474) | Arctic peat soil microbial communities from Barrow, Alaska - NGEE Surface sample 210-2 deep-092012 (SPAdes) | ecosystem: Environmental > Terrestrial > Soil > Wetlands > Peat ... | reverse complement strand
CAGGTTGCTCGAAATCCTTAGGCGCACGTCGTATTTGGAGAGCGATGCTCCCATCTTCCACCTCGCTTCGGGGATCGGTAGCAAATATTACGTTGACTGCAAGAAGGGCCTGTCCGATCCAGAAGCGCGCGACTGCCTTGCGACCTTGATCGTTGAGATGCTCGGTCATGTGCCGATGGATGCTGTCGGTGGATTGGAACTCGGAGCCTATCCGATTGCCACTTCCGTCTCGGACAAGATTTACAGAGACGCCGGTAAGAAAATTCGAGTGTTCGTTGTTCGGAAGGCTCGCAAAAGACATGGCATAACATCATTGATTGCCGGAGACACAAAACCTGGCGACCGAGTGCTGATTGTAGATGATGTGATCACTTCGGGCAGTTCCGCAATTCAAGCAATAGAGACTGTTCGCGAGGCTGGTTTGAAGGTTGATCATGTAGTAGCGATGGTTGATCGCGAAGAATCAAACGGTCGTAAGAATATCGAAGCGATGGGTGTTAGATTCCACGCTCTTTTCACGCTCAGTGATCTCAGAAATTTCGATGAACCCAGCGATAAAGGCAAAAGCGCAAAATCTGATCAAAAGCGGACTCTACGAAGCCAATCTTCGCGAGTTGCTGCGGCTAGTTGAACAGCACTTTTTCGAGCGGCCCGCCCTTTACGGTTCTTTGATCTCCTTGCTACAGGCCCTTATTGAGGAGTTCAGTCCGGGCCACATTGATACGGCGCGTCTCACACACATTGAACAGAATTTGACCCAACCGATGCTGGATGCTCTCGCCGCAGAGTCTGGGCCGCCGCAGCAACTTCTGAACGCTCTGAACGAACTTCACTCCGCTTGGTACAAGCTCTGATCTGACAGCACTATCGCCTTTCATCCCACGTGATCCCGGTCGACTTACGTCAAGTATATACTACCGGTCCCTACGCTCAGAAAATTCTTCATTTCTTCTGCCGGAAGCGCGGCGATTGTCACGAGAAGACGCACCCCGACTACAAGGCGCAGAAGCAGCGGGCGTACCGGCGACGCAAGGCGAAAGCCGCTGAGTCCTCCCAACCGGCTCAGCAGCAGGGCTAACATCATCGCATAATGGCGGCTTTCCCGTGTCATCCGAAGAACCATAAGCTTTTTCAGGCTAGATAGCCTAGTGCCGGATAATCGCGATAGCGTCGCGATCGCGCCCGCGCCATTTTGCCAATCGCCACTCATATCGTAGGCTTTCGTCATGGACAAGGCATCGATCCGAACTCACGTCGAGCGGCTGTGGGATGAATCCATCGTCGCCGAAATTGCCGAGTACATTCGTATCCCCAACAAGTCGGTCGCGTTCGATCGCGACTGGAAAGCGCACGGTCACATGGACCGCGTCGTCGCGCGCTTCGAAGATTGGGCGCGCCGCCAGCCGATCCGCGGGATAAAGTTGGAAGTCGTGCGCCTCGAGGGCCGCACCCCGCTGCTGTTCATCGAAATCCCCGGCGACTCGAAGGACTGCGTGCTGCTTTACGGGCACATGGACAAGCAGCCCGAGATGTCGGGATGGCGCGAAGGGCTGGGGCCGTGGCAGCCGGTGCTCGACGGCGAGCGTTTGTACGGCCGCGGCAGCGCCGATGACGGGTACGCGATGTTTGCATGTATCGGCGCGATCGGCGCGCTGCAAGCGAACTCGATTCGACACGCGCGATGCGTGGTGATCATCGAGGCTTGCGAAGAAAGCGGCAGCTTCGATCTCCCGCACTACATCGAGCATCTGGCGGCGCGGATCGGGCAGCCGAGCCTGTGCATCGCGCTGGACTCGGGATGCGGCAACTACGAGCAACTTTGGCTGACAACGTCGCTGCGCGGCCTGGTCGGCGGGAAACTCCAGGTCGAGGTGCTTACGGAGGGCGTGCATTCGGGCGACGCCGGCGGAGTGGTGCCCGACAGCTTCCGCATCGTGCGCCAGTTGTTAAGCCGGGTCGAGGATGAGGCGACGGGGAAAGTGCTCGGGGGGGAATTTTATGCGTCGATCCCCGATGCGCGCCTCAAGCAGGCGGCCGCCACGGCCGCGGTGCTCGGCGACGACATCGGCGCGAAGTTTCCGTTCATCGAGGGCGCGCGACCCGTCAGCAGCGATACGACGGAGCTGATCCTCAACCGCGCGTGGCGGCCCGCTCTGTCGATTCTCGGCGCCGACGGGCTGCCGCCGACCGGCAGCGCCGGCAACGTGCTGCGCGCGGGCACGGCGGTGAATTTGTCGCTAAGACTGCCACCGACGGTAGATCCAAAAGTCGCGGCGCAAAAGCTCAAAAGCATTTTAGAGAAAGATCCGCCGTATGGATGCAAAGTGAGTTTCCAGGCGAACTGGGGCGCCAGCGGATGGAATGCTCCAGCACTATCGCCGTGGCTCGAGCGCAGCCTCGAGGCGGCCTCGAATGACTACTTCGGCAATCCGGTTGCGTACATGGGCGAAGGCGGCACGATTCCGTTCATGGGGATGTTGGGCGAGCGGTTCCCGCAGGCGCAATTTATGATCACCGGGGTGCTGGGACCTCACGCCAACGCCCACGGGCCCAACGAGTTTCTGCACATCCCGACCGCGAAGAAGGTGACTTGCTGCGTGGCGAAAGTGATCGCCGATCACTTCGCCCGGATTGCGCCCTGAGACGCAAGCGGAGTGAGCGGGTTGCTCGCGCGAGTCAGCAGATGAGCAAGCGCAAGACGCCGGCGATCCATCGTCGCAGCGGTTGCAAGTCAGGCCGAAAGGCGAGCATGTTTGGAGCCAGGAGACCGGATAAAAACAGCCATGACGACAATGTCCCTGCCGAACTCGCCGCTTTCGCTTTGGCTCGACACTTACGGGCCGTACACGCCCGAGCCGCCGCTCAAGGGTGAAATCAATGCCGATGTGGCGATCATCGGCGGTGGTTTTAGCGGCCTTGCCACCGCGCGCGAACTCAGGCGCGCCGACCCGTCGCTCAAGGTCGCGGTGCTGGAAGCCAAGACCGTTGGCTACGGCGCGAGCGGCCGCAACGGCTCGTTCGCGATGACGGTGGTCGGGCTTGGGCTGGGCGTGACCGCGATGCTGCGCGGCAAGCAATTCCTCAAAGAGACCCATGCCTACATGGAGCGGGCGGTTGATAACCTGGACCGGCTAATCCTGGATGAAAAGCTCGAATGCAGCCGTATTCGCCCCGGCTTCCTGCGGGTGGCTACGGCGCCGGGCTACATTCGCCGCCTCCAGCACGACGTGGCGCTCATGAAGTCGTTGGGCTTCAGCGGGATCGAATGGATCGGGCGGGACGAAGTGCGCAGCCGGGTCAACTCGGAACGCTATCTGGGCGCGATGTGGGAACCGCGCCTGGTGCTGGTGAATCCGGCGCAACTGGTGCGCGAGGACAAGCGGATCGCGCTGGAAGCGGGTGCGTCAGTTTACGAAGAGACCCCGGTGCTCGAGATCACCTCGCGGCCCAATTTCAGGCTGACAACTCCGGGCGGAGCAGTTAACGCCGCCAAGCTCGTGTTCGCGACCAACGCCTACTCGCACTTTTTCCCCGAACTCAAGCGCAAGCAAGTGCCCGCCTTCACCTACATGATCGCAACTGAGCCGCTGAGCGCCGAGCGGCTCAAGCCGATCGGATGGAGCGGGTTGGAGGGAATCGAGGACGCGCGCAATCTCATCCACTATTATCGGCTGACGCCCGACCACCGCCTGGTGATGGGCGGCGGTCCGGTTGGACTGACTTGGGGCAACGGCCTCGACGCCGATAGCTCCGAGTCCGCGTGGCGCCATCTCGAGGAGCACATCGCCTTCCTGTTCCCGTCGCTGCGCGGCGTTCGGATCACCCATCGATGGGGCGGGCCGTTTTCGGTCACGCTCAATCTTACCCCCGCAGTCGGCTATCTGGGCGACCATCGCGCAGTTTACGCGCTCGGCTGTATCGGCCACGGGGTCTCGATGAGTCACCTCAACGCGCAGGTGCTGCGCGACCTGGTGCTGGAGCGCAAGAGCGAACTGGATTGCCCATTCGTTAATCGAAGAGTGATTCCGTGGCCGTCCGAACCGATCCGGATGGCGATCGCCAGCGCCCTGGTGACCTACCTGAGAACCGAGGACTGGGCTTACGAGCGGCACATCGCCGGCGCCTGACTAACGAGGATCAGCTTGCGATCGCGTCGTGGTACAGCGGCGACGACGCCTTCATGAAGCGCAGCAGCATCCTCATCTCGGCGATGCGCTTGCCGGCCGCTTCATTCAGCGCGGTCTCGAACCACATGAATTCGGTCTTGGGGCTCTGGCCCAGCGCCACGATACTCCCGCTCACGCGGTATGGACGTTCGACCAGGACCGGGCCGTTGATGTTGCGCAGTTCGATCGCGCCGAACAGGCCCACTGCCTGGGCGAGTTTGCCGCGCAGAGTCGCGATCGGTTGCGTGTATAGAAGATGCACCATCGTCGCCGGAGTGGCGATTGCGCCGCCCCATGGCGAGGGCTTGGTGTACCATTCCAGCGGTTCGGTGATGACTTCCATCCGTTCGGTCATCTCATTTTTCGTCAGAAATGCGTCGCATTCCTCGAAGCGATCGCCGGCTTTAAGCGAACCCATGATCCGCAACTGACCCGCATCGAATCGATCGAGCGGACGGCGGATCAATGCGGTCGGCTCCTGGGGGCTTCCGACAGACGCGGTGCCTTCCGCTACGCGCATGCCGTCGTCGCGCTCGATCCAGGCATCGACCTGCGCGTCGGCCGCATCGTGGGGCGGCTCTTTAAGGAACGCGCGGACTGCTTCGCGGTCGGTCGTCGCGTTGAGGAAATACATCGAGATAGTGCCGCGTTCAAACCATCGCTTGCCGAACGCTTTCAGCAGGAGCGGCGGAAACAGTTCCAGGTGGATCGATCCGGCGACGGTGCCACCGCGAAAACCGAGCTTGGTCGCCATCGCGTCATCATGGATGCTCCCCGAGACATTGCGAGCGTTATTCACGGATCGGCGCAGCGGGCCGACCAACACATGGTCGCGCAACTCGATTTCTGAATTCATGGTGCCGTCCTCGAAGCGAATTCAAGCAGGTCCCACGGCGATCGGCAAACTTCTCAAACCTGAAGTGATAGAGCGTTTCCCGATCCAGGCGCGCTCAGCGCGTCGAAGCAGTAATCGACAACGCATCGGCCGCGAAGAATAACATTCAGCCGGGCGGTTGATCCATTCAGCTGTTATCCGGCTTGCCTCCGCGTCCAAGTGGTGCGATCGAATAGTCAGCAGGAGGTCCAACGCTTATGCCGGTCGGCGTAGTCAAAACTCCAGAAGACGAGATCGCGTGGGAACGCGCGAAGGCCCGCGCTCGAGAGGAATATCCCAGCGCGCGCGGCAAGCAGTTCTACAGTATAGTGATGGCCATCTACAAGAAGATGACCCACTACACGCCTGCTTCGCGACGCCGAACAGAAATCCCCAGGTAATGGGGCGGGGGAACGGACAGTACATGTACGAAACGGAGTACAAATCGAAGTTGATGACGCCAGCGGCGGCGGTGGAGTTGATCCCGTCGCGAGGCACGCTCTCGATGGGCATGGCGTTCAGCGAACCGCCCGCCTTGTTAGGAGCGCTCGAGAATCGAGTGAAGAGCCGCAAGATCGAGGAGCTTCGCGTTTACTATTCGCACTCGGTCGCCGCCGCCGGCTTCACGATTCTCAAGTACGAACACATGGACGTCATCAAGCCGCATCCATTCTTCCCTACGATTGTCGAACGAACGCTCTTCGAGCGGGGCCAACAGGACAATCGGCGCGTCGTCTTCTACATGCCGGGCAATTTCAGTGCGATGCCGCGCGTGTTGCGCGAAATAGGAATCGACGCGTTCATTATGATGGTCGCGCCGATGGACAAAGGCGGATTCTTCAGTTGCGGCACCAACGCCGACTACACAATCCCGACCGCACGAATCGCAAAGAATCTGATCGTCGAAGTCAATCCCAGGATGCCGCGCGTGTTCGGCGATTCGTCGGTGCACATATCGGAAGTCGCGGCGATTGTCGAAAATGAAAGTCCGCTGTTCACGCTGCCTTCCCGGCCGCCGACGCCATTGGACAATGTGATCAGCAAGTACATCGTGGAGATGATCCCGGACCGCGCGACACTCCAGGTGGGAATCGGTGGAGTGCCCAGCGCGGTATGCGCCGCCCTGCACGGCCGCAAGGATTTGGGCATACACAGTGAGCTCATGATACCGCCGCTGGCGGCGCTGATTCAGTCGGGCACCGTCACCAACAGGTACAAGAACCTCAATCGATACAAGAACGTGTACACCCTGGCGGCCGGCGACCAGCCTTTCTACGAATTTCTCAACGACAATTCGAGCATGGAGGCCCGCCCGGTTGACTATGTGAACGACCCGAACGTCATCGGACAGAACGATAGCGTTATCTCGATCAACGCGTTTCTTGAGGTCGGCCTTGACGGCGAGGTCAATTCCGAAGCGATCATGGGCAAGCAGTACAGCGCTCCCGGCGGGCAGTTGGATTTCATCCGCGGCGCTCAGCTATCCAGGGGCGGCAAATCGATTCTCGCCGCGTACTCGACCGCGGGCAAAGGCGCCATCTCGCGCATCGTCCCAAAGATCGAAGGACCCACCACCGATCCAAGAACCGATACTCAGTATGTCGCTACCGAGTATGGAGTGGCTTGCCTCACCGGCAAATCGACCGCGGATAGAGCCGAGGCGCTGATCGCAATAGCTCATCCGAAATTTCGCGAGCAACTTCGTCTCGGCGCGCAGCAATTGGGCTACCTGTGAAGTACGTTGAGCGCGGGCATCAGAACCGGGTCGAGAGCCTCAAGCGCGTTGCCGAAGGCGGAGATCCGTCGTAGCGATCGCCAAGCGTCGCTCTAGTCGTCCGCGAGGATAACTTCGAAGGCGATGCTGTTGTCGCGGATGATTCCGATCGACGCGAAAAATCGCCCCAGCCGAAGCAATCGCCCCAGCCGAAGTATCGGAATCACGAACCAGTACTTGCGCTCGACCAGGCGGTTCACTTTCTCGCGTTCCTGCGCATCCGTAATCGCGCGCACGTTGCCGTCGAAGACTTCGTCGCCGACCCGAAGTGAGATTGTGGGTCGCACCTTCACATTGCGCACCCAGTTACGCGCGGCATTTGCCGAGACCAGGTATAGCCGGGCGTCATCGACCAGGTACCAGATAGTCACTTCGTAAGGGCGGCCGGTTTTGCGTCCATAATGAGTCAGACGTAGCGTCTGCCTGTCCCCGACCCGGCGCAGCCGTTTGAAGGATTTCGATGCCATCGTCATGTTCCTCGAGTTCGACGCGCAGCCTGACCAGTTCGCCCCGCATCCGGCTCCGCGGCGCGATTATTATTGGCGCAGCCGGCTACTGAGTAACGGTTTCCATCACGCGTCCGCTCGCGCCGTCCACGAAATCGACTTCGACCGGCGATGAAATGTTGTTGTCTTTCTTGGCCTTGTGGATTTTCAACTTCAGCTCGGCCAGGAACGCTTCTTTCGCATTCGGAGGCATCTGGTCCATCGGAAAGCTGTTCATCAGGACCCTGGCCTTGAGCTGGTCGGGCCACTCGATGGAGCCGACCTTCGGTCCCGCGATTGGCAGGCCTCTCACCATCTCCTCGACAGCGCCGTGAAAATCCTCTTTCCCGGCCGTTGGCGCGACCGCGGGCGATCCGGGTGCTTGTCCCGCCGTCGCTACAGACGCTGCCGGCGAGCCCGCCGCCGCTCCCGCCGAGGAAGACGTCGCGGCAGATGCGGCCTGCATCGACGCGCTTGCGGCCGGCGCACCGGTAATCTTTGCGATCAGATCCTTCGCCTGGGCGCGTGACGTGTCGTCCGGCGCGAGCGCCAGCGCCTGCTTGAACGCGGCGGCCGCGTCATCAGGTTTATTCTCCTGCGTGTACGCGGCTCCCATGTTGAGGTACGCCTGGAAAAATTTGGGATTGGCGGCGATCACTTTCTTGTACTGCACAACCGCCTGATCGGCGTTGCCCGTATAGAGATACATCGTGCCGAGATCGGTGCGAACTTCCGGATCGTCCGGCTTCTTCTTCAGGTAATGCTCGTATGCGGCGATCGCTTCGTCGAAGTGCTGCTTGTCGTAGTCGAGATCACCGACACCGCGCAGCGCGTCGAGGTTGTCGGGCTCCAACTTCAGCACGTGGCCGAACGCTTCCTCGGCCTTGGCGTAGTAGGTTATATCGAACTTCGCCGCTTGCGTCGCGACTGCGCCGAATTTGCTCCATGCGGCGACGTCGCCGGGTTTCGCGCGCGCGTCTTTTTCGGTCTTGTCAACAAAAGCGCGAGCCTCTGCCGGCAGCTCGATCTTCGGATGTCCCGGCGGCAAACTGCCGTTCTGACTTCCACCCGCCGCCGGATTCGCCGTGACATTCTGCTCCGGTGCAGCCGCATTGGGCGCGGCAGCGCCTGGGGCGTTGGCGCCGACGACTTGCTCGCTCACCGCTGCGGGCGTGCGTATCCTGATCCACGCGGCCGCCGCCAGACCCACCACGGCGATCGCGACGAACACAACCACGAACTGTGTTGTAATCGGTATATTGCGCCCGCGAGCCGCGCCGCCCCCGAGCTTGCCCGATTCGACCGCGCCCGATGCTGCTCCCGCGAGCGCGCTGCCGCACTCGACACAGAACTTCGCCCCAGCCGTCACCGGCGCACCACATTGCGGACAAAATCGCATGAGCAAATTCCTACATGACCGCTTCCCCCCAGCGCAACCCGCCCCGGATTTGAGTTCCCGCTTTCGAGCCGCCTGTTGTATAGTCCCGCCGAAGTCCATTTTTGCGGGGCAGCCAGCCGAGGAACGCGCCGAGTCCGCATATGCCCGGAAATTTCGAACAAGTAACCGCGCAGCTGACGGCCCTGGTCCGCGCGAAAACCGGTGACTCCCGCGCGCGAGCGCATTCGCTCGAATCGCTGCCGGGTCACGCCGGCTTCAGCTACAGCTTCATCCTCGAGCGGATTGCGCCCGACGCGGCGCCGGCGGGGAAATTCGTCGTGCGCATCGCGCCTCCCGGCGTCAAAATCTCAGGCCCCGCCGACATCGTGCGGCAGGCGCGCGTGATGGCGTCGCTGGCCGACACGCCGGTCGCGGTGCCGCCGATCATCTGGTACGGCGACGAGCCCGAGTTCTTCGATCGGCCGTACTTCGTCGCCGGCTTCGTCGATGGATTCAAACTCGGCGAATCCGCGCTGCCGGCCGCGCACTTGAAACGCCTGGCGCGCAAGGGTATCGCGACCATGGCTGCGCTGCACAACGTCCCGTGGGAGCCGCGCCGCGCCGCATGGGGCGAGCCGTTCGCGCTCAGCGAAGAGCTCAAACGCCTGGACTACCTGCTCGACCGCCCGACTCTCGATCCCGCGGTCGTCGCGCGCGCACCCGAGCTTCGCGAGCGTCTGCGCTCGAGCCTGCCCGCGGGCGCGCGCATCGGATGCGTCCACGGCGACTTCCAATGGTCGAACGTGCTGTTCAACGAAGAACGCGTCGTCGCGCTGATCGATTGGGAAATCTCGCTGGTCGGCGCAACGCTGCTCGACCTCGGCTGGATTTGCTTTTTTTCAGACCCCGGAAGTTGGGTCGGCGTTGACCCGGGGCAAGGCTCGCTACTCAACGCCGACGAAATCGTCGACGCGTACGCCGAAGTCGCGGGCTTTCCGGTCTCCGCGGCCGAAGTGCGATGGTTCCGCGCATTCGCGGGCTACCGGTTCGGCGTGATTACCTGTTTCAACCTGATGCTGCATCGACGCGGCAAGCGCCACGATCCCTTATGGGAAGCGACGGCGCTGTCGGCGCCAAGAATGTTCGAACGCGGCCTCGAATTGCTCGGCTGACCCGCGCGTACCCGCCGGCACATTTTCGGTTTGGCCTCCGGATGTCTTTGTGGTGCAATCGCGTCCTGGACTTTCGTGATCGGAACTCTTCGTGACCGGAAGTTGGAGATGGCGAAATGGACAGTGCGGCCAAACAGCAGCCTGAAATTCAGACCCCCGACGAAAACCATCCCGCGCTCAACGCGATCCTCGGCGCCAATCCGTTCGTCGGCCTCGACGCCACCCAGGTTGCCGGTACCTTGACGGCCTTGCTGGCGCATCTCGCGTCGCGGCCCGCCACCGTCGCCGCGCGCGCGCTCGAACTGTGGCTCCAGCTGGGGCAGGTCGCGGCGGGAGTTTCTACCGTGGCGCCCGAGCCTGGCGACAAGCGCTTCGCCGATCCCGCCTGGTCGCTGCATCCGCTCTACAATCGCATGATGCAGTCCTACCTCGCGTGGCGCACCGCGATGCACGATCTTGTCGATCAGGATGACGGCGTCGAGTGGAAGCAAGCCGAGCAGCAGAAATTCGCGGTCACGCTGATGACCGAGGCGCTCGCGCCCACCAACGCGTTATGGCTCAATCCCGCCGCGCTCAAGCGCGCCTTCGACACCGCGGGGATGAGCTTGGTATGGGGACTGAGCAACTTCATCGGCGACCTGTGGAACAACGGCGGGATGCCGTCACAGGTGGACAAGCGGCCGTTCGAAGTCGGCAAAAATCTCGCCATCTCGCCCGGCGCCGTCGTGTTCCGAAGCCCGGTCTGCGAGGTGATCCAGTACGCGCCCGCGACCGACAAGGTTTTCGAGCGCCCGCTGCTTTTCATCCCGCCACAGATCAACAAGTTCTACATCATGGATCTCGCGCCGGGACGCAGCTTCGTTGAGTACGCAGTCAAGCACGGACTTCCGATGTTCACGATCAGTTGGCGCAACCCGACTCCGCGCGATCGCAACTGGGGACTCGACGAATACGTGACCGCGTGCAAGGACGCCATCGCGGCCGCCTGCGAGATCACCGGCAGTCCCGATTGCAACGTGCTCGGCGTATGCGCCGGCGGCATCACGACTTCGCTCATGCTCGGGCATCTCGCGGCTTGCGGTGACAAGCGCGTCAACGCGGCGACGCTGCTGGTGACGACGCTCGATACGAGCCTGCCCTCGATGACCGGGATGTTCGCGACCGAGGATGCGATCAAGGCGGCGCGCGATCGCTCGGCTAAAAAGGGCGTGCTCGACGGCGGCGACATGGCGCGCGTCTTCGCCTGGCTGCGTCCCAACGATCTGGTGTGGAACTATTGGGTCAATAACTATCTGCTCGGCAACGATCCCGCGCCATTCGACATCCTCTATTGGAACGCCGACCCGACCAATCTTCCAGCCAGGTTGCACGCGGGCTTTCTTGATCTGTTTCTCAGAAATCCGCTCACGCGCGGCGGCGGCGTCACGGTTCTCGGCACGCCGATCGATTTGGGCGCCGTGAAGAATGACCTCTACCTGGTTGCCGGGATGACCGACCATATCTGCGCGTGGCGCGCGTGCTATCGCACGACGCGGATGTTCGGCGGACGAATCGAATTCGTGCTCGGCTCCAGCGGTCATATCCAGAGCCTCGTTAATCCTCCCGGCAACTTCAAAGCCCGCTACTACGTCGGCGCGCGGCTTCCCGAAGATCCCGACGAATGGGCCAAAGGCGCGGCCGAGAACAAGGGCACTTGGTGGGATCACTGGATCAAGTGGATAGGCGCGCGCTCCGGCGGCGAACGTCCCGCGCCGAAGTCACTCGGCAGCGACCTATACAAAGCCGGCGAGCCAGCCCCGGGCTTATACGTCCACGAACGCCACTAACTCGCTGCTGGTGTCATTCTGAGCGAAAGCTGCTGTAGCGAAGAATCTCGACGGACGCTCCGGCCTCCGGTGTCGGTAGCGAAAACTCACCGCGCCGCGAGCACTTCCGCCAGATGACGCACTTCGATCTTCTCGCCCGCGCGGCTCAAGCCGCCGCCGATCTGCATCAGGCATCCGCAATCGTTGGCAACCACCACCTCGGCGCCGCTCTCCTTGATGCGCGCCATCTTGTCCTCGAGCATCGAGGCCGAGATATGCGGGAACTTCACCGAGAACATCCCGCCGAAGCCGCAGCACTCCTCCCGGTCGCGCAGCTCGCAAATTCTGATTCCGGCCACCGCACTCAGCAGCGTCATCGGTTCATCGCGCACGCCCAACTCGCGCATCAGATGACACGACGGATGATACGCGACCGCCCGCTCGTAGCGCGCGCCGACATACTTCACCTTCAGCACGTTGACGATGAACTGCGACAGCTCGAATACCCACGGCCGAATCGCCAGCGCTCGCCCGGCCAGCGCGGGATCGTCGGCGAGCAAGTCGCCGTAAAATATCTTCAGCATGCTCGTGCATGAGCCCGACGGCACGACAATCGGAATGCCCGGCTCGACCGAGTTCAGAAAGCGGCGCGCGAGATCGAGCGCCTCATCGCGGAAACCCTCATTGAAAGCGACCTGGCCGCAGCAGAACGCGCCGCGCACCGGCGTCACCTTGAGCCGCGGCCGCTCGAGCACGGTAGCCGCCGCGTCGTTGACTTCGGGAAAAAATTCCTCGGCGAGGCAGGTCGAGAATAGTTGGACTTCAGTCATCGCGGGGCCACACCACGATCACGTGGATCGATTTGGGGCCGTGCACGCCGAGCACGATTCGTTTCTCGATATCCGCGGTGCGGCTCGGGCCTGTGATCAGCGTCAATCGATTCGCCGCGACGCCGGCTGGGCCCAACTCGGCGAGCACCGCCGCCAGATTTGCCATCACGCGATCGATCTGAACGATCGCCAGGCTCGCCGGCGGCAGCAGCGTGAGAGAACTCGGCCGATCCCCGGTTGAAACTACCGCAATCGTGCCGGTCGAGGCGATCGCGAAGTCCGCCTCCGCGATACCCAGGTCGGCATTTGCCACCCGCTCGCGCATCGCGGCGCGCTCCGTGTCCGCCACCGGAATGGTGCGAACGATCCTGAAATCCGCGCGCTCGAGCGCCTCGCCGATCGCGTCCATATCGCTCATGACGCCTTGTCCAAGCGCGACCGTCTTCGCGCCGATCTCGCCGGCGAGAGTGACTATTCGATTAGTCACTTCGGCTAGAGTGAGTATTCCGAGGAACTTGCCGCCCACCTCTTCGAGCTCGCGCGCGAACGTCGATACGAGCGCGGCGCGATGCGCCGACTGCGCCACGGGCACCGTCGCGCTCGCTGCCTCGGCGTGCGAGTCGCTCCGCGCGCCAACGCCGAGCGCGTCCTTTACGCTCGCGATTATTTTGTGAACGTCAGCCACGTTCAGCCTGGCGGGCGCTCCCTCCCGGGCGCGGGGCGCTTATGCGGACGCGGCCGCGGGAAGTCGCGATACTTCGTCCAGTTGCCGAACGGTCCCGGCATCCGGCGCAGATAACCATTGTGCGCGAATGGTTTCAGCACCATCGCGGCGAGTTCTCCAAGCGCTCGAACGGTCCGCGGATGCCGCGCCATCTTCGCAAACCGCCGCGCTCCACGCCGCGCCCGCTCTATCGCACGAGGCCATTTAGGCGGACGCTCGCCGGCGCTTTCTTTCCAGCGCAGATGCAGCAGGATTCGCGGGATGTCGATCTTTACGGGACAGATATCCTTGCACGCGCCGCACAGCGTCGAGGCGAACGGCAGGTATCCCGCAGCACCACCGAAAAGATTGGGGCTGATGATCGATCCGATCGGTCCCGGATAGACCGAGCGATACGCGTGGCCGCCGATGCGCCTGTAGATCGGGCATACGTTCAGGCACGCGCCGCATCGGATGCAATTCAACGCCTCGCGCAGAACCGGATCCGCAATCATCGAGCTGCGTCCGTTGTCCAGGATCACCACGTGCATCTCGCCCGGTCCGTCGAGTTCGCCCTCGCGCCGCGGACCCGTGATGAAACTGGTGTAGGTCGTGAGCTTCTGCCCGCTCGCGGTGCGCGCGAGGATTTCGAGGAAGTGGCTCAAGTCTTCGAGCCGCGGGATGACCTTCTCGATTCCCATCACGGCGACGAACGTCTCCGGCATCGTGCTCGACAGGCGCCCGTTGCCTTCGTTCTCGACGATGACGAGCGTGCCGGTTTCTGCGATCGCAAAATTGACGCCGGTAACTCCGAAATCCGCGTTCAGAAAAATCGCGCGCAATCGCGAGCGCGCTTCGGCCGTGAGTTTTTCAGGCTCCGCGGTGTACTCGATGCCGAACTTGTCGGTGAAAAGTTGCCCGATGTCTTCCTTGGACAGATGAATCGCGGGCGTGATGATGTGCGACGGGCGCTCGCCGCGAAGCTGCACGATGTACTCGCCAAGGTCCGTCTCGACCGCGTCGATCCCCGCGCGTTCGAGCGCGCCATTGAGCTCGATCTCCTCCGTCGTCATCGACTTGCCCTTGACGACGTTCTTCGCGCCGTGCCCCTTCGCCAGTTTGACGATATAGTCGCGCGCCTCCGCCGCATCCTCGGCGAAGAACACCTTGCATCCGCGCGCTTCGAGCTTCGACGCCAGTTCGATGAGCAATTCGTCGAGATGCGCGATCGCGTCGGTCTTGATTCGATGCGCCGCGTCGCGCTCGTCGTCGTACGCCGGGAACTCCGCCTTCACTTGCGCGAAGTGATCGAGATGCCGCGCGCTGGCGTTCTCGAGCTTGCGCCGCAACTCATGGTCGCCGACCGCGGCGCGGCTCGACTCGAAGAAATCGCGGGCTTTCGGAGTTTCAGCCATCCGGGATGTCAGGTGTCAATTGATCAGCGCGACTTGGCGAATCAGGCGCAGCACCGCTTCGCGCGCCAACTCGGCCGCGGGATGCTCGGGAGCCTGCGAAAGAAAACTCTGGAAGTCTTCGAGCGCCGGCTTGAAGCATTCCAGCCGCTCGAACAAACCGCCGCGTTCCACCAGCTCGTCGAGCGCGCGCGGCTCCAGCATGATAATCCGGTCCAGCGCCGCCAGCGCGCGCATCCAGTCCGACGCGCCCATGTAGATGATTTTCAGGTTGCGCAGCATCCGCGCCAGGATGTGGCGGGCGCCGCGCGCCTTCAGCATCGCGGGATTCAACTCGACCGGCTGTCCGTAAATTTGCGTCAGGCGCGCGCGAATCTCGTCGAGCGCGAGAATCTTTCCGCCGACGAATGGATCGATGATCAGCTCGCCGCGCTCGTCCACCGCCTTGACCAGGAAATGCGTCGGGAACGAGACCCCGTAGAGGTTGAGACCGAGCCGGCGGCCCACTTCCAGATACACCACCGAAAGCGTGATCGGAATTCCGAGCCGGCGATTGATCACGTCGTTCAGAAATGAGTTGCGCGGATCGTTGTAGTTCTCGGCGTTGCTCTCGAATCCCTTCTGCTCGAACAGAAAATGCGAGAGCAACTGGACGCGTTCCACCGTGTCCTCGCCCGCGCGGACGATTGGTTCGGCTTCACGCGCCAGGGTCGCAATCTTGTCCAGGTACTCTTCGATGTCGAGGTCGGGATACTCTTCTTTCGCGATCAGCAGCGCGCCGCGCGCCAGTGGCACCGGCTCTTTCGCCGCAAGCATCGCAAATTCCCGCCGTGCATCGTTCATCGGGTGGGCACCGTTCGCAACAGTCTCGCCTTGCGCGAATGCTTTGACAAGCGCCCGCGATCAGTTTGTTCAGTTTGTTTCCAGCGCCGCCGCGGCCTCATCGCGCACCGCCGCGTCGCAGTCGCCAAGCGCGCGCTCGAGTGCGCGGCGCGCGGCGCTTCCTCCGATCTGTCCGAGCGCCCATGCGGCGTGCGAGCGGATCAATGGCTCCGGCTCGGTCTCCAGCGTGCGCGCCAGCGGCGCCACCGCGTCGGGATTTCGCGTGTTGCCAAGCGCGACCGCGACGTTGCGCAGCAGCCCGCGCCGCTTGGCGCGCTTCACCGCGCTCTTCGTAAAGCGGCGGCCGAACTCCTCGTCGTTGAGCGCCAACAACTCGGGCAAACGCGGGAGCAGATCGTTCGCATCTTCATCAGATGGATGCTGGTCAGCCGCCAACTCGCCGTTCCATGGACAAACGTCGTTGCAAATATCGCAGCCGAAGATCCAGTTGCCGAGCTTCGATCGCAACTCGCGCGCAATCGCGCCGCGGTTTTCTATCGTCTGATACGAGATGCACAGATCCGAGCGCATCACGTAGCCGTCGGCGAGCGCCCCAGTCGGACACAAATCGAGGCATCGCCGGCATGTCCCGCAATGTTCGCGGTAAGGCTCCGTCGTCGCCTCGAATTCCGCATCGGTGAAAATCTCGGCAAGAAAAAAATACGAACCGTGCTCGCGGTTCAGGAGCATCGTGTTCTTGCCGAACCATCCCAGCCGCGCATCCGCCGCCCATTCGCGCTCGAAGACCGGACCGGTGTCCACATACGCGCGCGTGATCGAGCCGGGACGAAGCTGCGAGATCACGTTGGCTACCGCGCGCGCTCGCCGGCCCACAACGTCGTGATAGTCGCGGCCAAGCGCGTATGCCGCGATTCTGCCGCGCAGCTCGCCGCGCCAGTCAACGTTGGGAATCGCGCGCGCCGCGTACGGATAGCCGAGGCTCACGACGGACTTGTAGCGCGCGTCGAGGCGGCGAGGATCGAACCTGCGCTCGGGCTCTCGCGCCAGGTAAGCCATCGTCGCGTGACCACCGTCGTCGAGCCATTGGCGATAAAATGCCTCGCGCTCCTTGAGTTGACGTAGTGGCGCAAATCCAACCAAAACGAATCCCAGTTCGATCGCGGCGCGGGCCAGCGTTTCACGCGAAACATCCATGGTGATACCAAAACGCTAGCATTTGGCTGGGCTTTTCGCGCTGGTAATGGTGGATGCATTGACTCCACTATTGCGCTACGATTAGTTTCTTGGTGAGGGGTATGATCGACGGGCAAGCGCTCCTTGCCGGAGGTTTGTAGCAGAAATGGCCGAAGGACTTCATATCGAGCATCACACGCCTGGCCACGAGCATCACGGGCACGAGCAGACTGAGCAGGCACCGGTTGAGCGGGCGGGGGCCGAACCAGTCGACCCCGCGTCGCTGCCCGACGTGAAGCTCACGCCCACCGCGATCGAGATGGTTCGCAAGATGTACGCGAAGGAAGGCCTTGACGCGAGCTATGGAATGCGAATCGGCGTGGTCGGCGGCGGATGCTCCGGGTTTCAGTATTCACTGAAGTTCGACACGCAGAAAGAAGGCGACCGGGTGACGGATTTCGGCGGCGTGCTGGTGTACGTGGACGAAATTTCGCTGCCGTATATCGCGGGCACGACGCTCGACTACGTCGAAGGACTGCACGGCGCGGGATTCCGCTTTGACAATCCGCGCGCGAGCCGCACTTGCGGATGCGGGTCGTCCTTCAGCGCGTAAGACTGACGACTGACTTATTGAGAAGGCCGCTCCGATTGGGGCGGCCTTTTTTATTCCGGCGGGCGCTGTGTTAAACCCAACCCGCGATGCTGGCGGGATTGCTCTACTGGCTGTCTCCGGCGCGCCGGCGCTTCATGCGGCGGCTGGCAAAGCCGGGACTCGACGCGATGCGCGCACGCTTGGCCGAAGCGGGATCGCCGCGCGCGATTCAGTTCATCTCGACGATTCTCTACGCCAATGCCGACTTCCTTGCCTACGCGCTTTCGTCGCAGGGGCCGCTTAAGATGTATTGCGATCGCGCGACCCCCGAGAGGGTGTCGGCGTGTATCGTCACGATGCTGATCTACTCGGTAAATCTGTTTGCGCGCGACGAGATGACGAACAATAAGAGCGAAATGATCGCGCTGCTCGCGCATCTTGCGGGCGTCAAGCCGATCCAGGTGATGCTCCGGCGCGACGCGATCCGCAAGGCGCCGCGCTCCGAGGAGTGGATGGTGCTGACGTGGCTCGCGAAAGATCTTGGCGCCGAGGCGCCGAAGTACGACGCCGAGCTTGAGCGCATCTTCGGATACAATTATCTGTCGTACATCGCTCAGTACCGGCCGGCGCTGGAGCGCAAGATGGCCGCGGCGGACACGGCCTGAGCTTCGTTCGGATGGAGAAAGCTGTGCAAGATCTCAAGATGAAAGATCTCGAGGGGCGGGGAATTATCGTCACCGGCGCGACGCGCGGAATTGGCCGGGCGATCGCGCTGGAAGTCGCACGGCGCGGCGCCAACGTATCGTTCAACTACCTCAAGAGCGATCAGAATGCGGCCGAGCTCAAGGCCGAAATCGAGAAACTCGGCGTCAAGGCGCTCTCGTACAAGGTCGATGTCGGCAATCTGAAGAATGTGCGCGAGATGGTCAACGCGACCAAAAAGGAATTCGGGCAAATCGACGGGCTGGTCAACAACGCGGGCATGACGCGCGACAAAGTATTCGTAATGATGTCGGAAGAGGATTGGAGCGAGGTCATCCGCGTCAATTTGACGGGCGCGTTTAATTTCGCGCGTGCGGCGGCGTTCATGATGATGAAAGCGAAGCGCGGATCGATCCTCAATATCACGTCGGTCAGCGGGATTGTCGGAATCCCGGGTCAGGCGAACTATTCGGCGGCGAAGGCCGGACTGATTGGACTTACAAAATCAATCGCGAAAGAAGTAGGGCGGCTGGGCGTTCGCGTCAATGCGCTCGCGCTGGGATTTATCGAGACCGACATGACGGCTGCCATGCCCGAGGAGAATCGCGCGCAGGCGCTCGCGATGATTCCGCTCGGCCGCTTCGGCAAAATCGAGGACGTAGTGCCGATGGCCGCATTTCTGCTGTCGGATGC